>Ga0118677_10010510_pt1 | contig 14129 bp, 9 predicted proteins | sample AliMusrvi5mmetaG_FD_86154 | JGI IMG/M metagenome (GOLD analysis project Ga0118677, IMG submission 86154) | reverse complement strand
GAACTGCCCGTCAGTAATAGGGACGGGGGGGGGCGCAGGAACTGCCTCGACGGGGATGGCCTCACGAGGTATTCTCTGGCGGTGGTAACCACCTCGAAGCCGGCGATGTGCGCGCAAACGCACAGTTCCCACCGGCGGGGAAGTGCGGCAGATTGAACCGCAGATTGACTAACGAATTGATTAACGAATTGCTTTATTCCGGCCGGTTCTTAGAATGACAGGTTAAACCGAGTAGATGCGACAATTCATCACCATTGCCACGAATGCATTCATGGAGCTGGTCCGGCAGCCGGTGTTCCTGCTGCTGATGACCAGTTCTGCGGTGTTCGAGATATTCCTGGCAACCCCTTATTACTTCGCGTTCGGGGACGAGCCTAAGCTGGTCAAGAACAGCACGCTGGCGGTGATGCTGCTGGCAGGCCTGTTCGGGGCAGTGTTGAGCGCCTCAGCCTCGCTGGCGCGCGAAATCCGCACCGGGACCGCCCTGGCGGTGCTGTCCAAACCGGTCGGCCGCGCCCAATTTCTAGTGGCAAAGTATGCCGGCCTGATCGTCGCGCTGGCGCTACTGACCTACGTCAACCTAATCGCGGCGCTGCTGGCCAGTCGCATGGCGTTCGACGCTTACGGCTCAACCGACCTGTTCGCGCTGGGGATTTTCTTACTGTCACTGGTCGTGGCCTACCTGCTGGGCGGGTTCAGCAATTTCTTCCTGCGGCGGCCGTTCGTATCGGACGCGGTGTTCAGCCTGCTGCTGATGGTGACGTTGGCGTTCGTGGTGATCAGCTTTTTCGACCAGCACGGCAAGCCGCGGGAATGGGCTACGGGCGTTGATTGGCGGCTGATACCGGCAGCGCTGCTAATTTTGTTTGCGCTCTGGATCCTGGCGGGGCTGGCGCTGGCCTGTTCGACGCGGCTCGATATGGTTCCCACCCTGACGATTTGCACGGCGCTGTTCCTGGTGGGCACGATGTCCGATTACCTGTTTGGCCGGCGGGCCGAGCCAGTCTGGCGCCATGATTTGACGGAAGAAGTCAACAGTTCCCGCTGGTCGGAGAGCCAGCGGACATTGCTGAAGGGCATCGTTGGCAAATACGACACAGACAAGAACGGCAAACTGGAGCCGGCAGAGCGGGAGACGATCAGCGCGGCGGATCAGGCGCGCCTGCGCCAGGCCGGCATGGGGGGGGCGTGGTGGACGTCAGTACTTTACACCGTGACGCCGAATTGGCAGCTTTTCTGGCTGGCGGATGCCCTGTCGGAAGGACGGACTACCTTCCAGTGGGGTTATGTGGCCAAGGCGTTTGCTTATATGGCAGCGTATGTGGGCGCGGCGCTGGCTGCGGCCATTTTGTTGTTTCAAGAACGGGAACTGAGTTAATTTCGCATGGAACGAAGCGTACAGAAGAATGGGCTGATCAACCTGCTGGCCTTGCTGGCTGTGGGCGTGGCAAGCCTGGGGGTGGCGCGCTACGCCAACTCGATGGCGGGCCAGGTCAGCATCTTGTTTCTCGGCATCGGCGTGCTGGTGGCGGTCGTGAGCTGGTTCCAGATGCGCCTCGAGGACCGGGAGCGGCTGGAAAAGCTCGAACTCGATGAACTGGCGAAGAGCCACGGCGGCTCGGCCCTTTTTGAGGCTCGCGATGCGGAAGTCTTCCCGGCGCAACGCTCGCGCGAGCAGTTCGAACGGTTCTTCGTGCCCGGGTTCACGGTGCTCGTCTTGCTGCTGCAGGCTGGCGGGGGGTATCTGCTCTGGCGCTGGCTGTCGCAGAGCACGACGGCGGCGGAAGTTAAGCAGCCCATTGCCGGGCTGGCGTTGTTCGGCCTCTTCGCACTGGTGCTGTTCCTGCTTGGCCGGTTTTCCGCTACCATCGCCCGGCTGGAGCGCCACCGTTTGCTCCGGCCCGGCGCCAGCTACCTGCTCTTCAATGCCTTTCTATGCCTGATCGTCTCGCTCGGGATGGTCGGCGTCTGGGCTGGCTTCCCAAAGGCGGACTTCTACGTCGCGCACGTCCTGTGCGGCCTGTTGGGGCTGGTGGCGGTGGAAACCCTGGTCCAACTGGTGCTGGAGATTTATCGGCCGCGAGTCAAAGGCAAGATCGAACGGCCCCTATATGAGAGCCGGTTGGTTGGCCTGCTCGGGCAGCCGGAAGGGCTGATTACCACCGCCGCGCAAGCCTTGGACTACCAGTTTGGGTTCAAGGTCTCCGAGACGTGGTTCTATCGGTTCTTCGAAAAGGCGCTCGGATGGCTGGTGCTCCTGCAAGTGGGAGCGCTGGTGCTGTCAACCTGCTTCGTGTTCATTGACGCGGGCGAGCAAGGCTTGCTGGAGCGCTTGGGCAAACCCGTGGAGACCCGCTCGCCGCTCGGGCCGGGCGCGCACCTGAAATGGCCGTGGCCCATCGACAAGGTCTATCGCTTCCGCACCGAGCAGATTCAGACCTTCCACGTCGGATTTGCCGAAGAGGAGGGCCAGGAGCGCGAGCGGTTCGTGCTCTGGAGCCAGGGCCACCGCGATGAGACCAATTTCCTGGTGGCGAACCGCTTGCAGTATTCGCAGGAGATCACCAACGAAGTCGCGGGCCGGCGTACCCCGCCCGTAAGCTTGCTGACGGTGAGCGTCCCGGTGCAATTCCAGATCACCAACCTCGTGGACTGGGCCTACATCAACGAGGATGCCCCAGGTCTCCTGGAGGATCTGGGCACGCGCGAAGTAGTGCGCTATCTCGTGGGCGTGGACATGGCGGAGATCATGTCCTACGGCCGGCAAGAGGCAGCCCAGACGCTGCGGGACCGCATCCAAGCCAAGGCGAATGAGCGTGGTTTGGGAGCCCAAATCGTGTCCGTGGGCCTGGGCGATTTGCACCCGCCGGTGAAGGTCGCGCCGGAATACGAGAAAGTCATCGCGGCCATCGAGACGAAGCAAGCCAAGATCCTGGCGGCGCACGCGGATGACATCCGCACTAACGCGCTGGCCGTGGCGCAGGCGGTCACACTCACCAACCGGGCCAGCGCCGAGCGCTTGGCCCGCGAAGTCGGTGCGCTGGCCCAGGCGGCCCTGTTTACCAACCAGATTCCCGCGTTTATAACGGCCCCGTCGGTCTATGTGGAGCGGTCCTACCTCCAAACCTTTGTCCGGGCCACCGCCAACGCGCGCAAGTATATTCTACTCACCACTAACACCCACGACGTCCTCCAGTTCGACCTGAAAGATTCCGTTGCGGACAGCCTGCTGAACCTGACTGTGCCGGCGCCCAAATCCAAATAGTTGCTATGAAACGCAATCCATTGACCCTTATCATTGCCCTGCTGCTGATCCTGATCTTCGGCTTTCTCCTGTTCTCAATTCAGGTCCGCACCACCGAGGTGGCCGTGGTCACCACGTTCGGAAAGCCGACGCGCCAGATCACCGAACCGAGCCTGTATTTCAAGTGGCCCTGGCCGATACAGAAGGTGTGGACCTTCGACCGGCGGGTGCAGAACTTCGAGGACCGGCTCACCGAAGGTCTTACGAGCGACAACTTCGGTTTGCTGACCTCGGTCTATGTCGGCTGGAAGGTCTCAAACCCGACCAACTTCTTCCCCCGTTTCGCCGGCAGCGCCAATCCGATTTCGGCGGCGGAAACGCTGCTCGACCAATGGGTGGGCAACGCCAAGACCGACGTCGTGGGCAAGCATCCGCTGTCCGACTTCGTTTCCACGAGCGATAATGGGGCCGCGTTTCTCGCGATCGAGAAGGCCATCCTGGAAGGCATCCGGTCCCAAATCCGCACCAACAACCTCGGATTAGAGGTCGAATTCCTCGGCATCAAGCGCTTGCAGCTCCCGGAAACCGTCAGCCAGTCGGTGTTTGACCGCATGACCTCCGAGCGGAAGGTGCTGGCGGACCGCTTCCAGTATGAAGGCGAAGCCGAAGCCCAGCGCATTCGCTCGGATGCCGAGCGCAAGGCGGCGGAACTGCTGGCCAACGCCGAATCGCAGGCGACTCGCATTAAAGGCATTGGCGAGGCGGAAGCCGCCAAATCATTGGCCGTCTTCCAGCAAAACCCCGAACTGGCCAGCTTTATCTTCCGCCTGAATGCGCTGGAAAGCTCCCTGAAGGAGCGCTCGGTGCTTATTTTCGATCAGCAAACGCCTCCGTTTGACTTGTTCCGTGGCGTCTCGACCAACCTGCTGAAGAAGTGATCCGGCGATGAACGACCACCTACATTCGCCCGACGATCTGCCCGCGCCGGCCCTGCCGCCAGAGACGCCGATGGATGCCAGCTCGCAGGCGTTGGCCGAAGCGCTGCGCAGCAGCTTTGCCATCGTCAAAGTCTTGATGGTGTTGCTGGTGCTGCTGTTCCTCGCTTCCGGCTTCTTCACCGTGGGACCCCAGGAGCGGGCAATCTTATTGCGGTTTGGTCGGCCGGTGGGCGAGGGCGAAAAGGCCCTGCTCATGCCTGGGCTGCACTGGTCACTCCCGTACCCCATTGACGAGAGCATCAAGGTTTCCATCTCTGGCCTGCAGCAAGTCAGGTCCACGGTGGGCTGGTATCCGGTGACGCCCGAGCAGGAGTTGTCCGGGATCGAGCCGCCTGCGGGCGGGCCGCTGAACCCAATCGTGGACGGCTACGCGCTTACGGCCGATGCGAACATCATTCACACGCGCGCCATCCTGACCTATCGCATCAAGGATCCGATCCGATACGTGTTCAGTTTTGTAAACGCTTCCAACGCGGTGCAGAACGCCCTGGACAACGCGCTGCTTTACGCCGCCTCTCGCTTCAAGGTGGACGACATCCTCACGCGCGACATCGCGGGGTTCCGGTCTGCGGTGCGGCGTCATGCGACTCAGTCGGCCGAGATGCAGGACTTGGGCATTGTCGTTGAGACGTGCACCGTTGACAGCGTCCCGCCGCGACAGTTGAAGGACGCGTTTGCCAACGTGCTCAAGGCCGAAGTGATGCGCAGCAAGGTGCTCAACGAGGCGCGCAGCTCCGAGAACCAGGTTACCAACAAGGCCAGCGCCGATGCGGAGTCGCTCATCAACCTGGCGCAATCCGACCGCGCTCGGCGTGTGAGCGACGTGGGTGCGCAGGCGGAGCGTTTCCAGGAGATCCTGCCTCAATACAAGGATCACCCGGCGCTATTTGCCCAGCAGCGTCTCACAGAGACCCTGGGCCGCGTCCTGACCAATGTGCAGGATAAAATCTTCGTGGCCGATAGCGCCGATGGCAAGCCGAAGGAGATGCGGCTATTGTTAAACCGTGAAGTCCCGAAGCCGGTGACGGAAGAAAAGAAGCCGTGACGGACGCTGAGATTCGAGAATTGAACATTTAAGATCATGCAAGTCACTTCCCTTTTGAGCCGGCATGAGCACGAGCACGGCGGATCGTGCGCCACGTGTGGCCACGACCACGAGCACGCGCCCGTGCGCCTCCGTCAGACGCTGGTGGGCATTGTGTTTGTGCTCAACGCGTTCCTTGTGGACTGGCTGTTCGAGCAGGGCCACACGGTGGCCAGCGCGAGCGGTTTGATTGGCGCTGTCATCCTCGGCTATCCCATTGTCTGGACGGCCATGAAGGATATCCGCACCGGGGTTCTAAGCATTAACGAGCTGGTCGCCATCGCCGTGCTCGCGTCGTTTGCCACCGGCGACTACAAGACGGCCGGCGTGGTCGCCTTCTTCATGCTGATGGGTGAGATTATCGAGACGCGCACCGCTGAAGGCGCACGAGCATCCATCGAGGACCTGATCAAGCTCACGCCCACGAAGGCCCGCCGCATCACGCCGCAGGGCGAAGAGGAAGTCGCCGCCAAGGATTTGGCGATTGGTGATGTGATCCGCATCCGCCCCGGCGACAACGTGGCGGCGGACGGTCTCATTGTCACCGGCCAGGGCTCGTTCAACCAGGCCACGATCACCGGCGAATCGCTGCCGGTGGATAAGAAGCCAGGCGACGAAGTGTTCGCCGGCACCCAAAACCTGACGGGCGTGCTGGAGATCAAGGTGACCCGCGCGGGCACGGATACCACGCTGGGCCGCGTGCGCGAGCTGATTCTGGCGGCGGAAAAGACCAAGCTGCCGATCATGAAGATCGTGGACCAGTATATGGGCTTCTACACCCCGCTGGTGCTCGTGATTGCGGCGCTGGTCTGGGCTTTCACCCGCAGGCTGGACAACGTCATTTCGGTGGTCATCTTTAGTTGCCCCTGTGCTTTCATTCTGGCCACACCGACGGCAATGGTGGCCGCGCTGTCCGCCGCCGCGCGCCTGGGCATCCTGATCAAGAACGTTGCCGACATCGAGCTGGCGGCCAAGATCAACGCCTTCATCTTTGACAAGACCGGCACGCTCACGACCGGGGAGCTGGCCGTCAGCCGACTCGCGCCGCTCGACGGCGTCACGCCCGCTGAGCTGCTGCGGATCGCGGCCTCCGCCGAGAAATACAGCAATCATCCTACCGCCAAGGCGCTGTCGCAACTGGCCGCCGAAGCTAAGGTGCCGCTGGCGGAACCGAAGGACTTTACGGAGACCGCGGGCCGCGGCGTAAAGGCCGAGGTGGGCGGGGCCAAGGTGTTGGTCGGCCGGGCGGCGTGGCTGCGCGACAACGGCGTAGAGGGGGATTTTCTGAAGTCGGTGGACCTGAACGAGACGGAAGGTTGGAGCCTGATCTTCGTGGCGCGCGACGGCCGGTGCATCGGCTGGGTTGGCCTGCAGGACCAGACCCGCACGGAGGCGCGCGAATCCCTGGTGGAGCTGAAGGCCTGCGGGGTGCGGCGCATCGCCATGGTCTCCGGCGACCGCCAGCCGGTGGCGACTCGCGTGGCGCGGGAGATCGGCTGCGAGGAGGCCAGGGGTGAGTGCCTGCCCCAGAACAAGGTTGATTTTGTGCGCGCCGTCAAGGCCAAGGGCTACGTGGTAGCGGTGGTGGGCGACGGTGTGAACGACGCCCCCGCGCTGGCGGCGGGCGACATTGGCATCGCCATGGGCGCAGCGGGCAGCGAGGTGGCGATTCACAGCGCCACGATCGCGCTGATGAATAACGACCTCCGGCGGCTGCCGTTCCTCGTGAAGCTGTCGCGCAGCACCCGCACGGTGATCAACCAGAACTTCCTGTTCGGCATGGCCTTCATTATTGGGGGCATGACATTGTCGGCGTTGAGCTACGTGCCTCCGGTGCTGGCCGCGGCCATGCACACCGGCGGTTCATTGATCGTGGTCTTCAACAGCGCCCGCCTCGTGCGCAAGGGCGAGGAACTCGAGCATTACCAGCCGGAGCCAGTGTTACCCAGCCCGGAACGGCCGACTCCGCCCGCGGAGAAGGCAGAGTTGGCGCCCAAGTTGGCGTGAGCACGATCTTCGACGTTTTCAATAAGCGAGCGCGTGACTGGAGAAATCCGAAGTCCGAAATCCGAGGTCCGAAGACCCCAGTGGCTGTTCCGGAAACGTGTCACTTTCGCGAGCCGAAATACATTGAATGAGCATGAGCATCACTGACACCACCCCGCGCTCCGACGGGGAAGCGGTTGTATCCGTGCGCGGGTTGACCAAGGTCTTCAAGGACTTTTGGGGCCGGCCCAAGGCGCGCGCGGTGGATAACGTGGACTTCGAGGTGCGACGCGGCGAGGTGTTCGGGCTGCTCGGGCCGAACGGTTCCGGCAAATCGACCACCGTCAAACTGCTCCTGGGGTTGTTGTACCCGACCAAAGGGCACATTGAGGTCTTCGGCCACTCGCCCCGACACGTGGCGACCAAGTCTCGCATCGGCTATCTGCCGGAAGAGTCCTACCTCTACCGCTACCTCAATTCGCGTGAGACGCTGGATTTCTTCGGCAACCTCTTCCGTCTGTCGAGCAAGGATCGCGAGGACCGGACGGAGCAGTTGCTGGAAATGGTCGGGCTGAGCCAGACCCGGATGCGGGCGGTGGGCGAGTTCTCGAAGGGCATGCAGCGCCGCATCGGCTTGGCGCAGGCGCTGATCAACGATCCCGACCTGGTGATCCTCGATGAGCCAACTGCCGGCCTCGATCCTATCGGCTGCCGCGAGGTAAAGGATCTGATTGTGGCGCTGGCGCGGCGCGGCAAGACCGTCATCTTGAGCAGTCATCTGCTTTCGGACGTAGAAGACGTGTGTGACCGCGTGGTCATCTACTATGGCGGCAAAGTCCAGGCAATGGGTACATTGAAGCAACTGCTGGCGACCCCCGACTCGATTCGGATCACCACGCCGGCTTTGCCCCGCGAAACCATGGAGCGCGTGCTGGCCCTCATTCGCAAGGACGTGACCGATGACAAAGTCTGTATAGACACGCCGACGCAGAACCTGGAGCGCTACTTCCTGGACGTGGTGCAGAACGCCCGGAAAGCCGCGGCGGAAACCTCCGGCGCCATGTCCGGCGCCCGTGTTGCCGCCTACTTGCGCGGTGAGGCGGAGGCCAAGCCGGCGTCCGAGCGGATTCTGGACCGGCTGACCGCGCCGCAAGCGGCCGCCCCAACACCTGCCTCCGCGCCCGCGCCCGTGGATACTCTGAGCCAGCAGAAGCTGGAGGCCCTGACGAAACCCGCGGAGCCGGTCGCCCCGGCGGCAGTCGCAGCGACCGCGGCGGCAAGTCCCGTGAGCCAAGCGGAACTGCGCAAGGCGGACGAGAAGCTCGCGTCGCTGTTGAAGAAGCAGAATGGCGGACATCTCAACGCGCCCTAAGCGCAGTTGATTCATGCAACCTTTGCTTGCCATCGCGTGGTTGACCTGGAAAGCCGCCCTGCGGTTCCGGCTCTTCCTGGTCGTGGCGGTCCTGTTACTTGGGGCGGTGGTCGGCCTGCCGCTCCTGATCAAGGATGACGGCACGGCGCGCGGCTTCATCCAGATCGTGCTGACCTACACGTTGAGCGCCATCACCGCCCTGCTCGGGCTTTCCACGCTTTGGCTGGCGTGCGGCACTTTGGCGCGAGACATCGAGGATTGCACCTTGCAGGTGGTTGCCATCAAGCCGGTCGCCCGCTGGCAAATCTGGCTGGGCAAATGGCTGGGGATCATGTCGCTGAATGCCGTCTTGCTGGCGTTGTCCGGCGGCAGTGTGTATGGCTTGCTGCAATGGCGTGCCACGCGGCTGCCAGCCGACCAGCAGAAGATTCTGCGCGACGAGGTGCTCGTGGCGCGCGGTTCGGCCAAGCCGGCGGCCCTCGACAAGGAAATCCAGGCGGAGACGGACCGGTTGCTCCGGGAACGCCTGCAAAAGAACCCGGGCCTCAAGGCCGATATTGCCGAGGTTCGGAGGCAGATCCTGGAACAGATCAAAGCCGAGTACCAGATCGTTCCGCCGGCATACGTGCATGAGTGGGAGATTGACTTGGGCTCCATGAGAGGGGTGACCAACGGGCAGCCGGTCTATCTGCGCATCAAATTCAACGCCGCGGACCGGAGCACGTCCGGAACGTTCGAAGGGCGTTGGCGGGTCGGGGTGCCGCGCAAGACGCCGTTGTGGCATAGCGAGGTCATGAGCCTGGCGCCGGACACCTTCCATGAGTTCCAGGCTCCGGCCTATTTCGACGATAAGGGTGTGCTGACCGTGACCTTCGCCAATGCGAACAATACGGCGCTGCTGTTCCCGCTGGAGGACGGCCTCGAGGTGCTGTATCCGCAGGGTGGCTTTGGCCTTAATTTCATGCGCGGGGTGGGCATTATCTTCTGTTGGATGGCCCTGCTGGCTACGCTCGGGCTGGCCTCGGCCAGCTTTCTCTCCTTCCCGGTAGCAGCCTTTCTGTCGCTGGGCGTCCTGACCCTGGCGCTCTCCAGCGGGACCATTTCCAACGCGGTGACCGAGGGGACGCTGATGGGCTATAATTCGGAGACCGGACGGTCGGGACACTCGGCGGTCGATGTCGTCGCTATCCCGATCTTTCGCGGAGTGCTTGAGATGATCAACCTGGCCAAGAACTTCTCGCCCATCGATGCGCTCAGCACCGGCCGGAGCGTTAGCTGGGAAGACCTGGCCCGGGCATTTGGGCAGATTGTGCTGCTCCTCGGCGGATGCATCGGGCTGTTTGGTATCATCGTTTTCAGCCGCCGCGAGCTGGCGACGGCCCAATCCCAATGAGCGCCAAACTCAGAAGCCTGCTCTTGCTCTTGCTTATCGGCGTGCTGCTGGCTGGCGTCGGTTGGTTGCAGCAGTCACTCAATCGCGATCGCGATCTGCTCGGCCTGACGCGGGCGGAACCGCTCGAAAACGCGCCGCCCGTGCTAGCCTTTACCACGGTCGCGCTGGGCGGCTTTCGGGGGCTGATTTCCAACGCGCTTTGGATGCGCGCCAGTGACCTGCAAGAGGAGGACAAGTTCTTTGAGATGGCCCAACTGGCAGATTGGATCACGAAGCTGGAGCCGCATTTCGTCCATGTCTGGCTCGTGCAGGCCTGGAACATGGCCTATAACATTTCCGTCAAGTTCAAGGAGTCGGCTCCCGGCCAGTTTCCCGACCGCTGGAGATGGGTCAAGGCCGGCATCGAGCTGTTGCGCGACCAGGGGTTGGAATACAACAAGAACGAGACGCTGATTTACCGCGAGCTGGCCTGGTTCTTTCAGCACAAGATCGGCCAGAACCTCGATGACGCCAGCGTCTATTACAAGCAGCAGTGGGCCAATGACATGTCGAAGGTCTTTGACAAGAAGACGCCCAATCTGGAGGAGCTGATTCATCCGCAGACGGCAAACCAGAAGGAGCGCGCCCGGCTGCTGCGCGAGACGTACAAGATGGACCCGCAGTTCATGAAGGAAGTGGACGAGCGCTACGGACCGTTGGAGTGGCGCCTGCCAGAAGCCCACTCGATCTACTGGGCGGCGATGGGATTGAAGAAGGCGGCCGAGAACCCCACGAAGGTCAAGGAGGATGATCTGATTACACTGCGCCGGGTCATCTATCAATCCATGCAGATGAGCTTCCAGCGTGGCCGGTTGGTGACGAACCCGTTTGCGAAGTCGTTCGAGTTCGGGCCCAACCTGGACATCATCCCCAAGGTGAATAATGCCTACGAACAGGCGGCCCGGGAGGACGCGAAGAACCACGACCACATTCTGAAGGCACATCGGAATTTCCTGCGCGACGCCGTTTACTTTCTATACGTGTACAATCGCCTGCCCGACGCGGCTCAGTGGTTTAAATACCTGGCGACCAATTACCCCGACAAGATGCTGATCGACAACAACACCAATTCCATCCCCGCCAATCTGACACTCGACAAGTATGCGGTGGCGCGAGTGCAGGACGACATTAGCGCGAGCGGCGGGCGCGATCGCACCGAGGGTGTCCTTGAAGGCCTGCTCGTCAATTCTTATCGGAGCATGGTGCTGGCCGAGGATGCGGCGGCCGCCGGGTTCAAACTGCTGGCGCGGCAGGTCTGGATAGCTTACCAAAGCGGCATCCCCGAGGTGCGGATGGCCGCAGTTGGCTTGCGACCCTTCGAGGAGATTGATCAGGAAGTACGCCGGCGCATGCTGGATTCCAAGACTGGTGAGCCGCCTGAGGTGCGGGCGTTATTGCGCGCCAAACTGGGGCAACCGCCAGAACCCAGCACATCACCCTCCACGACTAATGTTCCGCCGGAGAAAGCTTCAAGCCAGTGAAACTGCGCGGCGCGGTGAGTGACCCCGAGGCATAATCGCGGGTCAAATCCGAAGCCCGAAGGTCGAAGGCCGAGTTGAAATCCGAAGGCCGAAACCCAAGGCCGAGCGCGGTTCGGGCTTCGGCCTTCGGATTTCGGCCTTCGGATTTCAAAGCGGCGCTCGGTGCCCCTCGCGAGACCCCCGGTTCGCTACGCTTCTCACTTACAGAGGACTCGGGGCGCCGGCGGACTGAGGCCGATAGGGGACGGATCATACTATTTCCGTAGTCCGGCAGGGTGTAGGGGGCGAAGTAAGCGCCCACGAAATCCTCAGATTGCGGCACGCGCCGTTTGATCTGCTTTCGGCTCACGGGCCCATAGGTGCGGCTGTCGGCGCTCGAAGGCCGGTTGTCGCCCAAGACGATATATTGATCTTCACCTAACACGAAAGTTGCCCCCCGACGCAATGGCTCCGCTGGATAAGTGTAAACGTGCTTGGGGAGGTAAGTCTCTACCAGCATCTCCCGGTTGATGAAGACCTGGCCACGCCAAAGCTGGACGGTTTCACCTGGCAATCCTACGATCCGCTTGACCGCGTAATCCGCTTGACCGTCGTCGAGGATGACGACATCCCCTCGTTCCAGCCGCGTCGAGATCGGCGCTCCGTAAAGGTGGGTTCCTACCGCGTAAGTGGGGGTCATGCTTGTGCCATCCACCACGTAAACCGAACCGATGAAGCCACGGCCAGCTCCCACTCCCACTCCCATCGCGAGGGCTGCTGCAACCGACCTGCGGCATGCTGGGTTCTTCCAGAGTCTCGCAATTAACCTGCAAATGTGTTTAGTATATTGCACTCGTGTCTCAAGGTGAGTCAGTCTGCGGGAGGGGAAATCCACCGCCGCCCTGCACGGGACGCCTTCCCAACGACGCGCTGTATTCCTGTTCCCCGACTTACCGATGTTACAGCCATCGAGGATGGTGCCGCCTCCGGGTTGGAGGCCGGTTTCGCCCTCACCGACTCACTCTTCGTGGAACCGCAGGTTTCCTGCCAACCGGGGAGAGCAAACGGCTGGACGGTGGGGTTATTCTCCGTTAAGAATGTTCCCGCGCAAGACGAGGCGGCTTCTCCCTCTCCTCCCGCCGAGGGAGGAGAGGGTCGGGGTGAGGAGGGCCGTGCCAACCCCGCCGATTCCCCTCACCCCAGCCCTGTTGGCGTCGAAACTCCGGGCCAGAGGCCCGGCTAACCGGCAGACCGGAGGTTTGCCCCACGCTCCGACATGAACAGTTACCCTTTGGGATTACCGGAACGTATGGACATGCTTGCGTGATGCCAGCCAGGAGCTTGCGGGATGGTCTCTATTGTTCCGCTCATGTTTCGCTTGTATTCCGCTTGTATTCCGCTTGTACTAGCGCATTGAGTGCGGCATGGACCACAACTGAAACTCCCGCTCGTTCCGGCATTGAATCGGCTGCTGTGGCGGATAGAATGAGCGCGTTACCGCTCGTAAGATGGAGCGGGCCGAGCAATAAGCATGTCAGAGCAACCAGAACGAGCGTGCGCCAAAGAAGGTCATTGGTCTGGTGACAAGCTCAGGGCGAATGCAGAAGGAAGAATGCAGAAGGAAGAATGGCAGCCCGGGGGTTTGGGTTGCGCTGGGATTCGCGCCGCTGCTCACGGTCTTCCTCATCAACCTTTGGGGGCGGCCACACTATCAGTTTTTCCCCCTGGCACTGGCCGGCGCGGGCTTCCTGGCCTGGAACCGGCTGAAAGAGCTGGCACGGCCCTTCTCACCCGGGCAGCCGCGGTGGACGGTGCTGCTGGTGGCCGGGACGTTCTGCTGCCTGGCAGCCGCGACCTTGTTGTGGTCGCCGTGGCTGGGGGCGATCGCCGCATTCATCGGTCTGGCGGCGGTGGCCTGGCAGGCGGGCGGCGGCCCGCTGCTGCGCGCGCTGCTGCCGGCGCTGCTGGTGGTGCTGACCATTATTCCGCCGCCGCTGTCGGCTGACAGCCGGCTGATCCAGCACTTGCGCGTGCTGGCGGTGGGCTACAGCAGCCGGCTGCTGGATATGCTGGGGGTCACACATGCGCTGGCCGGCAATGTGATCGAGTTGCCTGGAAAGAAGCTGCTGGTGGATGAAGCGTGCAGCGGCATCAACTCGGTCCTGATCACCCTGGCCGGGTGCCTGTTCTACGGGTTGTGGCGGCGGCGTTCCGCCATTTCCATCCTGGTTTGTCTGGGGAGTTCCCTGGCCTTCGTGCTGCTGGGGAATCTGGTCCGTATCACCCTCGGGGCGTGGCTCAGGTTCCGCTACAACATTGATATTCTTTCCGGGCTGGCGCATGAGCTGACGGGGCTGGTACTGCTCATGAGCTACCTCACGATGATCGTGAGCATGGACCAGTTGCTGGCCTTCCTCACCAGCCCCAGCCGAATACCACTCAAACCGCGCACTCCGGTTTTGCCGGCGGCGGCGGCACCGACGGTAGCGACGGGGCTGCCGCCGGCGCGCATTCCGCGGTCATGGGTGCGCGCGTCGAGCTATGCCTTCGCTC
>Ga0118677_10010508_pt1 | contig 14129 bp, 11 predicted proteins | sample AliMusrvi5mmetaG_FD_86154 | JGI IMG/M metagenome (GOLD analysis project Ga0118677, IMG submission 86154) | reverse complement strand
CCCCTTATCAGCCCACCCCTTATGAGCCCAGTCCCATGCGGCCCATGCTGTACAGACCACGACGGGAAGTCTGTTGCGTCCCCTGGAAGCTCAGGAGCGGCCGGACGCGGGCAGCGCCGTCAGTCCGTGAAATACGCGTTACGCCGTTTCCGGCGACTGCAACCCACACAGTTCTTCCGAAGCACTGTCAGAACAGGGGAATTCCGCCGCTTATGCGGCCTTATCTGATCACACTATAGCAAGCTCATTCAGGCGGTCGCACGGAGCAACGGCGCCGGACACGGCGGCTCCCGAGGGCTCCACTCTTTGACAGCGCCGTGCCCTGCGGCTCCCGAGCTTTTATTGAACCGCTCGGGGCGCAGCCGCCGTGCCCGGCGGCTCCCGAGCTTTATTGAACCGCTCGGGTTGTAGCCGCCGGACACGGCTGGACGGGTGGTTTCACGGACTGATTGCGCCGTGCCCGGCGGCTCCCGAGCTTTTGGCAAAGAGCAACGCAAAAAGCCGGGTGTGTGCTGGCTCGGGAATATAGTTCCGTGCTACGCTGTGTGTTAATCGTGACGGCTGGATCCGGGCTATCCCTCTTTTTCTCCTGCTTCAGGACAGAATTCACCCGAAATCCCGCCGCTCAGTAACCGGACCACTCCGCATTCGACAACGCCGTGCTCTTCAACTCGCCTGGCTTCTGCGTTTTCTTTATCGTTGTAACCCTTCTTTATTATTTGCTGCCGTGGTCCGGGCGCTGGAAGCTGCTGCTGCTTTCCAGTTGTTACTTTTACATGTCGTTCGTTCCGGCCTACATTCTGATTCTGCTTGTCACCATCGTCATCGATTACGCGATGGCCATTCTTATCGCGGAATCGTCGGGAGCGCGGCGCAAGACTTACCTGACCATCAGCATTGTTTCGACGTGCGCGGTGCTGGGAGTTTTTAAATACTACAATTTTCTCGCGGTGACCTCGCGACAGGTCGGCTCTCTGTTCGGCATCGCGGCGGATATTCCGCTGGCTCATTTCATTCTGCCGATCGGGTTGTCCTTCCATACGTTCCAGAGTCTGAGCTACGTGATCGAAGTCTATCGCGGAGCGCAGAAGCCGGAGCGGCATTTCGGTATCTATTCGCTGTACGTGATGTTCTATCCGCAGCTGGTGGCGGGACCGATCGAGCGTCCGCAGAACCTGCTGCACCAGTTCTATGAGCACCACGCGTTCGACGCGGAGAACATCATTCAGGGTCTGACGCTGATGGCCTGGGGCTTTTTCCAGAAGATGGTTATCGCAGACCGGGCAGCCCAGTACGTGACAAAAGCGTATGGGAACTGGCAGACCTGTTCCGGGCTCGAACTGCTGCTGGCCACGGTTCTCTTTGCCGTTCAGATCTACGCGGATTTCGCCGGATATTCCTCGATTGCGATCGGCGCGGCGCGGGTGATGGGTTTCCGGCTCATGACCAACTTCAATCATCCGTACTTCGCCACCAGCATCGGCGAGTTCTGGAGAAGGTGGCACATCTCGCTGTCGACCTGGTTCAAGGATTATCTGTACATTCCGCTGGGCGGGAACAGGGTGGCCGTGCCGCGGCGTTACCTGAACCTGCTGATCACCTTCACGGTGAGCGGTCTGTGGCACGGCGCCAACTGGACGTTCGTTATCTGGGGATTTTACAATGGCGCGCTGCTGGTTCTGGAGGGGATGGCCGCGAAGTGGTGGCTGGGAAAAGGGCCGCTGCAAACACAGCTTCGACGAGTGGTGACGCTGGCCCTGATTCTTATCGGGTGGGTGTTTTTCCGGGCGGAAACGACCGGACAGGCGTTCGGGATCCTGGGACGCATCGCGCGCTCGACTTCGCTGTCGATCGGGAGCATTCAGGAGGCTATTCTGTTTGCGACGGGTGATTCATCGGCGCTCCCGGCGATGGCTGCACTGACGATTCTGACGGGCGGAATGTTTGTCCTGGAGGGAATGCAGGAGCGGGAGGCGCTGATTTTCGACAGGAGGTTCGCTTCTTCCACGACCTGGCGGGCGGCCGCGGCGGTGCTTTTGGTTCAGGTTGTTCTCTTTTTCGGCGTGCTGCGGGCGTCGTCGTTTATCTATTTCCAATTCTGATCATGGGAACCATATCCAGAACGTTGCTGGCGGCGCTGCTGCTGTTCGTGCTGCTCGGAAGCGCCAAGGTCATGCTGGAACATCATCTTGCGCCCCGCACCAGCGGTATACAGGGTGAGTTGAGCGGACCCCGGCCGGAGATCGTGCTGGTGGGCTCTTCGCATACGCGACAGGGGTACGACGTGGCCGCGCTCGAGAAGATCACGGGACTGCGGAGTTTCGTGGTTGCGTACGACGGTCTGGATCCGGCGAACATGGTCCCGCTGGTAAGGGCCGTGCTGCGGCAGGCGGGGAAGCGCCCGAAGTTCCTGGTCGTGGACGCTTATTGCGCGACTTTCGCCAGGGAACCGGAGATCGAGGACCCGCGGCTGTTTTTCGACGCGCCGCCGGAGATGAAGAAAGAGATCGCCGAAGCGTATCTGCGAACCCACAAAGGGGAAGAGGCGTGGCTCGACCTCTGGACGCTGGCGACGAACAAGGGCAGCGAACTGATTCTGACTTTTCCGCTGGTAAGCAGGACGCTGAACGGCCTTTCTTACCACGGAGGGTATACGGGTAAAACGGTGTCCGGAGTGGAGCCCGAGCGGTTCGCCGGTCTACACCTGCCCCTCAGCGGTTCAGTGCTGCGCGAGGAGCAGGCGGCGGCACTTTCCACGATCCGGAGCCTGGCGAACGAGGCTCAGGTTCGGCTGCTGCTGGCGGATGCGCCCATGCCGGGGCCGGTGGAGTCACAACCCGAGGTGATCGCGATGCAGCGCCAGGTGCGCGAACTGGCCGGGAGGCTGGAGATACCGCTTTTCGAGGGGGCGAACGGTTTCCCGGTCGGCGATCCCGCACTGTTCCACGATTCGAATCACCTCTCGACGGCGGGCCGTGAGATGTATACGGAACAGTTCGGGAAGGCTCTTTTGCAGCTCGCGGCGAGGTAGAGCCGGGATCAGGCTTCCACGAGCTCGCCGCGGCATTCCTGGCCTAACGAGAAACCGTAGTGGCCGGAGAGAAGCAGCGAACTTAGTTCGCTCCAGCGCACGGGCGCGGTTCCGGCGTGGCGGACCACCAGGCTGGCCGCGAGATTTGCCAGCCGAACGGCGGAAAGCATATCGAAGCCCGCGGCCACGGCAACGGCGGCGGTAGCGATCACGGTGTCGCCCGCGCCGGAGACATCGAAGACTTCCTCGGCCAGGGCGGGCAGGTGATCCGCGCGGTCCGGGGCGATGAGAGTCATGCCGTCCGCGCCCTGCGTAATCAAAAGGGATTCACAGGAGAGAAGGCTTCTCATCAAAGATCCGCAAGCCAGCAGGTCGTCGCCCTGAATGGCCATGGACGCGGAGGCGGCCCGGAACTCGCGCTGGTTGGGGGTGATACAGGTGGCGCCCGCGTAAGGCAGATAGCTGGAGCGTTTCGGATCCACGAAGACCGGGATGCCGCGGCGGGAACATTCGGCGATCAGCGACTCGGTCAGAGAGACGGTCAGAACTCCCTTGGCATAATCCGACAGAATGACCACGCCGATTCCCTCGTCCAGCCTTGCCTTGCACTGAGCCAGAAGACGACCGGAGGCAGAGGGGTCGAGATCGTCACAGACCTCGTCATCGAAACGAACGATCTGGTGATTCCCGCAGACGACCCTGGTTTTGCAGGTGGTGGGCCGGCCGGACTGCACGATCAGACTTTCGGTACCGATACCGGTTTCCGACAGGATTGCGGTGAGTTCGCGGCCCGCTTCGTCATCGCCGACCACGCCCGCCACGGTCACGGAGGCCCGCAGACCCAGAACGTTCAGTGCGACGTTCGCGGAGCCGCCCGGCACGGAGCGCCGACGCTTCGCCGCGAGCACCGGAACCGGGGCCTCCGGCGAGATTCTGGTTACATCTCCGAGGATGTATCGATCGAGCATCAGGTCACCGACGACGAGCACCGACGCCCGGGTGAAGCCCCCGGCGGGAACGAGCACCGGAGGGAGTTTCGTGAGTTCAGCGGGGGGATTTTGCGGCATGATTTCAGGAGAAGCGGCGGTCCAGAAAACCACACATGATGTGATAGGCGGCGAGGTGGAGCAACTGAATGGAGGCGGTGTCGAAGCCGGGCGCCGCCACGATCAGGTCGGCAAACGCGCGCGCGGGTCCGTCCGTTTTCCCGGTGAAAAGAATGGTGGTGAGCTGCTGCGATCTGGCAGCGCGGAGCGCCCGAACGACATTGGGAGATTTGCCGCTGGTACTGATGCCGAGGACGGCATCACCGGATTTGCCGAGGGCCTCAATCTGGCGCGAGAAGATTTCTTCGTAAGAAAAGTCGTTGCCGCAGGCGGTCATGACGGCGGCGTCGCAGTTCAGCGCGATGGCGGGGAGCGCTCGGCGGTTCTTTCGAAACCGGACCACCAGTTCTCCGCAAAGGTGCTGCGCGTCGGAGGCGCTTCCGCCGTTGCCAAAAACGAGCAGTTTGCCGCCGCGGTCGACCATGTCGCCGATGAGACTGGCGGCTGCGGCTACCTGACGGGGAAAATCGGACTCCGCGGCATCGCGCAGGAGGCCGGAAAGTTCCAGGAGCTGGCTGGAGGACTCCTCCACGGAATCCGGCGCCGCCGGGGTCCGCTCCAGGACTTCGAGGTCGGGAAAAGAGGTTTTATCGGGCATCTATTTGAGCTCCCATTGCAGGCAACGCGGATCTCCGTATTGCGGTAACAGAGTGGAATCGCCGCGAAGTCTGGCCTGCAGCGCGGCGAACACCTGCGCGGCGGTAATGCCCTGCATGCAGGGATGGCCGGGCACGGGGCAAACTTCGAGTTCGCAGCCGGCACAACTGACATCGCGGTAGAAGATGGCGTGATTGCCGCCCAAAGGGAACCAGCGTCCGACCGTTTTGGCTTTCCTGCTGAAGACGATGACGCAGGGAACACCCATGGCCGCGGCGAGGTGCATGGGGCCAGTATCGGCACAGAGGGCGGTAGGGCACAGGGCGAGCAAAGCGGCCGATTCGGCGACGGAAAACTTTCCGCAGGCATTGATGCCCGTACCGCTTCGCGCGATCAGGGTTTCCGCCGCCGCCGAGTCCTTGGCGCTGCCGACGACGACGATCTCGGCGCCTGCGCCGGTCAGCAGGGAGATTACTTCACGGAGAGTCGGCTCCGGAATATCTTTCGAGGAGCAGCTGGTATACGGGCAGATGGCGACGAGGGGCCGCTCCGGGTGTTTTCTGACGCCGCGCAGCCATGCCGCGACAGTTTCCGCGGCTTCGGCGCCGGGCTTGAGGAACGGAGCCGCGGCGAAATCCGGAAAACTTTCCGGGGCCGCGCTTCCCCATAACCGGCGGTAACGCAGAAAAGCTTCAGTTATTTCTTTCGAGGGGGTGTTCGGGTCCGCCGAGCCGGACGGGGCAACTTCGTGGAAACCGATCAGTTCTTTTACGCCGGCGACCCGGAAAAAGAGTTCATCCCGCCGGATCTGTGCCTGCGTACGGTCCGAGGGCATTAAATACAGGCAGTGTTTGGGGCGTAAGGAGCGAATTTGGGCAATGGCCGCGGCAACGGAGGAAAGCTGGGCCACACGGCTGCTCTGCGGTCCGTAGTAGCCGATATTGCTTTTGGGCTTCCAGACCATATCGAAGACCTGACTCGGCACGACGCGGGCGCCGGGGTTCAGGGTGCTGATGAGAATGTATTCGGAGCATTCGGGCAAGAGCTTCCGGGCCGAGAGGAGAGCGGGCACGGAAACGATGGAATCGCCGAGAGAGCCGATTTGAAAGACCGCGAGAAGAGACATTGTGGTGATGGCGTCAGGAGGCCCGGTTCGGAGACCGGGGGGTCAGGCAATCCCCAGTCTGGCAGGACGGGCGGACGAGACCGGCCCCGGCATGAGGCTGACGCGGGTTTTTCTGCGGACCGCGATGAATACCACCCAGGCGGCCAAAATCGGAATCGGAAGAAGTTTGAGGCCGTTCGCCATCTGCCCGACACTGCCCTCGACCGTCATGATGAGCGTCACGCAAACCGGCATGAGGGGGTGCGTGGCCAGACGCTGTTCAGAGAGCAGAAAGCACAGGATGGCGGTCCAGAAAAAGCCGAGGAGTCCGAAGGACAAGATACCGGCCACGAAACCGTAGTTGCCCACGAATTCGAACGGTATGGTGATGGAAATATTGTACGTTTCATCGCCTTCGCCCGCCTCCCCCAACTGGTGCGCGAAGTAGTTGCCCATGTTCGAATCGGCCTTCTGGGGACTGAGGAATCGGGGAACCATGGTGGAAAAGCCGTTCTCCAGCGACTCGCCGGCCCAGGGGCCGCTATTCATTTCGCTTATGGCCGCAACCTGGATGGCCTCGCTGTAGATGAAGCGGAAGGGCGATTCGATATTGATTTCCCGCCAGTTCAACGCGGCGAAAGAACCCTCCCTGAGTTTCTGGCGGAAGATTTCGACCCGGTCGTCGGATGAGTTCGCGTTCTGGCTGTTGGATGCAGTCCGGCTCGAGGCGACAAACGGCTCGACAAAGACCACGTAGAACGCCAACAAACTGATACAGAGCGTCCAGGGAATGCGCTGCCTGTAGGTGAAGTAGACCAGTCCCACATAAAACAGAGGCAAGATGATGGGAGTTTTGGAGCCGGACTGCAGGGCGAAGGCGATGTTCCCGAGCAGTGTCAAAATCGTCGCGAATTTCAGAAGCGGCCCGCCGGCCGTTCGTCGCAGCACCAGATAACCAATGAGGCCCACGGTTGCAAACTGGCCCAGTTGCGTGATCGGCACGATTGCAGCCAGCAGGGGTGAAACGGTTTTCTGTCCGCCCAGGAAGTTGACGTCCTCAAAAGCGCGAATACCAAACAGGCCAAGGACACCCGTGAGCGCGTATGCGGCGGCAGCGACCGCAGAATAAGTAACGAGAGTCCGCGGGCTGTACAGAACGCCTTCGGGGAGAAGAAAAGACAAGCCGACGCGGAATTTCCGAAAGAGGCGAAGGGTCAGAGCAGCGCAGAGGGCAAAGAGTAACTGACCGAGGGCGACAATGAGGATCGCGCCCCCGTCGCCGCTCACAAAGTGGGAGGACTGGGGAAGATCGTCGCTCACATAAAAGAAGAAGGAGCATACCGCGGGGCCCCAGGCAAACCACCAATGGAAAAGGAACACCAGGGCCTGCAGAGGATTCAGGAGCGGGCGATCGCCCAGAATCAGCAGCGCGCCGAAGGTGCATAGCGAGAGCGCGAACTGGTCCGGCCAGTTGGGATATTCGGTATTCAGGAGGGCGCTGACCAGAAGAATCACGAACGCCGGGAAAAAACAGTAGACGACGACCATCGGCCGGAGCGACCAGTTTGCGGGCCTGGTACGTCCGGTGAGCGCGCGGATAATACGGGAATCGTCCGGAATGCTGTTCAGATTCATGTTTCAGAGACCAATCGCGACGATACCAACCAGGAAGGGACAGGCCGGGCGCCGGCCAGTCCGGCGGTGATGGTTCGTTTGCCAGGTAAGATCATTTCGTGAGATCCGCAGCTTCGGGAATCCGGACTGCCGCGAGATTCGGGCTCCGGACGAGGGAACGAAGATCCAGGCCGGCAGCCCGAACGAGGAAAAGGAGTTCCATCAGGGTAACGGTTCCGTAGGCGCCGAAGGAAGCGACGGCGGCGCCCGGGACGCCCCAAAGGGGCAAAAGAAACCAGAGCAGGATACAGGTCACCACCATGCCGACACCTTCCGCCCAGGCCGGTTTGGCCGGTTGCCCGATTCCGCGAAGGCTGTTTCCGAGCAAAGCATTCAGGCCCTGAAACATACTGGCGCCGACGAGGATCCGGGCGGGCAGCACAGCTTCGCCGTAGCCGGGTCCAAAGAACATGGGCAGGATGAGCGGCATGCCCAGGAAGGCGATGACGATAACCGGCAGAGAAATCACGACGGCGACCTTTACGAAGCGGATGGAGAGAAGCGCTCCCGCCGCCGGGTCGGAGGTGTGGGTCACTTTCGGCCACAACACGATGGAAAGGGCGGAAAAGAGGGGAGTGAGAAATCCACTTATCGCCACCGCGACGACATACTGGCCGAGTTGCCGGGAGCTGAACAGGAAACTCATGACCGTCTGGTCCAGGCGGAGATTGGCCTGGGCGGAGAGACTGGAAAGCTGTCCTTTCAGCGCATAGGTAAACAGCGGCTTCAGCAGGTCCGTGGTCAGACGAAAACGGGGGCGGAAGCGCCGCCTGATCATGTAAACGGCGATCACGAAGCCGCAGGCCTGCGAGGCCACATAGCCGGTGGCAAAGGCCTTCACGCCGGCGTGGCCCAGCGCAGCAATTCCGACCGTGATCAGGAGATAGCAGAGCGAGGCAAGAAACCGCAGGACGTTATAGTCGAACACACGCTGCCTGCCCAGGAAGAGGTAAGACAGATTTCCGACCAGCAGCACGAAGGGAATGGAGCCCAGTGCGATGCGCATGGCCTCGCGTTCCTGTGGACTCCAGCCGCGTCCAACCCAGGGCAGAATTACGACGCCGGCCAGGATGGCGATGCCGCCCAGCCCGAAGCCGCAGGCCAGGGCTGTGGTCCAGAGATCGTCGAAGCGGGATTCGTATTTGGCGGAGAAGAAGCAGAAGGCGTAACCGAGTCCCATTTCGGCGAACAGCGACAGAACCCAGGGCCACAGCAACGCCGCCGCGAGTTCACCGCGACCGGCCGGACCCAGTGAGCGCGCGAGCGTAACGCCGGCACCGACGCCCAAGAGGACCGTGGCGCCGTTGCTCAGCGTGGTGCCGCCCAGACTCGCGATGGAGAGACGTTTAAAGAGTTTCATGCAGCCGGCGGGAAGAACACTCGGTTACAGGCTTCAGCACGCAGGACGCCTCCCGAGGGAGGCATGGACGGCGCCTGCCACGGCTTCGCGTTGTTGTTCGGTGAGTTCCGGGAAGAGCGGGAGTGAGACGACCTGGCGCGCGGCGGCTTCGGCAACGGGGAAGGAACCGGGTCCATAACCGAGATCCGCGTGAGCCTTCTGCAGGTGGACGGGAATCGAGTAGTAGATGGCCGTGTTCACGCCGGCTGCGAGCAGGGCCTGCCGGAAGGCGTCGCGGTCCTGAGCGCGGACTGCAAACTGGTTGTACACGTGACGGTTGTGGGGGAGTTCGACGGGGAGAACGAGGGGAGAATCCGCCAGAGCTTCGCGATAGAACGCGGCGTGAGCGCGGCGTTTTTCGTTCCATTCTTCCAGATAACGGAATTTCACACCGAGGACGGCGCCCTGAATGCCTTCGAGGCGCATGTTGAAGCCTTCGACATCGTGGAAGCCGCGCGTTTCCTGGCCCCAGTCGCGCCTCATGCGAAGGCTTCGGATTCCGTCCGGGGAACTGGTGGTGACCATGCCGCCTTCGCCGGCGGCTCCGAGATTTTTGGTGGGGTAGAAGCTGAAGCAGCCGAAATCGCCGATGCCGCCGACGCGTTTCCCTTTGTATGTGGCTCCGTGCGCCTGCGCGCAGTCCTCAATCACGGCGAGGCCGTGTTGCCGGGCGATGGCCAGAATCGGATCCATATCGGCGGACTGCCCGAAGAGATGGACGGGGAGGATCGCTTTGGTGCGCGAGGTGATGGCCGCTTCGATCCGGGTTACATCGATGTTGAAGGTGGCGGGCTCGATATCGACAAAGACGGGGCGGGCGCCGACGTAGCGGACGGCGGCGGCGGTGGCGATGAAGGTGAAGGGAACGGTGATTACCTCGTCGCCGGGACCTACGCCGGCGGCAAGGAGGGCGAGTTGCAGAGCGCTGGTACCGGAGTTGACTCCGGCCGCGTAAGGAACCTCGCAGTAGGCCGCGAAGTCGGATTCGAAGGCGGCCACGGCGGGGCCCAGAATGTACTGCTGGTTCGCGAGAACGGTGTCAATGGCCTCGCGGATCTCGCCCGCAAGCCGCTCGTACTGGGTTTTCAGCTCGAAAAAGGGAACCATGGGCCGCTGTTCCTTATTGTCCACCGCCCCGAGATTGTCCACGGCCCCGAGATTGTCCACGGCCCCGAAATTTTGCGCAGGAGCTTCGAGTCCAGCCGCAGGCTTTTGGGGAATGGGCGCGGGCGTTTGAGATTTTGCCGCGGGCGCTTCGCAGGCCGTGGTCATACGGCGAATCCGGCTGTCATGCCCTCCGCCGCGCGGTCATTCCGGCGGAAGGAATCGCCCGGGGTGTACTCGGGAACCAGAGTGCGGAAGACCGCGATGACTTCATCCACGTTACGGGCGACGCAATGGCTCCGGAGGCGGCCCAACTGCCACTCGATCTCCTCGAGGGGACGGGTGGCGCCGGCGAAGATGCTGATCTTCTCGTGGTGCGTTTCGAGGAGCCCTTCTTCCATTTCGCTGAGTTCTTCGTAGAGTTTTTCGCCGGGCCTGACGCCGCTGAACTCGATCTTGATGTCGACATCCGGGCGCAGGCCGGAGAGAAGAATCAGGTTGCGGGCCAGATCCACGATTTTGACCGGCTTGCCCATGTCGAGCACGAAGACTTCCCCGCCCTTGCCCATGGTGGAGGCCTGGAGGACAAGCTGGCAGGCTTCCGGAATGGTCATGAAGAACCGGCGCATATCGGGGTGGGTTACGGTGACCGGACCGCCGCGGGCAATCTGATCTTTGAAGATCGGCACAACGCTGCCGTTGCTGCCGAGCACGTTGCCGAAGCGGACGGAGACATATCTGCCATCTGCCGGGCCCAGGGCGCGCACGAGGAGTTCGGCCACGCGCTTGGTGGCTCCCATCACATTGGCGGGCCGGACGGCCTTGTCGGAAGAGATCATCACGAACTCGGCGACATGAAAGTCGCGGGCGGCGTGAATGAGATTGAGGGTGCCGAAGACATTGTTTTCGACGGCTTCAAACACGTGGGCCTCCATGAGGGGCACATGTTTGTAAGCGGCGGCGTGGTAGACGACGGCCGGCCGGTAGCGATCGAAGACTTCGCGGAGGCGCGCGGGATTCTGAATGCTGCCGATTTCCGCTTCGAAGCGGAGGTCGGGGAAGGTGCGGCGAAGTTCCTGCTGCAGACTGAAGAGAGGCGATTCGGCGATCTCAAAGGCAACGAGAGCGGCAGGGTGGAAGCGCGCGACCTGGCGGCAGATTTCCGAGCCGATGGAACCGGCGGCGCCGGTTACCAGCACCACGCGACCGCCTAACTGCGTGAGCACTCGCTGCTGGTCGAGACTGACGGGGCGGCGGCCCAGCAGGTCTTCCACGGCGACGTCGCGCAGCGCACCCGCGAGGCCGTTGTTCCCGATGATTTCAGCGAGGCCGGGGATGGCTTTGTAAGGGACACCCGCGTTGTTGCAGCGCTCGAGAATATCGGTAAGTTGCGCGCCGGACACGGCCGGCATGGCGATGAGCAGCAGTTCCACGCGATGGGTCCGGATCAGATCCGCGAGTTCGCGGCCGGAGCCAAGGACCTTGACGCCGTGGAGAACGAGGCCGCGTTTTTGGGGATTATCGTCGATGAGGCCGCAAACGTCGTAATTGAGGAGGGCATTCTGGCGAAGGTCGCGGACGAGAGAAGCGCCCGCCGAGCCGGCTCCGTAAATCAGGGTTCGCTTGCGACCCGATGCGGGGCGACGGGCGAGGGTGGATTCGAAGACGAGGCGCACGCTGGCGCGCGTTCCCATGGTCAGAATCAGGCAGAGAAGGAAATCAATGAAATAGACCGAACGCGGAACGCCCCGGTGTCCCAGCTGCAGGACTATGAGTGAAACCAGGGTAGCGAGGAAATTGCTAAGCGCGAACTGGGTCAGATCCGCGAGAGAAACATAGCGAGCCCAGCGCCGATCGAGGCCGAGCAGTTTAAAGGCTACCAGCTTTACCGGTATCCAGACAGCGAGAGCGGAGAGAAGAGCGGGGACGTAGTAAGGGGGAAGGCTCAGGTCGAAGCGGAGCAGGAAGGCAAGAACCGCGGAACAGACAATGGTTGCAATTTCGATGGCGTAAACAGCCGGAGTCCTCAGAAGCACCAGGCCGGCGGCGGCGCGGGAGGGTGGGTAGGTAGTTTCAGGCAAGGTGAATCTCAATTGAAGTCAAAGTCTGCGTGTGTGAAGAAGAAATCAAGCAAGCTACCGCATCCTGACTCACAAAAAAACCACGAGGTGACCGCGCAATACTTACTTTCGGGGGGAGTATCCCCTTCAGATTACCAGGAGTACCGGAAAAGGTCAATCGTTGCGACCTGCTGTTCAGCCTGCCCATAATTTCCGCCGTTTCATCCCATTCGCTGCTGTAGCGCGATATACACGACAAAAGCCATGATGAGCCCCGCGACCGCATACACGGCCAGTTCCTTTTTCGTCTTTTTCCAGCGAATCTTTCGCCGTAAAGACATGATGCGGCGCTCTTCGCCGCTGCGCATACTGTCGGATTTTTCGCCCGAGCGGTAGGCGTAGAACCTCGCTTTACAGGCCTTGCAACGGTAGGGAACTCTCCTGAAGAGGCGGTTCCAGTTGTCGGCGAGTCCAGCGCGGTGGGACCGGTGCGCCCGCGGCACGCCGCACTTAATGCAGATCATGAGCGGTTCACTCGCCTCCGGTTGATAAAAGACGCGATCATGAGAGACTGTCTCCCGACCAGAAGTGCCACCATTTTCGCCCGGGCGCAGAGACGACAGGATCGGCAGAAACGAAATCGCCGTTGATGATGCGCGTCGGATTCGAGGTAAAAAGCTGCTGTGCGACGTCTTTGCCGTAAGCTGCGGAGACGGCCTCAAAGGCTTCGTCGAGGCGAGGATGGCGGTGCACCGGATCGTGCGCGTCGCTGGCTATCACGTGGACTAAACCCAGCGAGAAGAACTGTTTAGCGCTGGCGGCGGCGCGCTTACCGAAGCCGCCCAGCACGGATAGGGCGGTCACCTGAACCAGACAGCCCATATCGACCCATTTCGCGACGCGGGACGGCTCTTTCTGAAGAATCGGATTGCGTTCCGGGTGGGTAATGACGGGAATGAGATCGATACCCATCAGCCGGTCGAGAACCTTGCTCATGGAGCCGGAAATATGGAGGTCGGAGCATTCGACCAGGATGTAGCGCTTGCCGTTGATGGAAAATCTGGAGGGGTCCTCGACGGCATCGGAAACGTTGTCGAAGCTGAGATGCAGATCGCAGCCGCGGTGAATGCGGGGAATCCCGGAGGTTAATCCGGTCAGTTCGCGAATTCTCTCGTCGATGAGCGCCGGTATATACTCGAACTCGCCGTTGGAATGCGGGGTCGCGACGATGTCGGTGGTGCCGGAGGCTGCGGCGAGGCGCAGCATTTCGAGGCTGACCTCGATGGTCGGGGCGCCGTCGTCCATCCCCCAGAGCACGTGACTGTGAATGTCTACCACTATTTAACAGGGTACGAAACGGAGTTCTCCGGAGCGAATGCGCGCCGGAGAATTCCTTCCGTATCGAGAGATTATGTGGCGAACCGGGCGATAGCGTTACTGCTATTTTGAGTTTTCCGAACTATTTGGTCCGGCGAACCGCGGTATTCCAGGCGTCCATACGGGAAGCGCGCTCCGTTTCCGACATTTGTGGTTCGAAGCGGCGTTCGACGCGCCAGAAACTTTCGACTTCTTCGGCGCCGGACCAGATTTTCTCGGCAATTCCGGCGAGATAAGCGGCTCCGAGAGCGGTGGTTTCGACGTCGGCGGGGCGGACAACCGGTTTACCGAGGATATCGGCCTGGAACTGCATGAGGAAGTTGTTGACGGCCGCGCCACCATCGACGCGGAGTTCGCGGATGGTCTCGCCGGAATCGGCCTCCATGGCGTCAATGAGTTCGCGGCTCTGAAAAGCGATGCTTTCGAGGGCGGCGCGGACGATTTCGGCTTTGCCGCTGGAGCGGGTGATGCCGCAGATGAGGCCGCGGGCGGAGGAATCCCAGTGCGGGGCGCCGAGTCCGACGAAGGCGGGCACGATGTGGACGCCGCCGGTATCGGGGATGGCGGCGGCGATGGCTTCGGATTCGGCGGCGGTGGAGATGAGGCCGAGGGAGTCGCGCAGCCACTGGATCACGGCGCCGGCGATGAAGACGCTGCCTTCGACGGCGAACTGCGG
>Ga0118677_10010507_pt1 | contig 14130 bp, 9 predicted proteins | sample AliMusrvi5mmetaG_FD_86154 | JGI IMG/M metagenome (GOLD analysis project Ga0118677, IMG submission 86154) | reverse complement strand
CTCCAGGGCCGCTCGCAACATGGTCTCTGCTTGGGGGAACTGCTCGCGCGCGATCAGCGAGTGGGCCAGGCCGGTATTGCCTACCAGGGATTTAGGGTCCTTGGCAAGCACTCGGCGGTAGGCGGTTTCAGACTCCTCGTATTGCCCGGCCCGGTCGGCAAGGTTGGCGGCCATCAGCGTATCGGCATCGGTTTCAGGCGAGATCTTCAGTGCTTCGAGAAGGTCGGTTGAGGCTTCGGTGGGATCGGACTTCTCATCGATGGTAGCCAGGGCCCGCCAGGCGCTGGCCTTCGACGCTGGGCCGGCATCTCCGGGATCAAGCCCGGTAGCGATCACCAGTTCGGGCCGTGCATCTTCCGGATTTCCCTGCCGGGCCAGCAACAATCCGAGCGAAAGATGGGCCTCAAAAGACTTCGGATTTGCCTCGGTGGCGCGTCGATAGAGCGTGGCAGCATCCTGCATGCGGCCTTGGGCGTCAGCCACATAGCCTGCGGCAAACAAAGCCCGTTCATCGGTAGGGTGTTCTGCCAGCCAGGGCGTCAGCCTGGATTCGGCGGCCTTCCAATCGGACTGGGCGATTGCGGCTTCGGCTTCAACAACTTCGCTGGAAACGGGCACGATAGCAGCGGGCTCCGGAGCGGGCTGGGATGAAGAATCCTGTGCGGGGTCCTGGCCGAACCCTGCGACCGACCCGAAAAGCACGAACAACAAAGCAAAACGAAGCACGGAATACCTCAGCTACCAGTTTACCGGGATCGGGCACCGATGAGACTGACAAGGGTTCGACGGCTCGAAGCTTGGGAGGGAATCGCGCGGGGAGCAAGACTGACCACCGCTCCACAACGCCGAGGGACCATAGTGTGAGCAGGAGAGAGCAAACAATGGCAAATGAATTCCAAACCCCGACAGAGACCAAGGTGGAGAACGAGACGGCCACTGGCACTTCAGCGAAACAAAAAGTGCAAGACATTGCGGACAAGGCCGCGGAGAAACCGGCGAAGACGGAAAAGAAGTTTGACAAAGACAACAACCGGCTGTTCTCAAAGTAGTGGATAACCGAGCTGCTTTAAATGGCATTGCCCGATAGGCCGGGACTCCAGTCCCGGCCTATCACACTAGTTTTTCTTTCAGCAGAATGCGCCGGAACAGCGCCGGACGACTTTCGCTACGGCAGGCCCCTCTTGCCGATTGTTTGCCTGGGGTTAAAGGCGCCTTGATGTATGCTCAAAGACCGCCGGGTCATATAATAGAGAATGGCCGGTTGCGCTCTGAGGCTCGCTGAGCATACAGGGACGCTCCCGGACGCCTTTTTCCCGGTGCCTTCCCTTTGAATGATGCCATCGTTATCCGCGGAGCGCGGACTCACAACCTGAAAAACATCTCCTGCGAGATTCCTCACGGCAAGCTGACGGTCATCAGCGGCGTGTCAGGATCGGGCAAGAGTTCGCTGGCCTTCGACACCATTTATGCCGAGGGACAGCGGCGGTATGTGGAATCGCTCTCCGCTTACGCACGCCAATTTCTTGAGCGTATTGAAAAGCCTGACGTGGACCTGATTGACGGGCTTGCGCCAGCCATCGCCATCAAGCAGAAAAACTCCACGCGCAATCCGCGCTCCACCGTGGCCACGGCCACAGAGATCTATGACTACCTGCGCCTGCTTTACGCCCGATGCGGCACAGTGCATTGCGTACACTGCGACGGACTGGTGAAACGCGACTCGATTGACGAGATTGCCGAAGCCACGCTCGCATTGGGCGAGGGAACGCGCTTGAATGTGCTGTTTCCGGTGCGGCACGAGCTTCCCGCGCCGAGCCCCGAAGCCAAGCCGGCCCGGCGCACAGCCAAGTCGGCCGCCAAGGCTCCCGCAAAAAAAGCCGCCGAATCGCCGCTGACAGAGGCGCTGAAGGCACGGCTGGTGGAACTGCGCACCTCCGGGTTCAACAGGCTCTACCAGCAGGGCAGAACCTTCGAGTTCTCCACGCCCGAGTCGCTGTTGGACCTGGACTTTACGCTTCCAGTGTTCGTCCTTTTGGACAGGATCGTCGTCAGCCAGGAGAACCGGGCGCGCATTGTAGACGCCGCCGAAATTGCCTATCGCGAATCAAGCGAAGTGATCTTTGAAGAGGTTCCGAGAGACGAAGCGGCTGCACGGCCCCGTCATCGTTTTTCTGGCGAATATGAGTGCAAGAGTTGCCACAAGCCGGGCAAGGAACCGGAACCGCGCCTCTTCAGCTTCAACAATCCTTTTGGCGCGTGCCCGCGTTGCCAGGGCTTCGGCAATACGGTGGACTTCGACCTGAACCTGGTGATTCCCGACAAAGGTTTGACGCTCGCGGACGGCGCCATCGATCCCTGGAACCGCCCGAAGTACCGGCCCTGGTTTACCGATCTTCGCAAGCAGGCCGCTGAACTCGGCGTCCCGCTCGACGTTCCATGGCGCGAAATGCCTGAAGCCGCACGCGAGATTGTGCTGCGCGGCAAAGGCAGCTTTGAAGGCGTCTTTGGTTTTTTTGCGCAAATGGAGCGCAAGAAGTACAAGCTGCATGTGCGCGTGATGCTGAGCAAGTATCGCGGCTACGCAGAGTGCCCCGATTGCCGCGGCCAGCGGTTGCGTGCCGAGGCTCGCAGCGTGCGCATCAACGGCCAGAACATCTGCCAGGCCACGGCGCTGACGATTGCCCAGGCCAAGCAGTTCTTTGACGCGCTCAAGCTCTCCCCCATGCAGGAGGAGATCGCCGGCCCCATACTGCACGAAGTGCGGCAGCGCCTGAGCTTTCTCGATGCCGTTGGCCTTGAATACCTGACGCTTGACAGGCTGGCCTCCACGCTCTCCGGCGGCGAGGCGCAACGGATTCAATTAGCTACCTCGCTTGGTTCGCGGCTGGTGGGTGCGCTGTATGTTCTCGACGAGCCTTCCATCGGCTTGCATACGCGCGACACCGCGCGCCTGATTCACATTCTTGAGGAACTGCGCGACCTGGGCAACACCATCATTGTGGTGGAGCACGACGCCGACGTGCTGCGGGCGGCCGACCATCTGCTCGACCTCGGCCCCGGCGCGGGCGAGTTTGGCGGCAAGCTGCTGGCCGAAGGCATGCTGGCGGAGATTGAAGCCAACCCCAACTCGCTCACCGGCCGTTATCTTTCAGGGCAAGTTTCCATTCCCGTGCCCACACGGCGGCGGGTGCCCGGCAAAGAGAAACTGGTGCTGCGCGGCGCCATGACCAATAACCTGCACGGCCTCGACGTGGAAATACCGTTGGGGCTTCTTGTGGCCATTACCGGTGTTTCCGGCTCCGGCAAGTCCACGCTGGTGCACCAGGTTCTTTACCGTGCCGTGGCGCGGGCGCTGGGCCAGAGCGACGGGTCCGATCCGTCGGCCGTGTACAAGTCGCTAACCGGCGTTGAGCGGTTGAACGACGTTGTGCTTGTGGATCAAACGCCCATCGGCCGCACCCCGCGCTCCAACCCCATCACCTACATCAAGGGGTTCGACCTGGTGCGCGAGCTTTTTGCTTCGCAGCCTGAGGCCAAGCGGCTTTCGTTAACGCCGGGTCACTTCTCGTTCAACGTTCCCGGCGGCCGCTGCAACACCTGCGAAGGCGACGGCACGGTCACCGTCGAGATGCAGTTCCTGGCCGATGTGGAACTGCCCTGCGAGGACTGCAACGGAACTCGGTACCAGGCCAAAGTGCTGCAAGTGGAGTACAAGGGCAAAAACATTCACGATGTGCTGCAGATGACGGTAAAAGAGGCGTTGCGCTTCTTCGTTGGACAAACGCGGCTTCTGGAGAAGCTCGCCGTGCTGGACGAGATTGGGCTAGGCTATCTGAGGTTGGGCCAGTCAGCGACGACGCTATCCGGTGGCGAGGCGCAGCGCGTCAAGCTGGCGGCGCACTTGTCCCAGGTGCGCGCCGCCAACGCCAACGCCAAGCCCTCGCAGGCCAGCCGCGTGCTTTACATCCTCGACGAGCCCACCACCGGCTTGCACTTCGACGATGTCTCCAAACTGCTTACGGCGTTTCGCAAACTGATCGATGGCGGCGGCTCTCTGATTGTCATCGAGCACAACCTGGACGTGATTAAATGCGCCGATTGGGTCATCGACCTGGGCCCGGAGGGTGGCGAGGGCGGAGGCCGCATTGTGGCCGAGGGTCCGCCTGAGGAGATCGCGACCAGTCTGCTGTCGCACACCGGGAAGTGGCTGGCGCGGGTGCTGTGAACGGCTCCCAAAATTGGCCGCCGATTTGCCAGCGGCCTTGCGGATTGGTAGAAATGCTGAAGCGATTAGACGGCAGGCTGAGCGGTTCTGAAAGAACTGACTGCCGCGCAATCAGCGCCAGGGCCATACCGCAATTTTGAGAGGAAGAGTCGCGCGTGAGCATTTCTACAGGAGTAGTTGATTCAGAGAACAAACCCCCATCGGGTGAAGATATCCATGCACCCATGATTCCAGCGGGAAGGATGCTGCCCTTCCTGATGGTGACGCCGCTGTTTTACCTTTGGGCGATTCCGAACAATCTGAACGATATTCTCATCCGGCAATTCATGAAGTCGTTCAACATTGACCGGTCGGGTGCAGCCGGCGTCCAGGTCTGGTTTTATCTGGGGTACATGCTTTTGGCCATTCCGGCAGGGCTGTTGATGCGCCGGTTTGGCTACAAGACCGGAATCGTTACCGGGCTGGTCTTGCTGGGGACCGGCTGCTGGCTGTTTTACCCCGCGGCACAGGCGGAGCAGTACACTCTGTTCCTGATGGCGCAGTTTGTCATTGCCGCCGGGCTGTCATTCCTTGAGACCGCGGCAAACCCGTTTATCGCGGAGCTTGGCCCGTCGGGGTCAAGTGAGCGCCGGCTCAATTTCTCCCAGGCCTTCAATCCGCTGGGCGCCATTACTGCCGGCCTACTTGGGACAGTGTTTATCTTCTCCGGCGTCAAGCTTACCGATGCTGAGGTACTGGCCAGAAAGCTGGCGGGAACCTACCAGGCCTATCTGCACACCGAGACGCTGCGGGTTGTGGCGCCTTACATGGTGCTTGGATCGATTGCTCTCTTCTGGGCCCTGATGGTGGCGCTGACAAAATTTCCGGCGCTGGGTTCGGAGAAGGGCGCTCCGGTGTCCGACGACAAGACAGAGCCTGGCCGCTTGCTTCAGTGGCACTTTGCCTTCGCGGTGTTCGCGCAGTTTCTCTATGTTGGCGCCCAGGTGGGGACGTGGAGCTACTTCATCCCCTATGCGGAGTCGGCCACCGGCGTTGGCGACAAGGCCGCGGGATTCATGCTCACCGGCACCCTGGCTTGCTTTGGCATCGGGCGCTTTGGTTCCGCCTGGCTCATGAAGCACTTCCATGCGCGCGGCCTGCTCGGCCTCTATTCCCTGATCAACATCCTTCTCTGCCTGGTAGCGGTGGTCCGGCCGGGCTGGGTGGGCGTGGGATGCCTGCTGATTACCAGCCTCTTCATGTCCGTCATGTTCCCCACCATCTTTGCCCTGGCCATCAAGGGCATGGGCGCAAAGACCAAGACTGCGGGCTCGATTATCGTGATGGCCATGATTGGCGGCGCGGCGCTGACGAAGATCATGGGGTATGTGTCGGTGGTAGCGAACATTCAGGCGGCTTACCTGGTGCCGATCGTCGCCTATATCGGAATAGGGCTGTACGCGTGGCTGGGAGCGGGATACAAGGTCAAGCAGCCGGCGAACTAGTTGTTGATCAAAGAGGGCGCGGCGACAGATTCATTGTCGCCGCGCCCTTTTTTTTTGCGCTTATTCGGCAACCACCGGATTGGTCAGCGAGCCGATGCCTTCCACGGTGATGGTGACGGTCTCACCTGGCCGGAGCCAACGCTTGGGGGTACGGCCCATGCCCACGCCGCCCGGCGTTCCGGTGGATACGATATCGCCCGGCAGCAGCGGCGTAATCGACGACAGGTATTCGATCAGTTCCGGTATCTTGAAAACGAGTTCGCGGGTATTTGAACTCTGGTGGATAACGCCATCGATGGTCAGCGAGATGGCAAGGTTGTGCGGGTCGGGGATCTCGTCGGCGGTGACGATGGCCGGGCCCATGGGGCAGAAGGTAGGGAAACTCTTGGCCATCGTCCACTGCGAAGTAGCGAACTGCACGTCGCGCGCGCTCACGTCGTTCAAAAGGGTGTAGCCGTACACATGCTCCCGCCATTCCCGAGCAGGAATGCGATAGCCGCCCTTGCCGATCACAAAGGCAAACTCGGCCTCATAGTCCGGCTGCGTCGAGGCCTTCGGCAGCACAATCGCCGCCCCCGGCCCAATGATCGCCGACTGCAGCTTGAAGAACACCACTGGCGTCGTCGGAATCGCCATCTTCGCCTCGACCGCATGGTCGCGATAGTTCAAGCCAATGGCAAAAACCCGCGGCGGGTTCAGGAGCGGCGCATGCAGCTTGACCTGGTCGAGGGGCAGCTTGATTGCGGCCATAGTCGGCACCTTGCCGTGCTCGATGACGTCAAGAGTGGTGGCGAAGCCGCTCGGACTTAGATCGAAAACTACACCGGTCTCTTCCAATAAGAATCCGGGCCGAACCTTGCCATCGGCGATTGAAAACGACACTAGCTTCACTTGGCCCTCCCGTTCGCGATTGGTGTTTGCCCTCGATATTTGCCGCGTCTCCGCGAAGGGCAGTATACACGTGCCGCTATCGGCGATACTGGTTGACGAAGAGGAGACAAACAATGGCGCTGCTTCATGAGGACAGGCTTTTTCCGGCCGAAGAGGGAACGCGGGCGATAGCGAGGCGGCTGTATGCGGGAATTCGCGACCTGCCCATCGTCAGCCCGCACGGGCATACGCAGGCCGCATGGTTTGCGGGCAACCAGCCGTTTCCCGACCCGGTGGCCCTGTTTGTGCAGCCGGATCACTACGTCTTCCGCATGCTCTATAGCCAGGGAATCACGCTGGAAGAACTGGAGATTGGCGAGGGACGGATCGCCGACCCGCGCAAGGTGTGGCGTATCTTCGCCAGCCACTATCATCTGTTTCGCGGAACCCCCACGCGCCTGTGGCTGGACTACGCCTTCGAGACGCTTTTTGGTTTGACTGAGCGGCTTTCTGCAGCAACGGCGGACAACCACTACGACGTGATCGAGGCCAAACTGGCCACCGCCGAATTTCTGCCCCGTGCCCTCTATGAGCAATTCGACATTGAGGTGCTGGCCACCACGGATTCGCCGCTTGACTCGCTCGCCGACCACGCGGCCATTCGCGCATCCGGCTGGAAGGGAAGAATCGTGCCCACCTTCCGGCCTGATTCGGTTGTGGATCCCGACTTCTCGGGATTTCGAGCCGGAATTGAGGCGCTGGCCAAGCTGACCGGCGAAGACACCGAAACCTGGCGCGGTTATCTCGGCGCGCTCGCAGCCCGGCGTCAGTTCTTCAAGACGCTCGGTGCCACGGCTACCGATCATGGCCACATTACAGCACAAACGGCGGACCTGGATGAGTCAGAGGCCTCCCGGCTCTTTTCTACCGTGCTGGCCGGGACCGCCGACGCCGCAGAGAGGGAACTCTTCCGCGCCCAGATGCTGACCGAGATGGCCCGCATGAGCCTTGAAGACGGCCTGGTGATGCAGATTCATCCTGGCTCAGTGCGCAACCATAATGCGGCCATCTTTGCCCGCTACGGCCGCGACATGGGCGCCGACATTCCGCAGTCCACGAACTATGTTGACGCGCTGCGCCCGCTGCTCGATCACCTCGGCAACGAGCCTGGACTCAGCATCATTCTGTTTACGCTCGATGAAACGGCATACAGCAGGGAACTGGCGCCGCTGGCCGGGCACTATCCCTGTTTGAAACTCGGGCCGCCCTGGTGGTTCTTCGACAGCCCCGAAGGCATGCGGCGTTTCCGCGAACAAGTGACGGAGACTGCCGGCTTCTACAACACCGCGGGTTTCAATGACGACACCCGAGCCTTTCTATCGATTCCTGCGCGCCACGACGTGGCCCGGCGCATGGATGCGGGCTTTCTGGCGCGCCTGGTGGCCGAGCACCGCATCGATGAAGACGAGGCATTGGAGTTAGCTCGGGAACTGACGGTGGGGCTGGTGAAGAAGGCTTACAAACTCTAGCGTCTATCGAAGAAGGTTTCTTGCGAAATAGAGAGGTGCCGCATTCTCGCGCTTTCGCCGCATCAGAGCGGTATAATTCCGAGCGAATCGAAACAGAAGAAACTTCAGTTTAGAAAGATCCTGGCCCATCTCAGAATCGGCCGAGGTCACCCTGGAGGCTCGAAAGTGCTACGTCGCAACTTCATTACCAACGGCATGCTTCAACTTGCAGCTCTGACAGCAACGAAGGGCGTCGCGGCCACAACATCCACCCATCCGAAATCATCCGCGGATGCCGGTGCGTTGGGTCCATTACCTGTTGAGCCCGGCAAGATTTCCGGACACTCCTTTCCCGCGCGCGAGCGTCTTTCGCTCGATGGTGAATGGGAATGTGATCCGCTTGCGCACACGGTTTTGCAGCAAGATGGTTCCATTCGAGAGGACCACGCCAACCTGCCGGGCGCCGCGCACATGCCGGTTCCCTGCAACTGGCATCTCTTCGGCTTGCCAGATTTTCACGGCCGGGTCGCCTTCCGGCGCAAGTTCATGGCAAGCGCTGAGTTCGTGAACAAGCCAACCTGGCTATGCTTTGGCGGGGTGGATTACTTTGCCAAGGTGAGCCTGAACGGCCGCCTGCTGGGTGAGCACGAGGGATACTTCGAGCCGTTCGAGATCGAGGTTACCGGCCTTCTGAAACCTGGGCCAAATGTTCTGGAAGTCCTTGTGGATGCGCCGCGCGAAGAGCCAAAGAAGATGTTTCCCAATCACAAGCGCCAGATCAAGGGCATCCTCAACCAGTGGCTTCCGCTCGACCGGCAGATGGAGCCCACCGGCGGCATCATCGGCTCGGTGTTCATCGAGCGGCGGGGCAGCGCGCACATTCGCTCGGTTCAGTTGACCACCCAGGTTGTCCCGGAGATTGCCGGAGTTCCCTCCACCTGGGGCGATCCGGCGGGCTATCCAAAGACTGGCCGTTGCGCACGTGTGGTTGTCGAGGTCCAGTTCTGGCTGCGGGAAGCAGGCGCTGCCAATCTCGACGTGTCCATCGGGAGTTCGCGCTGGCAGGGCACGGTTGTTGGACAAGCCGGAGCAAACCGCCACAGGCGCGTGCTGACCATTGAAGATCCAAAACTTTGGTGGACATGGGACTTGGGCGAGCCGCATTTGTATGATGCCGTAGTGACCTTGGCGCGGGGGAGTGAAACCGACCGCTGCGAGTTCAAGGCGGGCATTCGCGAGATTCAATTCGATCCCGCAAAAGGCGAGTGGCGGCTGAACGGCGAGCGCTTCTTTGTCCGCGGCAGCTCCGTTATCCCCGACAAGTGGCTGGCACATTACACAGAGGCCCAGGCTGCCAAAGACGCGGTGCTGCTGCGCGAGGCTAACCTCAACGGTGCGCGCGTTTGCGTGCATGTTACGCGGGACGAGTTTTACGCGGCCTGCGACCGGGCGGGGATTCTGGTTTGGCAGGACTTTCCCCTGCAGTGGCAGTACACCACCAGCGACGCGTTCATCGCCGAAGCCGCGCGCCAGTTGCAGGCCATGATTCGCCATCTCTACAACCATCCCAGTATTGGTTTGTGGACCTGCCAGAACGAGCCGGACCCGCCGAACCGCATTGGGATTGACCCGACATTGGCGGCGGTGGCGCGCAGTGCGGACCCTTCGCGCTTTGTGTACGAGGCATGCGAATATGCGCAGCATCCTTATCCGGGCTGGTACGGCGGCGAATTGCGGGACTTCGAAACCGTTCCCGATGCGCCTGTGGTTACAGAGTTTGGCGCGCAGGGTCTGCTTTCTGAGCCGGAGATGCGCAAGATGCTGGGCTCGAGCGTGTGGCCGCCGAACGCAAAGTGGGTTGAATACGGCTTTGAGACCCATACCAACCTGGTGATTGTCGGGACAAAAGAGGGTAATAGCCTGAAGGAGTTCATCGCCAACAGTCAGGCATACCAGGCCCGCCTGATTCAATTCGCAATTGAGCAATACCGGCGGGCCAAGTACACAAAGCTGGGCGGGTTCTTCCACTTCATGTTTATGGATGGCTGGCCCACCATCAGCTGGAGCGTGTTGAGTTATGACCGTGTGCCGAAGGCGGGCTATGCGGCTCTGCAGCGAGCCATGCAGCCCGTTCTGCCCATGGTCGAGCTGACCTCGCCCCGGCTTGAAAGCAAGCCGAAGGACCAGGCTCTAGGAGGCGCGTGGCTGGTAAACGACACCAGGGATGCCATCAACAAATGCCGCGTGGCTTTTGAGTTGCGCGGTCCAGGAGGCAGCATTCCTCTCGATGAGATTACGGTGGACATTGCTGCCGACAGCGTGCAGAAGCTGGACGTTAGCCTGCCGATCCCCGCCACGATAACCGAACTTGCACCAGGGGCCTACACGGTTGCGGCTTCGGTTCGCTCCAACACCGGAGTTTTGCTGGGCGAGAACCTTTATGAATTGACGGTGGTCGATATTGGCAACTTCGAGCCGGGCAGTTAGGTACACTCAAACCGGAGCCTGTTCCATTTAGCTTTCTGCCGCGCGTTGAAGGAGAGGGAAGTATGAAAACCATCAAGGGACCGGGAATTTTCTTTGCGCAATTTGCCAGCGATGAAGCGCCCTTCAATACGTTGGAAGGAATTACCAAGTGGGCTGCGGGGTTGGGTTTTGTAGGCGCGCAGATTCCGGCATGGGACGGCCGGCTCTTCGATCTCAAGCTGGCCGCCGAAAGCAAGGCCTATTGCGACCAGGTGCGCGGCATCTTTGCCGATGCGGGGTTGGAGATTGCCGAGCTTTGCACGCATCTGCAGGGCCAGTTGGTAGCAAGCAATCCAGCCTACGACCAGATGCTTGCGGGCTTTGCGCCTGCCGGGCTCGACGCCAAAAGCCGCCAGGCGTGGGCGGTGCAGCAGTTGCTTTGGAGTGCCAAGGCGAGCCAGAACCTTGGCCTCAAGGCGCACGTTACTTTCTCAGGCGCGCTGGCCTGGCCTTACTTCTATCCCTTCCCACAGTGGCCGGCAGGGCTCATTGACGAGGCATTTGCCGAATTGGGACGGCGCTGGCTGCCGATTCTCAACGCCTTTGACGAGGCCGGGGTGGACCTCTGTTACGAATTGCATCCCAGCGAAGACCTGCACGACGGCGCGACCTTCGAGCGCTTCCTCAGAGTCGTGGGCAATCATCCGCGCGCCAACATTCTCTACGATCCGAGCCACATGATCCTGCAACAGATGGATTACCTGGCCTTCCTCGACATCTACCACGACCGCGTGCGCGCCTTCCATGTAAAGGACGCCGAGTTCCACCCCAATGGGCGCGCGGGCGTGTATGGAGGCTACCAGGCCTGGATTGACCGTCCGGGGCGTTTCCGCTCGCTGGGTGACGGGCAAATCGACTTCAGCCAGATTTTTTCCAAACTTGCACAGTACGACTACCCCGGCTGGGCTGTCCTCGAGTGGGAGTGCTGCATCAAGCATCCTGAGCAGGGCGCGGCTGAGGGTGCGACCTTCATTCGCGACCATATTATTCGCGTGACCGACCGTGCCTTTGACGACTTTTCATTGGGTGCGGCGGACCATGAGACCAATCGCAAAATACTCGGACTCGAATAGCCAGATGGCCCGGGTCTCAGGGATGCTCAAGCCCCCACTAAAGTTTGGTGCCCCAGGTCCGGATTTTCGGACCTGGGATTGATTCACTGATTGCGGGCGCGGAGCCCAACCGAAGGCCGCCAGCCCCACCGCAGGTGGCTATCCGTTCAACTGCTCCTGCAGCTTGTTGAGCGTGCGGTGCAGATCCTTGTCTGTGCGGCGCAGTTCGTCGATCTTGGCGATCGAGTGCATCACCGTGGTGTGGTGCTTGTTGCCGAACTGGCGGCCGATCTCAGGCAAACTGGCTTCGGTCATCTGGTTGGCCAGGTACATGGCGATCTGGCGCGGCACCACCACGTTACGCGAGTTGTTCTTCTGCTTCAGGTCGCTGACCCTCATGCCGAACTGCTCGGCAACCGCGCGCTGAATCGCCTCGATGGTGATCTTGCGCACCTGCATGTCAATGAACTGCTTCAGGCATTGCTGCGTGGTGGCAAGAGTGATCTCCATGTTGTTGTGATGGCACCAGGCGATCAGGCGCACCAAGGCGCCCTCAAGCTCGCGCACGTTGGTGCGAACATTCGACGCCACAAACAGAGCCACATCGGTAGGAAGCTGTACCTGCTCGCTTTCCGCCTTCTTCTGCAGAATCGCGACCTTGGTTTCAAGATCACGCGGCTGAATGTCGGCGATAAGGCCCCACTCGAAGCGCGAGCGAAGGCGGTCCTCGATCTCGGCCAACTCCTTCGGCGGCCGGTCAGAGGCGATGACGATCTGCTTCATGCTCTCATGGAGGGCGTTGAAGGTATGGAAGAACTCCTCCTGCGTGCGCTCCTTCTGGGCGATGAACTGGATGTCGTCGATGAGCAGCACGTCCACCGTGCGGAAGCGATCGCGGAAGCTGGTCATGCGGTCGTTGCGCAGCGAGGTGATCATCTCGTTGGTGAATTTTTCCGCCGACACGTAGCAGATGCTCGCTGTAGGCTGACGGCGCTTCACCTCGTGACCGATGGCATGCATCAGGTGGGTCTTGCCCATGCCCACGCCGCCATACAGAAACAGCGGATTGTAAGCCCGCGAAGGCCGTTCGGCCACCGCCAGCGAAGCGGCGCGCGCAAACTGGTTGCCATTGCCGATCACAAAGGCATCGAACGTGTAGCGGGAGTTGAGCTGCGCCGCCGTCGACCAGTCGAACCGCGCCTGCTCCGGCGTACGCGACGGCGCGGGAGGCGGCGCCGTGGGCGCATGCGCCGCCACAGGGCCGAAGCCCCCGTCCCGGCGCTGCGGCGGAATCGAGGGATCTTCCTCGGCGGTCACAAAACTGACGTCGTCAAACTCCAGCGCCTGCACCTCGATGGCTTCCTGAATCAGGTCGCCGTACTTGTCGCCGATGTGCTGGAACTCCGGCGAGGGCACGCGCACATACAGTGTGCGGCCCGCGGCGTGACTGTAGCGCGTGGGCTTGAGCCAGGTTTCAAATGTCTGGCGAATGACCTTCTTTTCAAGGGCTGCGAGGATCTGGAGCCAGGGATTGAGAACCGTTGCCGGAGAAGTTGCGAATGCCATCGATCTATTCCTTGCCTGCGTCACCTGCCTACATCCGGTCTGGTTTATCCGCGAGGTTTAGGCAACGACTCTCTTGGGGCGGAAAGCCTCTGGCCTTCCGTCGCGATGCCGCTCACCGACTACCTGGTTGCCGCTGGTCTGCCCCTGAAAGTTAGACCTCGGGGCCGTGGATAAAATCCGTTCCGTGGGACGCTGGAAAACTTTCTTGAACGGTCCCGATAGTAGCACATTTAACGCTCATTGCAATCTCTCATTCACATAACTTTTTGTGGTATGGAGGGAGTTGCACCAATGGTGGTGAAACTCGTTGCGAAGGTTACCAGAGTCACTGCCGGAGCCACTCAAAGCTTGCCTTCAGGTTCATCGTACACGAGACGATTTTGCGGTTTGCGTCGCTTCTTGCTGGCTTCCTGGCTCAACCTGCGATACACTTGTATTTTGCAGTCAAGGCACAGATTCTCACCAGGAAACAGGAGCGCAATTCCATGCCCAAGCGCACATTTCAACCCAACCGCCGCCACCGCGTGAAAACACACGGCTTCCGGGCGCGCATGAAGACCAAGGCCGGCGCAGCCGTTCTCAGCCGCCGTCGCGCCATCGGCCGCCGCCGCGTTGCGGTCAGTGCCGGATTCCGCGACTAACCCTTTCCGCTGTTCTGCCCCCTCCTTGATTGGAGCCGGAATGGGTCGTTTCTCCTCATCCGTTCCGGCCAGAGCTTTCCGCGGCATTGCCATGAACAGCCTTAACCAGCCTGGCCCGGATCAGGGACAGCGCCCGCCAGTAGTGCGGCCGCAGTCTCTTGCGGGGTCGCGCCTATGCAAGCACGCCGACTATCAGCGCGCCTATGCAGCCGGCCGCAAGCGGCAATCCGCTTCCATGAGCTGGTTTCTGGCCCCGCC
>Ga0118677_10010505_pt1 | contig 14132 bp, 14 predicted proteins | sample AliMusrvi5mmetaG_FD_86154 | JGI IMG/M metagenome (GOLD analysis project Ga0118677, IMG submission 86154) | reverse complement strand
GTTGACGGTCACGATCATGGGCAGCATCTCGGGGGTCAGTCCGACGGCCACGGCCATGGCGAACATGAAGGCTTCCAGCCAGTTGTGCTTGCTCAGCCCGTTGATGACAAACACCGCCGGAACCATCACCGCGATGAAGCGGATCATCAGCCAGGTGAACTTGTTGACGCCCTTGTCGAAGCTGGTCAATACACGCTGGCCGACGATGCTGGCCGCCAGCGAGCCAAAATAGGTGTGGTCGCCAGTGTGGATGACCACGGCAGTGGCGGATCCGCTCTCGACGTTGGACCCGAGATAGCAGAGGTTGGGCAGATCAAGCGGGTTGGCGACATCCACCGGCGCCGGCGCGGCATTTCGTTCCACGGGCAGGGCCTCGCCTGTTAGGGCGGCCTGGTTGAGGAACAAATCCTTGGCGGACAGGACTCTGACATCCGCGGGCACCATGTCACCGGCCGCCAGGCGGATGATATCTCCGGGAACCAGCAACTTGAGCGGGACCTCCTGTTCCTTGCCGCCGCGTACCAGAGTGGCGGTGTTGCTGACCATCGCCTTGAGCTTGGCAGCCGCGTCGTCGGCGCGGGTCTCCTGGACGAAGCGCAACACCACGCCCAGAACCACCATCACCAGAATCACCACGGTGGCCCGCTGATCACCGGTTAGAAAGGACAACACGGCCAACGCCAACAGCAGCAGCACCAGTGGATTCTTGATGTTGGCCAACAAACGCATCGCGCTGGATTGCCGATGCTCGCGGGCGATCTCATTGGTCCCCACCTGCTGTAGGCGGGTCGCGGCTTCCGCCTCGCTCAGACCGTCGGGTTGCGAGCCGAGTTCCTTGAGGACGGCGGCGGCGTCACCACGCGCCTTGGCCAGGAGGTCCGTGGAATCCTGCGTGGCGGCAGGCGGATTCATGGGCCGGTTTGACACGATGGCTGGCTGGGTGGGTGTCTCCATGGGATGTTTCTTGATTCTGCATTGAGAAAAGCAGGAATGCAAGACAGGCTCGGGGCAGAATGCCCGGAGCCCTATAATTACACGCACGTAGGCTCACGATCTCCAGAAGGCTGACAGACCGAACCTACGCCCATGGCCGATTTTGTCCTATGGGGACTATCCCTACCGGCGGTGGCAAACTCCATCACCTCACTCAGGGTGTCCATGAATTGGTTGACCTTGATTGGTTTTGTCAGATAGCGGAAAAACCCCGCTTCGAGGCCTTTCTCGATGTCGCGCGGCATGGCGTTGGCACTGAGGGCGACGATGGGAATGTGCGCGGTGAGCGGATCGAGGCGCAGGATTTTCATCGCTTCGATGCCGTTGATGCCGGGCAGGTTGATGTCCATGAGTATGACATCGGGCAAGCTGACGCGCGCGAGATTGATGCCGTCGTTGCCGTTTTGAGCGGTGATCAGACGCATGTCGGGGCGGCGTGCGATGAGTTGCTCGATGAGTTTGAGGTTGGCGGGGTTATCCTCAACATAAAGCAGCAAGCGCGATTTGCGGCCATCAATGACCGGCGGCGCGGCACCCGCGGCACATGCGGCTTTGATGTGCCCGGCATGGGGATCACTCGCGACCAGCAGTTCGAGCCAAAACTCGCTGCCCGTCCCGACCATGCTCGCCACGCCAATCCGGCCCTGCATGAGTTCGACCAAGCGCTTGCTAACAACCAGGCCGATGCCGGTGCCTTCCTCGCCGCCGGCTTCCTGGCCGAGGCGATTGAACGGCTGGAACAACTGCGCCAGGTTTTCAGGAGACAGACCCGCACCGGTGTCCTTGACGCTGATGCGAACCCGGTCGGGAAGGTTCATCACGCAGTCCACGCTGACCGAGCCGTCGGTTTGGTTGTATTTGATCGCGTTGGAAAGCAAATTGATGATCACCTGTTTGACGCGGGTGCGGTCGGCCTTGATATAGCAGGGATTGGCGAAGGACGGGAAGGTCATGCTGATGCCGCGCTTCTGCGCTTGCGGTTCGATCATCGACTGACATTCCATCATGACATCGGGCAGCGGCACGGCTTCCAGCGACAGCGACAGGCGGCCGGACTCGATGACCGCCAGATCGAGGATTTCGCCGATCAGCTCTAGCAGGTACCACCCGGCGTGCAGGATTTGGTCGATGCTGCCCTTCTGCGAGGGGGTGGGCGGCGGCGTGTCGGAATCCATCAGTTGGGCGAAACCCAGGATCGCATTGAGCGGCGAGCGCAGTTCATGGCTCATGCTGGAGAGAAAGTCCGATTTGGCCAGATTGGCTTTTTCCGCGACGGCTTTGGCTTTCTCCAGCTCGAGGGTGTTTTGCTGCAACACCTCGTACACGCGATTGCGCTCCTCTTCGATTTGCTTGCGCAAGGTGTTGTCGGTGCCGATCAGCAGATAGCCGATGATGGCGTCCCGCGCGTCGCGCAGGGCCGTGACCGATACGACTGCCGGGAAGCGGCTGCCGTCCTTGCGGATGTAGGTCAGCTCGTAGATGTCCTCAATGCCGCGCGAGGCCTTGAAAACCAAGGCCTCGAAGCCCGGCGTGATCGGTGTGCCAAGTTCGGTGCTTAATGCCTTGGCACGCGCGATCACTTCCTGCGGATCGGAAATCTCGGCCGGCGTGATTTTGTTCATCACTTCGGCCGCCGTATAGCCCAGCATGCGTTCCGCGCCGACGTTGAAGATCTGAATGACGCCCTTCGCGTCCGTGGCGATGCTCGAAAAATTTGCGCTGTTGAAAATCGCGCTCTGCAAAGCCCCGGTTTTAAGCCCCTCCCACTCCATCGTCAACGCCACCTGTCCCCGGTTGGTCTCGGCGAGTTCCTCCTGCAATGCGCGCACCGTTGCCAGCGCATTAGCCAGTTGCTGCTGTAACGCCTCAGTTCTCATGGCATCACGCTCCTGACCACGATCACCGTGGCGTCGTCCTCCTCCTTGGCCAGCAACCGCAGGAATTCCTGCGCCAAGGCCGGGGCCGGTTGTTCCGCCAAGCCGGGAAAATCCTTCCAGTTCCAGTGCGTGCGCAGTCCGTCGGAATGAAGCACGAAGATGTGGTCGGGCGGCCAAGGATGTTTTGTAACCAACGCATCCGGCGCGTTGAGGCCAAGGACGCCCCGGCGGATGGAGAAAGGAAACGACTTGGAGCCAGGGAAAACCCGGGCCTCAATGTTGCCCAAGGAAGCAAAGGCCAGTCGGCCTTCCCCCCAGTCAAAGCGCGCCAGGGCCATCACCACTCCGCGGGTCGCGCGGCAGGCGCGGCCCGTGCCGCGAAAGATCTGATCGAGCGGCAAATCGAAATGGCCCTCCACATACTGTCGCGCGGCCTGGGCGGCACGGTGAGCGAGTTGGCCGTGGCCCAAGCCGTCAATCACGCCTACCAGCGCGCTCTCGCTCCATTGCTTGACCACAAAAGCATCCCCATTGTCCTCGCCGGGGTGGCGCGGTCGCGTCGCCACGCCGAAGGCGAGCGGGCACGGGCGGATGCTGGCCGCCTGCTGCCGCACCAACTTGCGGCAGACGATGCGCGTGCCCCGGCCGTGTTTCGAAGTGATGTCCAATTCGTCCATCAGACGGTTGACGGCGCCCAAGCCGGTGCCGCGGGTGCCGGCAGTGGAGAAACGATCGGCCAGGGCCTGCTCGACATCGGCGATGCCGGGGCCGTCGTCGCGCGATTCAATCTCCAAGCCGACACGCCCGCCGTCGGCGATCGGCGTCAGGGTCAACATTCCACCTTGGGCGTGCTTGATCAGGTTGGTGGCCAGTTCGGTCATGGCGAGGGCGATTTCTTCGCTGGTTGCACTGTCAAATCCGATGCCTTTGGCCAAAGTCTTGGCCGCGCGCCGCGCCGCACCGACGTTACTGGGATGCAGGATTTCAATGGTCTGTGGAGGTGGAGATCGCATTCTATTTCTTCAGCCACTTGCGCACGACCACCGTGGTACCCTTGCCCACGGTCGATTCGATCACCAGTTCATCCATGAGGCGTTTGGCGCCGGGCAGGCCCATGCCCAGTCCCTTGCCGGTGCTGAAGCCCATTTCCATCGCCTTTTCGACATCGGCAATGCCTGGTCCGCTGTCCTCGAAGGTCAGTTCCAGACCCACGCTGGCATCTTGATTCAGAGAGCGCCAGTGCATTACGCCGGACTTGGCGTAATGGTAGATGTTCCGGGTCAGTTCCGAGGCGGCGGTGACGATGCGGGTGACATCGGTGATGCCAAAGCCCAAGGTTGTGGCCGCGTCGCGAACGACTTTGCGCGCCATCACGATGTCGTTCTCGGAGGTGATGCGGAATTCGCCTTGGTGTGGTTCGTTCATACGCGGCGTGCTCCGGAGGGCGCGGCGTTGAGCAGGTCCAACGCCCGGTCCACGTCCAGGGCCGTCAGAGCGTTGCCCACCGTCAGACCCAGTTGGGTTGCGGTGACGGCCACACTGGCGCACATGCCCGCCAGCACCGTGCGACCGCCCATGAGCGCGACCATTTGCACGGTTTCCGCGACCGTGCGCGCAAAGAAGGAGTCCAGGGTCTGGACCGTGGAGATGTCCAGCACCAAGCCCCTGGCTTCATAGAGCGCCATGGCCTGCAGCACCCGCTCCTGGAGTGCCGATATAGTCTCGTCGTCCGGGTCGGGTGGCACCGTGACCAGCAGTAAATCGCGGAGTTTGATGACTGAGATGCTTTCGAGGGCCATAAAGTTCCTTTCTCAGCGGCTGTCATCCTTGCGGACGACCTTCAGATTCAGGATGTCCAACGCCACCTGCAGGCCGGCGGACAGCGACGACCGCGTCATAATGCCCGTCAGGTCGATGCCGAGGTGGACCAGCGTCTGGGCGATGGCGGGTCGCACGCCCGTCAGCACCACCTGCGCCCCCAGCAGGCGGACGGCACTGATGGTCTCGATCAGGTGTTGCGCCGTCTGCGTGTCAACCGTCGGCACGCCCATGATGTCCACCAAGGCCACGGGGGAATTGGTTTCCACGATGCGGTTGAGCAGCCGCTCCATGAACTGCTGGGTGCGTTGGCTGTCGAGCGAGCCGATGAGCGGCGCGACCACCACGCCCTGCCAGACCTGCATGACCGGCGTGGACAGTTCCATGATTTCCTTGGACTGCTGTTGAATCTGCTCCTCGGCCTGTTTGCGCTCGGTCAGGTCGCGCGTCACTTTCGAGAAGCCCCGCAGCGAGCCGTCCTTGTCGCGCAATGCCGAGATGATGACGTTGGCCCAGAACCGCTTGCCGTCTTTCCGCACGCGCCAGCCTTCGTTCTCAAATCCACCTTCCTTGGCCGCGGCCTTCAGTTCCTGTTCGGGCAGGCCCTGCTGCACGGCCTCAGTCGGATAAAAGCAGGAGAAGTGCTTGCCGATGATCTCCTCGGCGCGATAGCCCTTGAAGCGTGCGGCGCCCGCGTTCCAACTGGCGACATGCCCTGTGGGATCGAGCATGATGATGGCGTAGTCTTTGAGGCCTTCCACCAGCAGGCGGAAACTTTCTTCACTGCCCAGCACGGTGGCTGGGGATTTGGACGGTATGTTCGTTGCTTTTTTCATGGGAGTCCTTGTTCCTGTGTTCGACGGCACGTTTGGACGCACCTTTTTTGGGGATTGTTGGGAGCGCATGACACGCCTGCACTGGTGCCGGTGTTTGGTGGCCATGGTGAAGCGTTCTCACGGGCCGGCATTTGCGTGTTCAAATCATTTATCCAAAGCATGATCCACCTTTTCGCCGGCTTTCTCAAGAGGGCCTTTCGGATCGACGGTGTCTTTCACTTTTTCGACCGCTTTGTCGACATGCTCACCGGCCTTTTCCGCCGGCCCCTTTTCCCTGCAGGAAACGACTGAGGCGACTAACGGGAATAGACACAACGACAACAGTAATGTGGTTTTCATGTGCTCAAAGCTACCCACGAGACGGTGCTTGTTCTATGGGGTGTTACCCTACATCAGTGAACACTCCGGCGGACGGAGCGCGACCGTAGTTCGCCACCCTTCCCGGACTTTCCGCTCATACACTGTACGGAATGTTGGCCACCCGTGCGGACCTCCTGCGAACCCGCGACGACGATGGGCAAGTGGCTTGCCTTTCGCTCCCTTCGTAGGGTTTCACCCCATTGCAGCGGGTTGCCGGAGGGCGTAGCGTCTATCACTGAAAGAGGAGCACACACCTCAATCGACACTTCACCCAACCCAATTAACCACTAACCATCCAACACATATGATTGCTATTTTTGCACCACCCATTCTTGCCGCCGTAGGATATTCGCTGGTATACATGCTCGCAGGCGGAGGTCTTTTCGGCGCTATCGTCATTTTCTTCATCGCGAAAATGTTTGGCAAGTGAAAAAGCACCGGTGGTAATGAACATGATCTACCGGGAGCTGGAAACTCCTGGACATTCCGCAGGTCACCGGGCCAGAGTTGTCGGCGTTTCCGTTTGCGGCGTCCTTTGTGAGCAACGGTATATTCATGGTGTATGATGATGCTCCTGTAGCCGGTTGGTTTGCCATGGGGTATGCTTCCTATGCGCTATTCCGTGGTTTTGCCGTCGAAGTGCTCGTGGTCGGCTTCGGCGTCGGCGCGGGTGGAATGAACAACGCCGTCACGGTGGTTGGGCGGAGCATAGAGCGTGTAAAGCTTCAACGGAACATTTCCGGTATTGATGATATTGTGATTGGTCCCGGCCGGGACGATTACCGCGAAACCGGTTCGGATCGCGGTGCGGACCCCGTCGAGAACCGCTTCGCCCGAGCCTTCTTCCACCCGGAAGAATTGGTCGAGCTTGTGGACTTCCATTCCGATTTCCTCCTTGGGGTTGAGCGCCATGACGACGAGTTGGCAGTGCTGAGCCGTATAGAGTACCTTGCGGAACTGCTTATTGCTGATGGCGAGACTTTCAATATCCTGTACGAATCCTGTTTTCATAGCGTGTTTCTACTGGTCCTGAAAATTACGGGGAGGAACGATCACGGCCAATGGGGTATTTCCCTACCGGATATTTTCCTTTGCAGATCGGTGCGACAGACGTTAGCCTATCTGATGTTTATCACGGGACTCGGCACTACCTCACCATCCCAGCGCTATGCCCAGCGCGAGATCTGGAGCGAGTTGCAGGACTGGCAGGAATTTCCGCGGCTCAAAACGCGTTCCAAGACCATCCTTCAAAAGGTCCTCTGCAGGGATAACGGCATTGACACACGTCATCTTGCTTTGGATCCGCTCACCGAGGTTTTCAACCAGACCCCAGACGCCTTGCAGAGCCGCTTCACAAGGCACGCACCAGCGCTCGCCACCCAGGCCGCGCGCAACGCGCTGGAAGACGCGGGCTGTCTGGCGGTAGAGATCGACGCCGTGCTGGTCAGCACCTGCACCGGGTATTTGTGTCCCGGACTAACAAGCTATCTCAGTGAATGCCTCGGTTTGCGCCCGAATGTATTTGCCCTCGACCTGGTCGGCCAGGGGTGCGGGGCTGCGCTGCCGAACCTGAGGACGGGCGAGGCAATTCTCGCCGCCGGCCGCGCGCGAAGAATCCTCTCGGTATGTGTGGAAATTTGCAGCGCCGCGTTCTACATCGATGACGACCCAGGAGTCCTTATCAGCGCCTGCCTGTTCGGCGATGGTGCCGGTGCCGCCGTGTTATCTAATGAACCGTTGCCTGGCCGCCGCCAGGTGGAGTGGAAATTCACGGATTCACGGCTGGTCCCGGCCGAGCGCGATACGCTCCGGTTTGCTCATAAGAATGGCATGTTGCGCAACATCCTGCTGCCGCAGGTTCCGCAAATCGCCAGCAGCATCGCTGAACAACTCTTTGAGGAATCGCTTGTTGCGGCTGGCGTCAAACGCGAGCAGATCACCGGGTGGGTTCTGCACACCGGCGGTCGCGACGTGATACTTGCATTGCGGGACAAACTCCGGTTGAGCGCGCACGACATGCGGCATGGCTCAGCCGTTTTGCGTGAATTCGGCAACATCAGTAGCCCCACCGTCTATTTCATCCTTGAACGCGCTCTTAATGACACCGTTCCCGACGGCCTTTGGTGGATGTCCGCTTTCGGAGCCGGCTTCAGTTGCCATGGCGCCATGTTAGAAGTATTGACTCCATGAAACGCATCGTTCGACCCGAACTCCTCGACACATTGTCACCACAGGATCCGCGCGCAGTTCGGTCGCGCGGTGATCTGCACCGTGTGAACATTTGCATGCGCAATCACGCCCTCATGGCGGAGGCGCTGCAAAATGAGCTGAATACTCGGTTGCCCGCACGCATAGCCGACTTAGGCGCAGGCGACGGGATGTTTTTCCTGAGTGTGGCGGAACGCCTCAGCACGGTTGGCGGGTCATCTTCAGGCGCGCCGGAACACCCAACGCAGGTTTCGGATATAGCACTGCTCGACATGCAAAGCAACGCTTCCGCAGATACCCTTGCTGACCTCGCCGCACTGGGATGGCACGCCGAAACCATTGTTGCCGACGTTTTCGACTGGCTTCGAGCATCGCAGACGGCTGAGGTGATCATCGCCAATCTGTTCTTGCATCATTTCGATGACACGCAACTTGTGGAACTGCTGCGTTTGATTTCGCGGCAGGCGAAGGTATTCATCGCCATCGAACCGAGACGCGGGGCATGGCCGCTGTTTTGCAGCCGCTTATTGTGGGCATTGGGGTGCAACGATGTGACGCGTCACGATGCGGCGGTCAGTGTGCGCGCGGGCTTTTCTGGTAGGGAGATTTCCGCATTGTGGCCGGACCACGATCACTGGCAACACGCGGAACACAGGGCCGGACTATTCAGCCATGTTTTCATTACACGTCATCACATCACTTGAACCATGAGCAACTCAATCCCAGTCACCATTGTCGGCGGCGGACTCGCAGGCCTGACACTTGGCATCGCGCTACGACAGCACGATGTCCCGGTTCAGGTTCACGAGGCAGGTCATTATCCACGCCACCGCGTCTGCGGCGAATTCATCAGCGGTCATGGACAGGCCTCGCTCGAACGCTTGGGCTTGCGAAGCATGTTGGATACGGCTGGTGCCATTGAGGCGCGCACCATTGCTTTTTTCTCGTCGAACCGATCCACCGGGCCGCGCCGGCTGCCGACAGCCGGGATCTGTATTTCACGCTTCCTTTTGGATGCCTTGCTGGCGGCAAGATTCCGCGACCTCGGGGGAGAATTGGTTGAAGGCGAACGCGACGCCCGGGGATTTGGTGAAGGAGTGGTCCGCGCCACGGGCCGCCGCGCCGGAGCGGATGCGGACGGCACGCGCTGGTTTGGGTTGAAGATTCACGCGCGGCACGTCGTACCCGTTGCGGATTTGGAAATGCACGTATCACCGTTAGGTTATGTAGGGTTGTGCCGGATTAATGGCGGCGAAGTGAATGTTTGTGGTCTTTTTCGCAAGCGTGTTGACCGTCGCGAGGATTCCATCCACGGGCGCGAACTGCTGCGCGGGCAGTCGGGATCGGTGTTATGGCAACGGCTCGCCAAAGCGGATTTCGATGAGGAATCATTTTGCGCCGTGGCCGGGCTCTGCATTCAGCCGCAGCGTGCTGGGGCACGTGAGGAAATATGTGTGGGTGACTCCATGACCATGATTCCTCCCGTGACTGGCAACGGCATGTCGATGGCTTTTGAATCTGCGGAACTGGCTAGTGGCCCTCTCGTCGCGTGGAGCAGAGGCAAATTATCCTGGAACGAGGCGCACCAAAAAATCACCCGGGATTGCGATGCCGTTTTCAACCGCCGGTTGGCCTGGGCCCGATGGCTGCAGAAAATCGTTCAGATGCCATTGCTGCAGGATCCCCTGGTTGCACTGGCCGGCCGGAGTGACTGGGGTTGGCGCTGGGCGTTCAACCGCACGCGCTGATCCATCGGGCGTGAAAGATCCACCGCCGATAGATCATTGGTGCATCTCCCCATCGAACAATCTGAAACGGCTGGGTGCCGGATTGCTTGTCTTACTATAAGCGGGAGCCAAATCGAACCTATAAAAAAATCACGATTTCACTATGAGGATCGGGCAGGGAGCTTGCCCCAATATAATTCCTTATCCCGACAGAGCCTCACAGCAATCTCACAACGCTCTAACAGTTCTTTCATGGACAACTCGAAAAATCCGCTTCACGATCGGCCTTGGCCTATTCTGCGCAGCCCGCAGCCAAATGGTTTTGGATGGCCTACTGATGTCGCGTCTTAACTTTCAATAGAGAAGGTGTCACAACTCGATCAACCCCGTACCTTTGCCTCAATGCATCCCGCGCGGAAGCGGGATGAGACTCCACACTCACTTTCGTCCCTCCTCCGGTGAGATACATGCTTGCTATGGGAGATAGAAGCGCCATTCCGGTCGCGCCGGCCGAATTCATGCCGTCCCAGACGAAGGTTATATCACCGAGATAATTAATGGTTCCGCCTCCAGCAAGATTAAATGTCAGCTCATCGGGTTCGAAATGGTGCTGCACAAGTGAATGGCAAACATTCTGGATGTTGTTCTTCCCAGCAGGGAGTTTGAAGAACATATATTCGTCGTCCTTGAAAGCATGCTCTCCACCATAAGTGCTGTTAAAGTAGACGTAGTTATTTTTCGTGACTTTTTCTCCGTTGTAGATCACCCGGAACCTGGCGACTGCAATCGCTTCATTCGGAGAAACCTGATCAAGCCTGGCCAGCTTATCGACCGAACACGAAGGAAGGACAATCAACGCAGTTGCAAGACACCATAAAGAGCCTATTTTGTGATGCATCATATTAGTGATAAGAATTTGTTTTAAGTTGGAGGCCGTTGAACGATTGGGGGCGGACCGGATGGCTGGGGAAAGAGCGCCATTCCGCCGATTGGTGAATAACTTTGGAACTGGTATCAGGGGGTTGCGGGGAAAAGGGGGCGCGATGGGGTAAAAGCTGAAATGCTGAAAAAAGACAAGAGAAGCTCCGAAAGGAGCGCTGGTCCGGCGGGATCATGCGGGGAAATGGGAGAATTCGTCAGGATCATGGCAGATAACCTCAAGCGCGAAAATAGCTTCCCGGGCCGCTTTGGCAAGGATTTCTGGACCCCCCCCCTGATTCTGATGGCATTTTGTTGGAATATCTCCCCGCCCGAATGCACGGGCGATATGAACAATCCGGATGAAATCATCATGGGTAAGATCAAGCGTTGGGATGCGGCTTGACTGGTGGATTCGCGGGTGCATGGTGGAATCATGCCGTGCCACCGATGACAGCGGCCGCTAACCCGCACCCTCATGGCCGTGAAAATCCACACCACCAAAGACGCCCCGCTGTTTCCGCTGAAAAAGAAGACGCTGGCCGTGATCGGCTTCGGATCGCAGGGGCACGCCCATGCGCTCAACCTCAGGGATTGCGGCCTCAAAGTCATCATTGGTCTCCATCCGCAATCGAAATCCCGTGCGGTCGCCAGGGAACTCGGCTTCGAGGTGATGGATACCGCGGCAGCGGTGAAAGCGGCCGATGTGATCTTCGTGGCGGTGCCGGACGCGGTGATGCCGGCGGTCTATCAGAACGATGTCGCGTCGAAACTCACGAAGGACAAGACCCTGCTGTTCGCCCACGGTTTCGTCGTGCATCACAAGCTGGTTCGGCCGCCGAAAAACGTGGACGTGATCCTGGTGGCACCGCAGGGACCGGGCCACGCCGTGCGCTCGTTGTTTGTCGCCGGCATGGGCGTTCCCTGCCTGATCGCGGTGCATCAGGATGTGACGGGCCGGGCCGTTTCCACCGCCCTCGCCTGGGCCGGCGCTCTCGGCTGTGCCCGCGCCGGGATCTATCAAACCAGTTTCCGCGAGGAAACCGTGACTCATTTGTTCGGGATGCAATGCGTCACTTGCGGCGGTGTTTCAACCCTCATCAAAGCCGGTTTCGACACGCTCGTTGATGCCGGTTACTCGCCTGTGGCGGCTTACTACGGCTGCCTCCACGAACTCAAACTCATCGCCGACCTGATGAACGAACAGGGACTCTCCGGCATGCGTTTTTCGATTTCCGAGACCGCCGAATACGGTGCCCTCAGCGTCGGCCCGAGGATCATCGACGAGACTGTTAGAAAGCGGCTGACCGCGCAGCTCAAGTTGATTGAATCCGGCAAATTCGCCAAGGAATGGCTGCACGAGGTTGGGTCTGGCGGCAAGAATCTGAAGTCCCTGCGCAAGGCGGAATCCGACCATGCGCTCGAGAAAACCGGTGAAAGGCTCCGCGCGACGATGAGCTGGATCAAACAAGGCAGGATCCCCAAGGGGACCTGCCAAGCAAGTTATCAATTCAACCCGGGATAATCAGTTGGCCTTGCGTCCGGCGACGCCCAGAGTGGCCTTGGAAATCACCTTGGCGGTTTCCTTGGGCCGCAATGCCCGCACCGCCTTGCCCGCCAGCCACATCTCGGAGTTGCCGATCTTGTCCAGTTCCTTGGTGAGCTGCACCTGGTAATCCGGCTTGCCACAGGATTTCAGCACGCGGGAGCATTCCGCGCCCGACTTGACTTTTTGATAGAGATCCTTGAATACCGGCAGCACCGCCTTCTTGAACTTCGGTTTCCAATCCAGGGCACCGCGCTGGGCGGTGGCCGAGCAGTTGGCATACATCCAATCCATGCCGTTTTCATCCACCAGGCGGATCAGGCTTTGAGTGAGTTCCTCGACGGTTTCATTGAATGCCTCGCTGGGGGAATGGCCGTGAGAGCGAAGCACGTCGTATTGCGCTTCCATGATGCCGGCCAGCGCGCCCATCAGCACGCCGCGCTCGCCCGTGAGGTCGCTGTAAACCTCATGCGTGAAGGTCGTGGGGAACAGGTAGCCCGAGCCGATGCCGATGCCCACGGCCAGGCAGCGCTCGGCAGCCCGTCCGGTGGCGTCCTGGCCCACGGCGAAACTCGAGTTGATGCCCGCGCCGGACAGGAAGTTGCGGCGGACCGAAGTGCCGGATCCTTTGGGTGCCACCATGATGACGTCCACATCGGCAGGGGGCACGACTTTGGTCAGATTCTTGTAGGCGATGGAGAAGCCGTGGGAGAAATAGAGGGCGTCGCCGGGCTTGAGGTTGCGTTTGACCATGGGCCAGATGGAGCGTTGGGCGGCATCCGAGACGAGCATCTGGATGATGGTTCCCTGTTGGACGGCTTCCTCGATGTCAAACAGGGTCTTGCCGGGAACCCAGCCGTCCTTGCGGGCGCGCTCCCAGTCCTTCGCGAATTTTTTGGCCTGGCCGATGATGACCTTGAAGCCGTTGTCACGCAGGTTGAGCGCCTGGGCGGGGCCCTGGACACCGTAGCCGATAATGGCAATCGTTTCATTCTTGAGCACCTTGCGCGCCCGGGTCATCGGAAACTCCTTACGGGTGATGACTTCTTCCTTCGTTCCCCCAAAATCAATGATCGCCATGTTATCTGTTAGTTGCGTTGTCTTGTTGCAGTGGCCCAACCATGGGCCGCCGGCGGCGGCAACCTAAGAACCGCCCGGCGGGCAGCGCAAGCGAAAACGCAACAAATCCGCCTCAAAACCGAAATGAAATGAATGGAAGAGCCCCTTCCGCCCTGCGGGCTACGGCGGGCCAAAGGAGAAAACAGAGAGAACGGAGGGCCAAAGGACTCATGATCTCCTCACTTTCAAAAACCTCTGTTTCCTCCGGTAAAAAAACTCTTCCACCGCCGGGAGTGGGAAAATGTATGTCTGCAAGCATCCCCTCGATTTCCTCGGGCACCGTCTGAGGACGTCTGGCCTCCTCTTCATTTCAGCTTTCAGAATTTCAGCTTTTTCCCCAAAAACCATCCCCCAAATGGAGTCGGAAATGAAAAATTTTTTTCTTGCGGTCCTTGCCGGGGGGGGGTGGGATTGTCAGACATAGTAAAAAAACCGCCTTTCCGACCTTTGATACAATAAACCTCAAAACCCAAGCGCGAAAGCTCCTTCGCCCATGCCAATCATCGGCATGGGCTGCGGCAAATTCACCCCCAACCCCGCCCGCTCAAAGCACGAAATCCGAAACAAAGACAAGAAACGCTCCTCCGATCCTGTTCTCTTCGACCTTCGACTTCTTCCACCGACAACCGACAACTCTTCCTCCTCTTCCCCCAATAACTTCTAACGTCTAACGTTTAACTATACCCAGTCCCCATGAAACTCCGCCGCCTTGCCACCGCCCGCCTCTCCC
>Ga0118677_10010504_pt1 | contig 14132 bp, 11 predicted proteins | sample AliMusrvi5mmetaG_FD_86154 | JGI IMG/M metagenome (GOLD analysis project Ga0118677, IMG submission 86154) | reverse complement strand
CGCCCAGACCGCCACCGGCCTCCTGAAGCGCCGGGCATGGGGCCGCATGGTGGCCCTCAAGCAGGGTACCTACGCCAGCGTCCCCATCACCACCGAACTCAACGGCAGCGCAATATAGAACCGGCTCACCGCCCGCGCCCGCATCCGGGCCGGGAACCACAGCATCAGGTAGTAAAGCACTCCGGGGAAAAACCCCGCCTCCGCCATGCCCAGCAGGAACCGCAGCACGTTGAACTCGAGCGGCGTCCGCACCAGCAGCATCGCCGTCGCCAGCAGCCCCCACGTGAACATGATCCGCGCCAGCCATCGCTTGGCCCCAAACCGCAGCAGCAGCAGGTTCGAAGGCACCTCGCACACCGCATATCCAATAAAGAACAGCCCCGCCCCCAGCCCATACACCGACGCGCTGAAGTGAAGGTCCCGGTTCATCTGCAGCGAGGCAAAGCTGATATTGATGCGGTCCATGTAGGCCAGCCCGTAGCCCACCCCAATCACCGGCAACAGCCGCAGCCCCGCCTTGCGCACGGCAGAAGCTCCCACCGCCTCCAGGCGCGCCTCTTCCACCGCATCCGGCGACAGATGCACCTCGGGCAAATGGCTTGCGAGAGCCATGCGCGCTCACCTCAATATTCTGGTTAAGTAAGAAACCGGCAGGGGATGGAAAACTGTGCAGCTTGGTGTGCACACTCTACCACACCTCCAATCCCTCAGTCCCTGGTCCCTGGTCCCTGGTCCCTAGTCCCTATTGCCTAGTCCCTCGTCCTCCCTGTGCCCCCAGTCACAGGACGTTCACACTCCGCGTGTGATAGCATCCCTTTTCTTGAGCGAAGTGCCTCCTGGCGGTGTTCCAGCCAACCCACTTCGCCCGCCCAAGCCTCTATGGACGAGGAAGACGGCAGACCGGGAGCTGTGGCCCTGCAATGCGGCCACCTGAACGCCCAAACGGACGTTCCCAAGGCCTCCCTGTCCCACCCCAATCCCATCATCTTCGGCACAGTCATCCTGAGCGAAAACGCGAATGCTGGGTGCCCCAGGTCTGGATTTTCAGACCTCGGATACCTCAGCCCTTCGCCGCCCCGTCGCAACCACAGTTTTGTCACCTAAAGGAGAACACCATGAAAACGTACCAGGGAAGTGAGATCCGCAACGTAGCTGTAGTCGGGCATGCGCACAGTGGCAAAACCACCCTCGTCGCCGCTCTGCTGCATGCCGCCAAAATGACCCCAGTCCAAGGCAAAGTCGCCGACGGCACGGCCGTAACCGCTTATGACGAAGAAGAAGTAGCCCGCGGCGCCACCATGCAGAACGCCGTTGCCTTTGCCGAGTGGCAAGGCGTGAAGATCAATTTTGTCGACACTCCCGGTTTCCACATGTTCTCCCACGAAGCCCGCGCGGCCTTGCTGCCCGTTGAGGCGGCCGTGGTCCTGGTCAACGCCCAGAACGGCATTGAAGCCGTTACCGAGCGCGTCTGGCGCTATGCCGACGAAGCCGGCGTTCCCCGTGTTGTAGTCATCAACCAGATGGATCACCCCAAGGCCGGCGGCGGCGGCGGCCTCAGCGCCCTCATGGATGACCTGGTTGACCGTTGGGGCCGCAACTGTGTTCCCGTCCAGTTGCCCATCTCTGACGCCCAGGGCTTTCACGGCGTAGTCGACCTCGTCACCATGGAGGCTTTCTATTACACCCCCGGCGGCGATGGCCGCGGCAAGGTCACCGCTGAAATTCCCGCCAGTGTCTCCGCTGACGCCAAGGCCCGCCACGAAGCCCTTGTCGAACTCGTAGCCGAAGGCAAAGACGAGCTCATGGAGGAGTACTTCGAAAAGGGCACCATCGCCCAGGACCACCTCATCGCCGCACTCCACGAAGCCATTCGCGACGACAAGATCTTCCCAGTCCTCTTCTCCAGCGGCCTGGCCAACATGGCCACCGACCACCTGCTCGACTTCATCAAGGTCTACTGCCCCTCGCCAGTCGAGCGCGCCCCCATCACCGTCCGCAACCCCAACGTCGCAGCCCCCGCTGAAGGCGAAGAAGCCGACCTCGGCATCTCCACCCGCAAGATTGAAGACAGCGGCCCCGTCGGCCTTGTGGTTTTCAAAACCATGACCGACCCCTTTGCCGGCCGCATCAGCTTCTTCAAGGTCATCAGCGGCGTAGTCAAAAACGACGCCACCCTTGAGAACTACACCCGCCGCTCTCAGGAGCGCTTCTCCCATCTCTCGGTGATGCAGGGGAGAAAACCCACAGAAGTGACCGAACTTCACGCCGGAGACATCGGCGGCATTGCCAAGCTCCGCGAAACCCTCACCGGCGACACCATGGGACAGAAGGGCGCCGACATCCAGGTCGACCTCTTCCCCATTCCCGAGCCGGCCATGACCTACGCCATCGAGCCCAAGAGCCGCGCCGACGAGGACAAGCTCGCTCCCGCCATCCACAAGCTCATGGAGGAAGATCTGCTCATCCGCTTCTTCCGCGACCCCATGACCAACGAGTTCCTCATCGCCGGCGCCGGCCAGCCGCACATTGAGGCCATCGTCAGCCGCCTCAAAAAGCGCTACCACGCTGAAGTGCACCTCAAGGCCCCCAAGGTTCCCTACCGCGAAACCATCCGCATCAAGGCCGAGGCGCAGGGCCGCCACAAAAAGCAAACCGGCGGCCACGGCCAGTTCGGCGACTGCAAGATCCGCATGGAGCCCATGCCCCGCGGCGGCGGCTTCGAGTTCGCCAACGAAACCTTCGGCGGCTCCGTCCCCCGCAACTTCATCCCCGCCATCGAGAAAGGCATCGTCGAGTCAGCCGCCCGCGGCTATCTCGCCGGCTTCCCGGTCGTCGACTTCAAGGTGGTCGTCTTTGACGGCAGCTACCACGACGTGGACTCGAACGAAATGTCCTTCAAGATGGCCGGGCGCATCGCCTTCCGCAAGGCCATGGAGCTATGCAAGCCCTGCCTTCTCGAACCCATCATGAAGGTAGAAATCGAAGCCCCCGACGAGTTCGCCGGAACCCTCATGGGCGACCTCAACAGCCGCCGTGGACGCGTAGCCGGCATGGAGTCCAAAGGCCGCACCACAGTCATCAACGCCCAGGTCCCCATGTCAGAAATGCTGACTTACGGAACCCTTCTAACTTCCATGACTCAGGGAAAGGGAAGTTACCGCATGGAAATGGACCACTACGACATAGTCCCCCAACTAGTAGCCGAAAAAATCCTAGCCAACGCCAAACGGCCTGTGGAGGAAGAGGAAGAGTAGCACCTGCGGTGCGGCCAGCCGCTCGCTGCTCGCTCGTGCAAGGGTCAGATTTCCCAGGTCGCAAGGTCGAACCTGGGAAATCCGACACCGATGGGCTATGTCGAGGAAGAAGAACAACAACCGCGCCGAGCAGACCAGAGACTCCATCGGAGCCGAAAAACTGAACAGGCCACAATCGGGGAGTAGCGCTGGCCTCCCGGCCGGCTGTAGCGCGGACGTCCTCGTCCGCGCTCGGCAAAGCTAGATCACCAACAGGACTTGCTGCAAACGAATCGAGCTTGGTGTTGCATTACCCGGCACCCTTGCCGTTCCGCGAATACAAAACTCCGTGAGTTATCCGGCCCAACCAGAGTACAATCCCGCCCATGCCGCAACAAGACGATCCCGCCCGCCTCCACGGTGCCGTCCCGCCCCGTTACGGCAAAGTCCACGTTCGCAACCGCGGCCGCCTTCCTCATTGGGAGAAAGAAGAAGGCCTTTACTTCATCACCTTTCATCTCGCCGATTCACTCCCTCAATCTGTACGCGCCAAAATCACCGAGCGCCGCCGCATCCTCGAAGCCGCCCAACAGGCCAAAGCCAATCTGTCTCCGGAACAAAAAACAGAGCTCGCCGCGTACAGCCATGCACGCATTGAAGAGTACTTTGACCGCGGCGCCGGTTCCTGTCCCTTCGCAGACCAACGCATCGCCGGCATGATGGCCGCGGCCTTGCGCTTCCAGGAAGGAAAACGCTACCGCCTTCTCGCCTGGTGCGTCATGCCCAACCACGTTCACGTGGTGGTGCGGCTCTTTCCCGGCCAGGAGCTTGCGGGAATCGTCCAAGCCTGGAAGAGTTTCTCCTCCAAAGCCGCCAACCACGCACTCTTGCGCAAGGGCCGCTTCTGGCAGCGCGAGTACTACGACCGCCTGCTGCGCGATGGAGACGAACTCAGCCGCGCAATCCGGTACATCGTCGAGAACCCGGCCAAGGCGGGATTGAACAACTGGCCCTGGGTTTGGAGCGCGGACGGGGACGTCCGCGCCACAGCCGGCCGGGAGGCCAGCGCTACGACCTCGTAGCCTGCTGGATTCACCGGGGTTCCGACCCTCCCCCGTTACCCCGCAACCAGTGCTAGCATCTTCGTGGAGTTCGCTGATGGAATACGATGAGGACAAAATTGACGAAATGGTGCTGGCACTGCTCTGGCTGGGACTTCACGAAGAGTGCCGCGTTTGGAAGGGACACGATTGGGAAGCAATGGACCGCCTTCACGCCAAAGGCTATATCCTCGATCCCAAAAGCAAGGCAAAGTCGGTCGTCTTGACCGAAGAAGGCGAGCTTCTTTCTCGACAACTCTTCGAACGCCATTTCACTCGCAAGGCCTGAGCAAAGCAGACCCTACCACGCAAGACGCGAATAGCCGCAGCTCCCCTTCAAGCAATCAAGCGGAGAGTAGCGCTGGCCTCCCGGCCGGCTGTAGCGCGGACGTCCTCGTCCGCGCTCGGAGAAGCCGGATCATCTGCAGGACTTGTTGTAAACGCGGCGATCTCGGCGGGTAGCCCGCTCTCGGGATGTAAGTTCCCCACAAAAAGTGGGTATCCCCGGTCCCTCGCAGTTGGGAACCGGGGATACCACGCCCCAAACAGGCCCGCCTCCATTCTTCCTCGACATCCACCCAGGCACGTTGTAATCCGGATTCCCTCGGACAGGCCTTCGTCCTGGAGGGGAAGTTCTCTCGTCCGGCAGGTGCCCGGGTCCAAAAAGGACGAAACCGTCGTCGGGGAAACGGCACAGAAATACTTGATCGGTTCCAGAATTAGAATAGGCCGTTGTCAAGCCCCAGCTTTCCTTATCGTGAATATATCTCAATTAATATCAATGACTTCCACTCGCGGTCCATCTGCCGATTATTCCCCTCAAAGGACTAACCTATCCTCATGAGTTTTGTTCTCTGGGCTGACCCCGCGACGGCGCGCCCGGCTCTATCTCGTAAATCGGTTCGCATAAGTTCTCTGTTTTCACAAACTTGGCTTCCATGGTCCTCAAAACAACCAACTTACGGGTGAACCATGCTTCCAACTCGTTGAAAATAGCCAATTTGCTCCAAACACCTTACGTGGGGGGTGGGGGGAACCCTGTCACCCACAGGATGGGAATTCATGGTCAACGAATGTCGTCACGTTATGCCCAGCGTCTCCATTGCCAGTCGCCCGCCATGCGCGGCAGCTCCTTCTGTTACTTTCACGCCCGCGCCCAGCGTCCCGTGCGTCCCAGCGAGGTCCGCATTTAGATGCCTGCCCGGCTCGACGCCGGAGGCACCGAGTTCGTCATCCGTCAAACCATCGAGGCCCTCGCCGCCGGGCGCATCAGTACCTGCCGCGCCGCAGTCCTCCTCTACGGCATCCAGATCTCCTCCGGCCAGAAGCCACAGATCCCGATCCCGGAGCCCTGGAACGGCTCTCAAATTCACGCAACCCGCTGGCAGGCAGGTGGCCCACATCTCGATTTCGAAGTTTTGAAGACGATGAGCCGGAGCCCAACTCCGCGCATCCCGCCGATTCGCTCCCTCATTCCATACCCACCAAAATCACCGCGCGCCCGGCACCACCGGAAGTGTCAGCGCGCTTGGATGAGCCGCGTCGTGCAGCACCGTATTCGTGGCCTTCACAAACGTGGCATCCGTTGCCGCGTCCTTGCCGGTGTTCAGGTTGCGGTCAAAGCGCGGAAAGTTGCTGCTCGATACCTCGACGCGGATCTTGTGACCCTTGAGAAACACGTTGCTGGTGGACCAGAGATCGATGGTGTAGTGGTAAACGATTCCGGGCACAAGCGGCTTGGCCGTGCTCATGCTCTCGCGATAGCGCGCCCGCAGAATGCCTTCCGTCAGATTCTGCGCGAATCCGTTGGGAGCCACGTCAACCAGCTTGGCGGTAAAGTCCGTGTCGACGGCAGTGGATTTGGCGTAGAGGTCCAGCGTCACCTGCCCCGTGACTTCGATATCTCCCTCCAGAGGCAGCGTGGAGTAGACCAGCACATCCGGCCGTGCCCCCACCTCCGCCTGGTCCCGTGGACCCGCAGGGAGATGTCCGCCGTCGCAGCACAAAGGGCCGCCCACGGTAGGCACAGGGTTGGCCGGGTCATAGATGAACTTGTCCGGCTCCTCGGCGCGCGCCGGCGAAGCCGAGAGCGATCCGTCGCCCGAAGCTGAATTGGCCGTGCCCGCCGAGTGCAGGTAGAAGCGGGTTGCGACCGCGCGCTCCAGTGGCCACGCGTCCTCATCGCGCCACTGGTTTTTGCCCATTACAAAAATTCTGACCGGCTTTACGGCCCAGCGGTTCTGCTTGCCCTGGAGAAGATAGTCGTAATACTCCAGCGTGGCCGCATTTTCGTCCCACTCTTCGGCCGCAGAGCCGAAATCGACTGCGCCAATCTTGCGCCCATTGCCTGCGTGACCGCCGACGATGACCAGCAGGCGCTGTCCGGCACGCGCAGCCTCGGTGCCGCCGTGGGCCTTGATGCCGATGTAGTTGCGCAGTGAGCCGCCCTGGAAGATGTCGTACCAAGCGGCGACCGTCAGCGCGGGAACCTGGATGTTGGCGAAGTTCTCCTCGATGGACCACTGTTTCCAATAGCCGTCATACGAAGGGTGATCGAGCCAGTCGAGGAAGTAAGGCGCGAGCTTGCGTGTATAACTCACCGAGCCAGGACCGACCTGGAGATTGAAGACTGGGAACTGCTTCAATGGCAGCACGGTGCTGCCGACCAGCGCGTTGGTCCCCTGCCTGACTTCGCGGTTCATGGTGTCCTGGGCCAGCCCTGCGGTCCACGACTCGTCAAACCACTGCTCCAGCGCGCCACCCTGGTACGTCCAGTTTTCGTGGTAGTTGCTGGCCGTAACCACTGGGCAAATTCCAGCCAGATGCGGCGGATGGCCGATGGCGGCGAGCATCTGAGTCGCTCCAACATAGGACCCGCCGAACATGCCAACCTTGCCGTTGGAGTTGGGCAGAGTGGCCGCCCACTCCACGGCATCAAAGCCGTCCTGGGTCTCGTACTTGAAGGGATACCACTCGCCCTCTGAGGTGTAGCGGCCGCGCACATCCTGCACCACCACCATGTACCCGCGCGCAACGGCGAGCCGGGCAAACTCGGCGGCGTTGGCCTTGTCGTAGGGCGTTCGCTGCAGCAGCACGGGGAAGGTGCCTTCGGCGGCCGGCCGGTAGATGTCAGCGCGCAGGGTCACGCCGTCGCGGGTCTTCATGGCTACGCCGCGCTCGACGACCATTGTGGAGACTGGGTGGGCGGGTGTGATTGATGAGAAGCAGATGCACACGGCCACGAAAGAAAGCCAAAGAGCCTTTTTCGACACGAGTTCCTCCAGCGGTTGAAGTCCGTGCCGATTCTAATGGGTGAGGCAAAAAAGTTGCGTTGAAAATAACTACCCAGGGCGTGTTGTGCCAGGAAGGCCGCGCACCATCAAGACCAGCTGCTGCGATAAGCCAGGCGGCGCGGGTTGGCAAGGAAGCGCCCCGTAACCACACCGAAGAGAAAGCCCCCTACGTGCGCCAGGTATGCCACTCCGCCTGTTCTGACGGCAGCGACAGAGCCAACATTCAGCGCCTGCATCAGGAACCAGAAGCCGATGAGCAGCGCCGCGGGAATGTACGTGATGCGGACATAGATGACGATGATGAGGAGCGTGCGAATCCGGTCGGTAGGGAAGGTGACCAGGAACGCGCCCATGACGGCGGCAATGGCTCCGCTGGCGCCGAGTGTGGGGACCCGCGAAGTGGGATCGCCCAGAATCTGCACCATCATCGCCACTACGCCTCCGATCAGGTAGAAGCCCAGAAATCGGAAGGCGCCCATCGCATCCTCGATCTCTCGACCAAAAGCCCAGAGGTAAATCATGTTCCCGATGATGTGCATCCAGCTTCCGTGCATAAACATGGAGGTCACCAGCGTGACCAGGTAATGGCCGTGCATGATGCGGATGGGGATCGCGGACCACGCATACACGTATGCGTCGCCGTAGAGCAACTCCTCGAGGAAGAAGTAAACGTTCAACAGGATGATCGACATGGTGACAACGGCAAAGCGCATGGGGCGCCGCGATGCATCGCCAAGAGGAATCAGTCCTCCCATTACATGCCGCCAGCGCCCAGCAGAACGCCTATGCCGTAGGTGACCGCGCCTTCGAGAGCGCCGACGACGGTCATCTCAAAGCCGGACGACCACCAGGAACGTACTGTGATGAGGCTCTTGGCCGCGCCGACGGCGAAGTGGGCGGCAAGCGATATGACAGCTGCGGCGATGACCGCCTGGATTCCGTGCAAAAAGAAAAATGGGATGACAGGGATGGCCGCGCCAACCGCCGTGGAGAGGGCACCCGATCCGGCAGAGACCAGGGGGTTGGCAAGCGCTTCCTCTGTGGTGCCGAGGCGCTCGCTGGCCAGCACGCGAAGCAACTGCTCCGGGTCGTTGGCGATGTGGTTCACCATGTTCTGGGCATCTTCTTCGGGCAGGCCCTTTACCTGGTAGTAAAGTGAGAGCAGTTCGCGGGCCTCTGGCATGTTCATTTGGATGGCTTCGCGCTCGCGTGCGATCTCGGCATCGTAGATTTCGCGCTCGCTTTTGGCGGCGAGATATGCGCCCGAGCCCATGGAGAGGGCAGAGGCGATAAGCCCGGAGAGACCGGCCAGCAGCACATATTTGCTGTCACCGGAGGTTGCACCCGAGACGCCGCTGACGATACCGAATATCGCGCCGAGGCCGTCGTTGACGCCGTAGATGGCATCGCCGATCCATGCGCCTGGCTGTTTGCGGCCCTGTGCGCGCTTCGCCAGCATCTCGTCCAGCACCGCCTGGGCGTCGATCTTATGCGCGCCGGTAGGCTGGGGATAGTGGCCGCGCAACAGCGACCCCAGTTCCTTGTAATGGTCCTTCTCATCCTCGATCACGTGTTCGAGGATGGCGACCGATTCCTCGTCGCCGAGCGACTTGAGCTGTTCGCCGTAAGCCGCAATGGCCCGGCTCTCTTCTATTTCCAAGCGACGCAGGGCCATGCGAATGCCGCCCGCACGGCCTGCCAGCGAATCTGCCTCGCCGCCGGGCTTGCCGGAGTAGACAGGCTCGGGGCCGCCGAGTTCCACGATTCGGCCGTGCCAAAGGGAGGCATGTTCCCACTCTGCCCCGGCCAGATGGCGCAGCACCTGGGCGCGGACGGGGTCGGTGTCCCGGTCTGCCAGGGCCAGGTAGGTGTGATAGCCCTCCATCTCCGCTTGCCAGTCGCCTTCCAGGGCTGCCAGAACCTTCTTAAGTTTTGCCGCGCTCATTGTTGCACTAGGCACTTGATTGACCTCGCTTTCTCATGAGGATAGCTGAATTTAGCCCTTGGGCGGTAGCCTCCGGATTCCTCAGATGCAAACCTGCCTTGCTATCCTCTTCCCACGACCACGGTTTGCCGTATAGTGTTGTGTGCAGCAAAGTGGCCGGTTCATCCATGGAACCGGAGATAAATTGCGGATCCCGAACTGCCGCCGCTCTGGGATGGTCTCAATCTCAGGACGCAAGAGAAAGCCCTGGCCCGGGCCAAAACCGTATCGACGAAGCGGAGAAAAACTTCTATGGCAACACAGACCAAACAATCGGCAGGTCTCACCTCGCCCGGATTCGTGATCCCGTTTATCACGGTCACCGCGCTGTTTTTCATCTTCGGGTTCATCACCAACCTGAACATGGGCCTTGTGCCGTATCTGCGGAATATTTTCGAGGTTCAGAAACTCCAGGTTTGGCAGGCAATGCTGGCCAACGGGGCTTTCTTTACCGCCTACTTTGTCTTCGCCGCTCCCACATCCAAATTGATCGAGGCCGTCGGCTATAAGCGAACGATCGTAATTTCACTGTTTGTTCAGGTGGTAGGCGCGCTTTTGTTCTTGCCTGCAGCCAAATTCGTTAACTTTCCCCTTTTTCTCTTGGCAATTTTTGTGGTCGCAGCGGGAGTCGCTGGATTGCAAACCTCTGCGAACCCCTACGTCTCCATCCTCGGGCCGGAGCACAGCGCTCCGGTACGCCTCAACTTGGCCCAGGCATTTAACTCCATTGGCGGCTCCATTGCTCCATGGGTAGCGGGCACTTTCTTCCTCACAGCCGCTGTGCTCAGCCCGGAGCAGGTTGCCCTCAAGAGCGCAGCCGAGCAACATGCCTACCAGGTCGGGATTGCGGACACCGTGCGCGTTCCGTACATGATCATTGCCTTCGGTCTTCTCGTCCTTGGCATTGCCGTCGCCTTCATGCGCTTGCCGCACATTGAAGCGTCGCAAGCCTCCCCTACGGGCAGCGCGGGCGGCGCGGTCCAGAGCCGCAGCATCTGGAACTACAAACACACCGTCTTGGGCACCCTGGGCATCTTCATGTACGTCGGCGTCGAGGTGGGTCTTGCCACTACTATGGTCCTCTACTTCAGCGACTTCAAGCATGGCGGCTTGAACGTGATGCTGAAACCGGAAGCACAAAAACTAGTGGTCTTTTACTGGCTAGGCGCCCTGGTGGGACGCCTTCTGGGTTCTTGGCTGTTGGGTATAATCAAGGCCGGAAAACTGCTCGCCATCTTCGGCCTAGCTGCTGCTGCCCTGGTCGTGGTCGCGATTTTCTCCGCCGGGTACGTGGCCGTTGGCTGCTTGATTCTGGTGGGCTTCTTCAACTCCGTAATGTTCCCCAATATTTTCACCCTGGGCATCGCAGGCCTGGGGTCAATGACCAGCAAGGGATCAGGTTTGATCATGAGCGCCTGCTTTGGCGGTGCGGTGGTTCCGGTGATTATCGGTTATCTCGTTGATATCTCCAGCTACCAGATTGCGCTAATTCTGCCCGTGATCTGCTACCTCTACATCGCCTATTACGGGATGTGGGGATCCAAACCTACGCAGACTGTAACAGCCTAGGGTGGATCGTTGTTGATTGAAGGCCCTCCGGCGCGAGCCTGAGGGCTTTCGCATGTTTGGGGAACGATGCTTTCTTCATCAGCCTTCGCATTTGTATTGGGTGATTCGCGATAAGATGGGTTCGCCCTTAACTCGCCCATTTGATGAAGCGCCATCCAAAGTCGCGCCTGCAGCGCCTTGTAGTTTACGGCGCGGTTGCGCTTGCGTTGGCGCTGCTGCTTCTGCGGCTGTTTGTGTTTGTTCACCACGTGCGGCCGGGCTTCCGAACGCGGACAGGTGCCGGTCCCCTCGCCATGAATTCGATCGCGAGGGATCGCGCGGAAACCAGGCAACGGTGGACCGACAGCTTTGGCGACGGCACGCCTGACTTCCTGCGGCTCACCGACCCTGCCGATCAGGCTTCGTTCCGTAAGTGGTTTACGTTGATCGCCGACTACCAGGCCATCCGCCCGAAGGCCGAAATCCCCGCCGAGATCGCGGATTGCGCAGGACTGCTGCGTTACGCCTACCGCGAAGCCCTCAAGCGCCACGACGATTCATGGTTCATGGCTACAGGCATTGAAGTCATAGCGCTGCCGGGGGAAATCCGCGCGTGGCGCTATCCGGATACGCCGCTGGGCGCGGGGCTCTTCAGGGTACGCGAGGGGGCGTTTGAAGCTGCCGAAGTCTCCAACGGCGCCTTTGCCCAGTTCGCCGATGCAAAAACGCTCGTCGAGCGCAATGCCTACCCCGTCAGCCGCGACGTGCGCCAGGCCCAGCCCGGCGACCTTCTCTTTTACCGCCAATTCGGCCAGTCGTCGCCGTGGCACTCTATGATTGTGACCCGCATTGGCAGCGAGCCCGGCGTTGTTTATCACACTGGGCCCTATCAATCACCCCACGGACGAGGACCTGTCCGCGGGGACCCCGACCACAACACCCCGGGCGAGATTCGCCGGGTTACAATTGCCGAATTACTTGACCATCCAAAACCGCAATGGCGGCCGCTGCCTGCCAACCCCAACTTTCTGGGCGTTTACCGCTGGAACATACTGCGAGGGACCCAATGAGGCTCGGTAAGTCGCTGTTTGCCGCATCACTCCTGCTGTTCGTCGCCGCACTGCCGGCATTTGCCGCAGACCTGCCGCGCTCCTTCTCACTCTCTACCTCGCGCACTTTTGCGCCGGGCGAGAGCGTGAAGATTCAGCTCTTCGCGCACAACGTGCCGGAGCTCGAGTTCCGCGTCTACCAGGTACGCGACACCGAGAAGTTCTTTGCCAACCTCAAAGACCTGCACAGCTTTGGAACCAAGAGCTACTCGCCTGCGGAGAGAATTGACGAGCGCACCTGGCTGGAGCGGCTGCACGACTTCAAGGCTCACCTGTGGTGGTGCGTGCGCCGCTTCTTCCGCAGCCAGTTTACCGACGAAGCGCGCGACAACTTCCGCGAAGGCCAGGGCAAACTCGGCAAGCGCAGCCAGATTGTGGGCGCGACGCAGTTTGCGCGCATCCCTCTTCTCAACGAGAGCCAGCTTGTGGCGCGCTGGAAACTTGTCACACCGCCCGCCCTCGTCAGCGAGACGCAGCAGTTGCCAGTAGACGGGCTGGGCGCAGGTGTCTACCTGATTGAAGCCACCGAAGGCGCCTACAAGGCTTACACCGTCGCCATTGTTACCAGCATCGCCATCGTCGAGCGGGCCAGCAATGGCAAAGCCGACATCTATGTAGCTGATCGCAAAACCGGCGCGTCCATCGACAACTCGGAACTGGCGCTGTGGGCTGACGGACACCAGCAATCGACCGGCAAAACCGGTGCGGACGGCCTCGCATCGCTGGCCATGAGCACCGGCGGAGGCGCGCAGGGCGCAACCCCTGAGAACGTTTGGATTCTCGCAAGGCACCGCTCCGATGCGGCGATTATCACTCCGTACGGCTACGCCTTTGGGCAAAACCGCAGCAACGACTTGACGGCCTTTGTCTACACCGACCGGCCCGTTTACCGGCCAGGCCACACTGTCCACATCAAGACGGTGATCCGCAAAAAAATTGGCGATGCGATCGACCTTCCCTCCGACAACGCGCTCGAACTGAGGGTGACCGACGCGGACGAGAAGGAAGTGCTGAAGCAAAACGTGGCGGTCTCGGCCCATGGAACCGTGGCTGCGGACCTGAACCTAGCAGCCGACGCGGCGCTCGGGTACTACAGCATCACAGTTGGCAAGCCCGGTCACAGCGGCGGCTACGGCGACTCTGCCGGAATCGGCAGCTTCTATGTGGAGGAGTACAAAAAGCCCGAATATCAAGTCACGGTGAAGCCCACCGTGCGGCGTGTGGTTCAAGGGAACCAAATTCAAGCAACGATTGAGGCGCGATACTTCTTTGGTGAGCCGGTATCAGGCGCCAAGGTGAAGTACGTTGTCCACACTTCAACGCATTACTGGTGGGGTGAGGACGAGGACGGTGAAGACGGCGATGACGCGGGCGAGGAGGCCGGAGAATCGGACTACGCGTGGGGCCAGACCGAGCAGCAGGAGCACGAGGACATGCTGGATGCGAACGGCCGCCTGACGGTCACGCTGCCCGTTCCGCTGGACCCCAAGCACAACGATTCAGACTACCGGATTGAAGCGCGCGTGACCGACGCGGCCAATCGCGAAGTGGCCGGACACTCCACCGTGCTGGCTACGTATGGGTCGTTCCGGGTGAGTGTTGAGCCCACCAGTTACGTTGTCCAACCCCGCCAGCCGGTCAAGGTGAAAGTAACGGCGCAGGACTACGACAGCAAGCCGATACAGACGCCCGTTCAACTTGTCGCGGCAGTGGAGAAATGGGACTCCGAAACGCATCAGCGCTCTGAGACGCAGATGGCCACTCGCGATGCGGCCACCGAAGCGGATGGCACGGCGCTGGTTGAGTTGCCGATCAGCGGCAGCGGCAGCTTTAAGGTAACGGCCACCGCGCAAACGCCTGAGAAC
>Ga0118677_10010502_pt1 | contig 14133 bp, 11 predicted proteins | sample AliMusrvi5mmetaG_FD_86154 | JGI IMG/M metagenome (GOLD analysis project Ga0118677, IMG submission 86154) | reverse complement strand
ACCCAATCTGGGATCGAACCAGAACCGTATATAGCTCATTATCAAATCATTGCAAAGTACGAAAATCAACAGGTCTCGCTATCGTCTCTCTCTGACCATCAATTCATTACAATACAAATATACACAAATTTTATTGAAATTACAACAATTCATTTAGTATAAAAACCCAAATAACCAGAAAGGAACTTTGTTTCCCTCCGGTGTCAATATCATCTGCTGCAATCAAATAATTATCCGGATGCTTTACCAGGGATGTATTTTTGCCTTTGCCTCCAACTTCGATTGTCAATTCCCCATTGGTAAAGTCACCTTCGCCCGGAGAACTTACTTTTAAACCTGCATTTAGTAACTGGTTCAAAACAAATGTCTCCCTAATATTACCATATCTAAAATTTTATGTTACAGTTCGTCAATGATCTTTTTCAGAGGGTGTAAATTTTTATACTCTGAAGCATTTACTCTATCGCATACAATGGAACGTTTTCCATCCACGATTCTTCCTTGTAATCGGACAACGATGTCCGGACTGCTTTTGAAGGTTTATACTTTTCACAAAACAACCTGAAACTTTTGGCTTTCAGGTTGTCACCCGATTTTACCTCAATGGGGATAACCTCCCCTTTTTCCTGGATGACAAAATCTACTTCCGACGTGCTCCGGTCATTTGTCCAATAGCCGATATAACGTTCGCTGTCCAGTCGCAGTTGCTGCATCACATATTGTTCCGTGAGCGCTCCTTTAAACTCGGTAAAGATCTCATCACCCTCGATGATCGTCCGTACGTTAAGCCCTGCCATGGCACCAAGCAAACCAACATCGTGCAGGAATAATTTAAATACGGAAATGTCCTGGTAAGCGGCAAGCGGGATGCCCGGTTTCGACACCCGGTGACTCTTGAGCAGTAACCCGCAATCCGTCAGCCACTGGATGGCTAACTCAAAGTCTTTTGCACGCGCTCCCTCTCTGATCACTCCATATACGAATTTTTTATTCTCTTTGGCTAATTGTGAAGGGATACTTTGCCAAACCATCCGGATCCGGGGAACTGTCTCATTGGGCGCGTGTTTGGAAAAATCACCCTCGTAGGAGTTCAGTATCCTGTTTTGGATGCGGCGTACCAGTTGCCAATCGCGCGTTTGGGCAAAAGCATTTACCACTTCGGGCATTCCCCCCACATAGAAGTAATAGCGGAGATATTCTTTAAGTTTCTCCGTGAAAATGGAAACGACACTCCAGTTCTTAACCTTTAATGCTTCAACCAGTGCCTTTTCATTTTGTGATAACAGGAATTCGGAGAACGAAAGGGGACGCAAGTCCAGGAAATCAACCTTCCCGACAGGGAATGAAACCCGGCTGTGCAATCCCATCCCAAGCAGGGAACCAGCGGCGATAACATGATATTGCGGCGCTTTCTCACAGAAATATTTAAGAGAAGTAACCCCGCGTTCTGCTGACTGGATTTCGTCTAAAACAATTAGTGTATCTTCTGCAGTTATTGTCGTTTGGGCATGTATCTGGAGTATGGTTATTATCCGTTCAATGTCAAAATCGCCGGTGAAAATAGTTTGCAATGAAGAGGTTTCTTCAAAATTCACATAAATGAATTTGGCATAAGAGGTTCGGCCAAATTCCTGCAAAAGCCATGTTTTTCCAACCTGGCGTGCACCCCTTACGATCAGTGGTTTACGGAATTTATCTTCCTTCCACTTCTTTAAACTGGCAATTGATTCCCGATACATATGCAATTTTTATTTAGAACTGACACAAAAATACATTTTTATCGGGATAATAATGCGAATTAGTAACACTTTTATCGTGATAAATTCGCAATAACTTTCCTAATTTATCTTTCAACGGTTCTGTCCCCAAAAGTATCAACTCCACCGCAGAGGCCGCCAGATTATCGTAACCCTCCAACCGCACCGGATTATCTTCTCCTATGGACAAAATCCGTTTTTTGGTGTTCCTTGCACTTTCGTGCATGGGTACAAAAAGCATCAAAGAGGAAAAAATTACCTGAATAGTCACCAGAAATTTACTCCCCGCGCTAGCCATGTCGAGTTCAGAAAAAAATTAGAAATTTAACCCAACGCGGAATTTTGTCAGAAATTAAAATAAAAGACCTGAGTAGTTACTAATCATTAATGATTTCCCGACTCCCCATTGTCGTGAAAATCCAATTGTTACAGGATGGTTATTGGCCTGAATAATTAATTAAGCTACGGTGTCTGCAGTACATGCAAAATTTAGAAAATCCTTATCTGTTTCGTTATCTGTCCACATAAGTCAGAGATAAATAGGTAATTTAGGTAATAGTTTTATGTAAAATTATATAAATTTAAACATAAAATGGGATTGTAAACCTATTTCTTTTTCGGTTAGAAATATTTCATCCATATCTATTTCTTTTTGAATGCCTTGATTTTATTTTTGGATTCTTTTTTTTATTATTTGGGAAATAATCATTGCTGCACCATGGCATTAACCTCATCATCTCAAGTATCGGCTTTGTGAAGATGTTCTTCCCTTCCAAATGAGATTTTAGTTGTTCCATATTCAGACTAACCTCCTGAAGGCCGGCAGGATGGTTGTTTAGGTAAAACTGGTCATCCACTTTCACTAAATTATACTTTATTGATTCGCAATTTTTTAGTCCATTTTTAGAAAATTTTCTATTCTGATTATATTCACGGTAAAAATCATATTGATTAATCCGCTGCTCCGTTTCGATGATCCTTCGGATGGAATACCGGTAATAATCTTTGATCGCTGATTCGGTAAAACTCTTTGACAGGTCATCCATGCCGCAGGTTATCCGGGTATACTCCTGGCTCCCGGATAGATTCAGCGCTTTAAGCGGGAGCGCAATTTCCGGATTTTTCAGATTGTTTGCAGGGAACTTTTCATAATCAAACAATCCTTCAGAAACGAACCGGTGCTTTTCTGCCAGCACCTGATTGTAATCCTTAATGATGGCATAAAACTCCTGGTTGGTCAGATTGAAATAATCCAGTCGGATCATTTGTTTATCCAGCAGAAAGGAGTTGCTGAAAACCATTTTATTTTTGGGATTGTAGACTTTGTAATTGCTAGTTTCAGAATTCCAGAAAAGATATAGGCCTTTCTCTTTTAGTTCAATCGAAGCTGTCTGCAGATCGCAAAAACGGTATTTTTTAAAAAGCTCCTTAAATCCGGCATTAATTTGCTCTTCGACCTGTTTTACCATTTGCTTTTCCGGATTCCGGCTGTCTTCCGGAATTTTCACCTTTTCCCTTATATCTGACAGACGCATTGGACTGCGGATAATATGTCCTTCGTTGTCCGTAACTGCCACAATAAAACCCTTGCCTGATCGCAGGGTTTCCAGATTAAAGGCACTGAGGATATCGTGGTACATCGTTACGCTTTCAATTCCGGATGAGCTGTTCAGTAGCCGGAATATCCCTTCAATTCTGGATCTCAGATCCTCGCAGGTGGCATTGAGCGTGAAGTCATTTTGTTTGAGCTGTGACGCTTCCTGTGTTAGGCCATATTTCTGCTCCAGCTCCCCGATAAACCGCTGCATCTTCTGATGCTCATAATTGTCCTTAATCTTTTTCCCGGTCTCCTTTTCTATCCGGGTGGAGACAACATGGTAATGTACCCGGTCCAGGTCTTTATGCTTATAGACAAAGTAAGGCTGATTTCCATAACCCATCTGTTCCATCATCTTTGAAATCTCGTGGCGGATCGTCTTTTCATCCATTTTTTTGCAATCAGTATTGGAGGGATTAAAGGAGATGTGCAGGCATTTGTTTTTTACTTTTGAATTGCGGCTTTCAATATCAAGAAGAATTTTCATCCGGTGGTTATGATCGTACAGAAACGGATTCAACGACAGGGTATTGGCACTATGAAAAAAAGTAGCCACACCCTCCTTTACCTTCTGCTCGTTATAAAGCAAGGCATTGCGCGTATCAGCTGTCTGATGAATTACGATTACCATCTTTGTGAACTAAAGACAATTACAGTAGCTTTCAGGTTGGTTCCGGTCCATGAGTATTGGCTTTGTCAATAGATATATTCATTTACCATGGTCAATGGTGTCCATAAACTTCTGTAAAACAGAAAAGCAGTTTCGAAGCTCCTGAAGCAGCTGTCTGAAAACCTCCCTGTCCGAATTAGTGAACTGGTAAACATCATGGATATTAATCCTTTTTGCCAGCTGGTTCAGGTTAACCCCGATTTTATTGAGCTCATAATCCGTTTTGGTAACAAGGGTTACAAACTCTTTTCCAGCTTCAACCTTTTTGATCTCCCTTCTTTTCAACAGTTTTGCCCTGCCAAAATCGCTTATCGTCAGGTAACCCTCCCGTTTACTTCGCTCCAAAAGCAACCGCTTCTCCGATTCCGTTAGCCGGATCCGGATTCCATTTCCCAGTTTGTCATTATCGGATGATTTTGGCCTCATGGATTAGTTGCCTTTTATTGCCATTTTTGGTCTGTCTGAAAAAGCCGGAGGGTTCCTTAATCCAAATTCATCCTGCGGATGAAAAGAGCCCCGCAGGGAGAAACAAGAGGTTTTTGTGGAACAAAAACACATCTTGCATTGTGCACTCCGGTATAGCATCCTGCCCTTCCAATCGGGTTTACGAATCCGCAAAAAGAGAGGGAAACCCGTTTTTTCAGCTCCCCCTCTTTCTACATTTACAACGACTCTTACTTCCACTTATGACTTTTTTGTTGCTTCAAAGATCAGTTAACTTTTTGTTTGGCGCCTGCCTTTTTCTCTTCCTTGTTCACCTGTTTGGCCGTTTCGGAGATATCCTGTTTGAAATCCGAGAAGCCAATCTTTCGGGTTGCGGCGTCAACCTGGAGCGTAGCCGAAAACTTTCGTTCGTTCTTTCCCATCATCCCATTTACGGTCACCTTATGACCTGCAGCGAGTTTCTCCTTCTGCTCTGATGAAAGGTTTACACCTTTGATCTTGTCAGGTGCCTGGATCTGTTTGGCTTTAAGTGGCACCAGTTCATTGGTTTTGGGATCGACGCTCAGGTAATAACTCTCCCTGACCCCTTTTTTATTGGTCAGTTCAATGGTCTGTCCCAGGTTCTTGTCATTAAGCAGTGCAGCCTTTTCCTGTTTGGTAAAGGTGTGTCCCATGTATTCATCCGGAATGGAGAGGCGCTGGATAGGATGGACCTTAACAGAGACCGATCCATCCTCCTCTTTCTGTAAACGCAGCTTTGCTGGGATCCGGTGCTCTTCATCGTTGATCCTGGCATTTATCGTATAGAGCTTTTCTGAGCGAAACCCGTTCAGAAAATCGTTCAGCTCTTTGGGCTCCATCCTGGAGATAAAGTTACGGTCAACACCCACCTTCTCCAGCTTTTCAAACGGAACCTCATCAATGGTCATTCTTGTCTTTTGTTCCATATGGACCGATTTTTAATAATCAATTTGATTCAATTGTCTGTTTTTTTTTAATTACCTGCTGTTTATTTGATTGATGTCAGTCAACTTCAAAAACATGCTTTTCCTTGCGGTTGCGTTCCACCAGTTCACGAAGGAACCGATATTTCTTTTCCGGATCACCAATAGCCCGAAGGGTAAAAACGGGTGGGTCCGGTCGGAGGTGAAAAGGGTAAGATTCCCAAGACCAAAAAGCCGGTACACAAGCGGTTGATTCAGGCTGTAATCCTTGACACGATAGAGCTCAACAAATTCATGATTCCGGCAGTTAAGAGCGGAAGGGGAACAGATAAAGATAAGGCAATAGATACCCCAACGCTTATTGAGGTCTGGAGGACGGCACCTTATTATACACGATGGGAGTGCACAAAGCATAGGTGAGTTAATCCCCATTCATAATACCTATGGTGCATCACCCCTGACGGAAAAGGAACTTAGCGACCCGACATAATTTGTACTTTCATTATAAAGGGATCAATTATTTCCGGGAAACACTGATAATAAAACTGAATAACTAAATAAAATATTATCTGCCGACTATTTTCTCAGATATATTTGTGTACTACCAGAATATTATTATATTTGTAGAATATACCGACGGTATATTATTTATCGAAATAAATATATACATCTAATATTTAGTAAAATGCTGGACAATAAAGTGTTAAAAGATACACAAAAAAGTGATAGATGGCAACGTGCCCGTACACCAGAGCAACAGGAAAAAAGGCGCTTAGATATATTGCAGGCAGCGTATAAATTGTTTCTTGATAAGGACTTTGAAGAAATCAGTTTAAATTCAATTGCGACGGAGTCAAAGCTGAGTAAACCATCGATTTATCTTTATTTTAAAACGAGGGAAGAGATTTTTATGCACATTTTCGAAGAAGCTTTCAGAGAATGGATAACAAATTCTGTGAAAGTGCTTGGGACTATGCATGAAGGAGCTGATTCCGGTGAAATTGCCCATGCATGGATTGACGTTTTATGGAATAATGAGAGGATGTGTTCCCTTGCTCCTTTGCTGCAATTAACGATTGAACACAATATATCGGAGGACCTTCTGACAGACACGTTGCGGATGAAACTGGAAGAAAGTAAAAAACTGCAGAAGAGTATGCAGCGCTTTATTCCCGGAATAAACCTGACAGATACTTTTACGATGATACTATATGCACTCAACCTATTCAGTCAGTTTGTTGCAAATGCAAGAAACCGGCGATTGCTCAGTGTGCTTTCAAGTGACGAGTTCTCATCCTTACATATTGATCTTACACAGTTTACAATTAATGGGGTGGCAAGGTTGCTTGATTCATATATGAATCAGTATATCGGAATTATTAATAAATAATAAATAAGATTAATGGAAATAAAAAGCAAAATAACAAAGTATTACCTGTTCGTTTTAGTGGGATTTGTTTTAATTCTGCTTGTTTCGTCTATGGTTATCCAAATCCCATCTCAAAAACTCAATACGAAAGAGTATCCGGAACCGCCGGTTTTACAACTTTCTCAGGAAATGGCTAATGAGTTGATTGAAAAAGAATGGATTGACCAGCTTGGTTCTAAACCGATTGGCAATGCAGCAGGAGACGAATTATTAAGGGTGGAACGAATACTCAAAAGGCAGTCTGGTAAAATATCAGATGAAGTGCTAATCATAAAAAAGGGAAAACTGGATAAGTTAAAGTCAAAGTTTGAAGATAAAGCAACTGATACAAAAGGATTGTATTTTGAAATAAGAAAACTAAAAAGGGAAATCCTACTAGGTGATCCGGGAATTGATTTCACCGGAATAGTATGCATAGATAATCCATACGTAAATGGTTCGGAACAGATCCATGAGATAAGATCGCGTACTGAAAATACAGCAACACCAGGAGGAAGGTTGCTTTTAATTGAAGGTGCCGGCCCTGACGCCGGGGTGCGGAAACTTGCCCCCAACGGGCAGCCTGCTGCTTTCTGGAGACCCGATGTTTCTTTTGACGGTAAAAAAGTACTGTTCTGTATGAAGGAAGCACAAAAGCCATCGTATAATATTTATGAAACCAGTTTGGACGGTAAGGAATATCGACAGGTTACCAATAGTGAATACAATGACCTCGATCCGGTCTATTCACCTGACGGAGGTATTATTTTTTCTACCAGCAGGTGTAACCAGTATCTCCGCTGCGGGGGTTCTGCTTTCAGGATGTTTATTCTTGCCCGAAGCGACAAGAATGGCAATAATATCTATTTTATCAGTACAAATAATGAAGCAGACTATACGCCAGCTTTTCTGCCTGATGGACGTATTTTGTACACACGGTGGGAATACATTGATAAATCGGTTCTCCGTATTCAGAGCCTTTGGACAGTTAATCCTGATGGGACTAATGCAAATACTTACTACGGGAATCAAAGCCATTGGCCCGATATGCTAATGAATGCCAGGCCCGTTCCCAATTCAAAGAAAATTATTTTCAATGCATCATGTCATCATGATATATATGCAGGCCCGTTGGGTGTTATTATTCAGGAGGAAGGAATGAATTATCCCGATGGTCTTTATAACCTTACCCCTCCTATTGAATGGGCAGAAGTTGGAAAAGGGCCCGAAGACCGGCTTTATAACAATGAATTTATAGCCCCTTCCTGCTATATGGCCTTTCAAACCCCATTTCCGATTAATGAAGATCTGATATTGGTTTCTGCAAGGAAGGGCATAAACCCGAATACAAATCAAGATTCCGGATTACCCTGGTTCGACCTTTTTTTAATGGATTATGATGGGAACATGGAGCTGGTTTATAAAGGCAGCTATAATATACTCTATGCACAACCGGTGCGACCCCGTCCGGTTCCTTCTGTCATCCCTTCGTCAGTAAAATGGCCTGGTAAAATGATAACCGCCGATCAGAAGGCAGATTGGGGAGTGCTATACAGTGCCGATGTATATGAAGGTTCAGGGATACCCAGGGGTATGGTAAAGGCTTTACGTATTTTGGAAGTTGAAGCACAAACTTATGGGGATGGGATCCGTTCCACAGATTCAGAAATGAATCTTTACAGAAAAAAAGGAGCAATCCCCAAGAACCAGGGCTATCACATATCCGGGGAAACAGCCGTTTCACTTGTGATGGACGATGCAACTAAACGAATATGGGGGACCGTTCCGGTTGAGGAGGACGGGAGCGTTAACTTTAAAGTCCCGCCTGTGACAGGAATATATTTCCAGCTTCTTGATGAAAAAGGGCGCGCCCTTCAAACTATGCGTTCTATTACTCATGTAATGCCAGGTGAAACAAGAGGATGTTTAGGTTGCCATCAGACCAAGGCAATTACCCCGCCTCCCAAACCATCTTTTGCAACCCGTAGGGCCCCAAGTGAAATAACTCCGCCAGTATGGGGAGACGAAACGGTTAATTTTCCACGATTTGTCCAGCCGACGCTCGATAAGTATTGTATAAGTTGTCATGGAAGCAGTGAACCAAAAGCAGGACTTAACCTGACATACAGGACAGAGCCTGGAACCTTGATCAGTTGGCCTTATGTTTCGCTGGTCTATGGGAATAATCCTTCAACCTTTAAGGAATGGACCGAAAAAAGTATTGCCGGCATGATTGCTCCTTATTATGTATATCCGAACAAAGATGAAAAGTATCCGACAACAGAAACAGTTGTTCCTCCAATGACTGCCCTGAGTTATAAAAGCAAGCTGGTTGATTTTGCAACCTCCGGAAAACATAATGGAGTAAAAGTTACTCCTGAAGAAGAAATGCGCCTTGTAGCATGGGTTGATGCACTCTGCCCGTATCTGGGGTTGGAGGAGATCATTTCACAACCTGATATAGATGCTGAATCATATTTTAAGCAAACGCCCTACAAGGGACTTTCTTATCAGGCTTTAATGCACACAGCGCCCTATATCCATAAAGCATTCATGCAGGATGATTTCAGGACCCAGGCCGACCGCATACCCAAGGATAGTAACGGAAGCCCGGTTCCGTCTCTTGACGTTAAGGACGGAAAGCGGACGTATCGGATTCCCGGAAGTACTCAAAAATAAAATGTGGATTCAAGGTTTAAATTACATATAACTACAAAGAGTTGTCATTCAAAATGGAAGGCAATGAAGCGAAGAATCTGGTTTTATCTATTCGATTTGTAAAATGGCTAATCCAACATAAAATTTATAATGAAACTAATTAATTATCTTATATTTTGTACAATCTTCTTCACTATCTTCTTCAATTCCGCATACAGCCAGGTTCCTCGAATGGTCATTGCCGGCGGGCAACAGATCTTTGTTATCGAACCTGACAGATCGGTATCCTGGGTATTTGGATGTTATGACGGTGTTTATGATGTCTGGCCACTTTCAAATGGTAATTTCCTGTTTTCGCATAAATATGGAGTGTGCGAAGTAAGCCACGGGAAAAAAATTGTCTGGGAATATTCTTTGGAGCACAATGCATTAAACGAGATTAATTCATGCCAACCTCTGGATGACGGGAACATTTTAATCCTGGACAGCGGAAATAACCGCTTAATTGAAGTGAACAGGAAAAAGGATATCATGGTCGAAATAAAACTACCATCTACTGCGAAAAGCCCACACGACCGTTACCGTATTGGCCGAAAAACGAAAAAGTCTTATTATGTCAGTATGCTACCCTATAAAGTGCTGAAATTCGACAGGAATGGAAAACATACATTTGAGATTAACATGAATGTGTTCGGTAAGCAAAACAAGCCGTTTTATGCTTTTGAAACCCTTCCGCTGAAAAGTGGAAATCTATTGTTCTCAACCGGCTACGATGGACGCTTCCTGGAGGTAACCCCTGATAGCAAAGTGGTTTGGGAAGTATCTGAAAAAACTATACCCTGGCTGAAGATTCAATTTTCCGGAGGCGCCGTACGACTCTCAAACGGGAACACTATTCTGTGCAATGCAGACTGGCATGTAACAAATAAAGATAAACAGGAATTTCAACTGTTGGAAATTACGAAAGATTATAAGCTTGTGTGGGCAATTAAATACGACGATCTGTCGGGATTGGTTGAACCCTACCTGGAAAAGAAGACAGGTATGAATGAATTTCGTGTGACGCAAGTCAAAATTATTGATAACTAGTTTGTTATGACTAATGAAAGTTTATTATTTGAAGTAACTCAATAAATATTTATTTGTTTAGAAATAAGAATACTTTTCCGCTACTTCTTAAACCAACTATATCTGATTAAAAAGATAAAAATATAAGATTCAGCCATGAGAATAATCATTTTGGTAATATTAATACTCTTGCTTTCGGGTTTCGGATTTTTTTCCCCAAGCTCAGAACCTTCTGTTATCAAGCCATGTAAAGTAATCTATTGTAAAGCGAATGACAAATTACTTGTTCTGTCGGAAGAACCCCATCTCATCCTTCAGATTGATCGCTCAGCTGGAACCATTCTGAATCAGGAAAAGTTGCAATACAAGCCATCGGGTGCTGTTTTTAACAAAGCCGGAGACAGACTGTATGTTACTTCAAATGGTCATGAAGGCCGGATACTGGAGATAAATACAAATGATTTAAAGGTTTTAAGGGACTTCAGTTCAGGCGGGCATACACCTTTATCTCCTGTGCTCTCTGCCGACGAACAATCCCTCTATGTGTGTAATCGTTTTAACAACGAAGTATGCCGGATTGACCTTGCCAAAGGAAAGATTGTAAACAGGTACAAAGTTGTCCGTGAACCTGTAAGTATTGTTCTTTCGGGGGATGGACAGCATCTGTTTGCAGGCAATTTGCTGCCTGGGGGACGTGCAGATGCGGAGCGGGTAAATGCAGTTATTTCTGTGATAAATCTTCAGAACAGTTTGGTTGAAAATATCGAATTGCCAAACGGTTCGAATAGTATTGGAGATCTGGCACTATCCCCTGATGGAGAGTATATTTATGTAAGTCACATTCTGGCCCGATTCCAGGTGCCAACAACCCAGATTGAACGGGGATGGATAAATACCAACGCCCTGAGCATTATTGATGTGGAGAAGGAAGCCCTTTTTGGCACTGTCCTTCTTGATGATATTGATCTTGGGTTTTCAAATCCGCGCGCCATTGGCTTTTCGCCAGATGGGACATCATTGCTGGTTACATCTTTTGGGGGAAATGAATTGTCGGTTATTAACCTGGCAAAGCTTCACAGTATGATTGAGAAAAGGAGCCCTCAGGGCAATACTGCGGATAATTACTATTCTGATCTGGCAAACGACCTTTCCACTATGTGTAAAATAAACCGCAAACGCATAATACTCCCTGGCTATGGCCCGAATTCCCTAGTGGTTGCCGGTAATAATGCTTACATAACAGAGTATTATTCAGGCACGCTGTCTGTCCTGGACCTGAGTGAAAAGCAAGTAGGTTACAAGCAACAGATGGTATTTGGAAATGAAGACCCATTCAGCGATACAACCCGCTATGGTGAATTGCTTTTTAACAGTGCAGATCTTTGTTTCCAGAAATGGCAGAGCTGCGCGAGTTGTCATCCCGATGGAAGAGTTGACGGACTTAACTGGGATTTATTGAATGATGGCATAGGTAACCCGAAAAATAGTAAGTCAATGCTTTATTCCCATGTTACACCTCCTTCTATGTCTTTGGGGATAAGGTCAACAGCAGAACAGGCTGTGCGGGCAGGTATCCGGTTTATTCAATTTGCAGCAGTTGACGAAAAAAAGGCCAGGGCTATAGATATCTATCTGAAGTCGCTCAGACCGGAGCCAAGTCCCTACCTGAATGGAAATAAACTGAGCAGAAATGCTTCCCATGGAAAGAAATATTTTGAGAGCGAAGGCTGTATAACCTGCCATCCATCCCCATTATATACCGACCTGAAAAAATATGATTTAAAAAACGGGAAGGGTATGGATAAAGATAAGGCATTCGATAATCCAACACTTATTGAGGCCTGGAGGACGACACCTTATATGCATGACGGAAGTGTAGAAACTATGGATGAATTGATCCGGATTCATAACCCATACGGTAAATCATCTTTATCGGAAAAAGAGCGCGCTGCACTTGCAGAATTTGTTCTTTCATTATGATGGATTAAATTATGTGGTAGAAATAAACACTAACCCGTTCAATATTATGTTAACCCTTAAAATTTTATAAAAAACCGCATGATATCAAAAACATTTAAAATGATTTATGGCTGGGATATTTTCACACTGGTACTGCCTGCTTACAAGGAACATATTATATCTGTTGACATTTGTAACGATGTTTCAAATATGCAGGGTCTTGCTTTAAAGATCAGAGAAATGGGAGTAGAGGTGCTCGGACAATTCATATTGGCAGGTTGCGAGCACTATGATTCAACCCTGAAGGCGATGGGATCAGTCGATTGGCCATTAACATGGGTGCATGGTGATGCCTGTAAAGGGGGAGAAATGAATTCTTCCCAAATTATCGCTGTTTCAGGTATTTCAACCCTTCCGGTTATATTGGACGGGAAAGTGGTAGGTCGTGTGTACGAGGATGAAAATGCAAGATTTTGCAGGTTAGCAGGTATTCTTCCCGAAGATCAGTCAGGTACACGTGAAGAGCAAACCCGGTCGGTGTTTGAAAGGATGCAGAAAGCTTTGCAATCTGTTGGCATGGATTTCACTGATGTGGTGCGTACCTGGCTATACCTCGATGATTTGCTGCAATGGTATAACGCTTTTAACAATATTCGCACGGAATTTTTTACCAGACATGGGGTGTTTGACAAGCTGGTTCCGGCGAGTACGGGCATAGGAGCTGCAAACCCTTTTGGCACAGCCCTTATGGCAGATGCATTAGCCGTGTTGCCAAAGAACGGTTCCTGTAAAATAGAAGCCATTGCATCCCCTCTTCAATGTCCGGCTGTTTCATATAAAAGTTCCTTTAACCGGGCTGTGGAAATAAGTTATCCCACCCACCGCCAGCTTCTGGTTTCAGGTACTGCCAGCATCGACCTGGAAGGACGTTCTGCTTATTCAGGTGATCCTGCCAGCCAGGTTGAGCTTACCATGAAGGTGGTTGAGGCTATCCTGGTCTCACGCGGTATGGGCTGGAATGATTTGTCGCGTGGTATAGCTTATTTTAAGGATATGTCTGCACTCCCTGTTTTTAAAAGGTATTGTAATGAAAATGCCATTCCGTCTTTTCCATTAGCTGTTTCGCAAGCTGATGTATGCCGGAATGAACTTCTTTTTGAGATCGAGGTGGATGCTGTAAAGGTTGCTGGTAAATATTGATCAGATTTTTCATCCCACTAAAACAAATGCTTAAATCATGAAAAATTCAAGAAGACAAATGTTCCGACGGCCGATGGTCCGTTACGTATTTTGACGGTTGAGGAACGCATCAGCGTGACACGCCAGGGGAAACTGGTTCGCGTTCCGGTGTTCTTCCATGAAGGTGAGTGCACCATAGCCTGTGGCCCATTCCTTATTCAGAAATTGAAGGCAATACAGGAGCTGTTTTGGAACAGAAACGAGGCGATGATACCGTAGAGCGCCCGGAAAACCAAAGGGCCCGAAAGCCCTTTGATATAGAGCCTCGTATCCACTTTGAGGATACGGAAGGTTTCCATCAGGCAAAGAAGGCTTTGATCACCACCCCGACCAGCACCAGGAAAAGGCATGCGCCGAACCATCCCATAAGCGCTTTCTGGGTATCCTGG
>Ga0118677_10010500_pt1 | contig 14134 bp, 8 predicted proteins | sample AliMusrvi5mmetaG_FD_86154 | JGI IMG/M metagenome (GOLD analysis project Ga0118677, IMG submission 86154) | reverse complement strand
TGTCGGACTACACTCCTCGCGCCGCCACGAATGTGGAAAAGACAGCCCCGCGCATGCAAGCCAAGTTACTCTCCAACTCTATCCGCCCACCCGGCGGTTGCTGCTCGCATGGTAACATTTGATTGAGTGTGTGTTAGATTGACAAGTGAGCTGAGCCTGTGGCAAGGGCAGTGGCGCATGAAACCGCGCTCCGCAATCATTCTCTCCGTCGCGCTGCTGGCGGGATTTTTCATTGGCAATTTTGCCTGTGCACAAAGTCCGGCCAAGCCGAATGTTGTGGTGATCTTGGTGGACGACATGGGGTTTTCCGATATCGGCTGTTATGGCAGCGAAATCCCCACTCCCAACGTCGATAAGCTCGCCGCCGGCGGCTTGCGCTTCACCCAGTTCTACAATGGGGCCCGTTGTTGCCCGACCCGTGCCTCGTTGCTCACCGGATTGTATGCCCATCAGACAGGCGTCGGCCACATGGTCGAGGACAACAACGTGGCGGGTTACCGCGGCCGGCTCAACGAGCAATGTGTGACGATGGCCGAAGCGCTGCAACCGGCGGGTTACTTCACGATCATGTGCGGCAAATGGCACGTCGGCCAGAACTTCGGTGTTGCCCCGTGGAACCGCGGCTTTGAGCGCAGCCTCAATGCTGCGGCTGGCGGGTTTTATTTTCCCGATTCACCGCGCACTGAGTTATTTCTGAATGGTGAGAACGTCGGGCGCCGCGGCGGACCCCTACCGGAGCAGTGGTACGCGACAGACTTGTGGACGGATTTCGCTATCAAGTTTGTCGATGAGGCCCTCGCCGCCAAAAAGCCGTTCTATCTGCACTTATGCCATAACGCACCGCATTTTCCCCTGCAGGCACCGGCCGAGGACATCGCCAAATTTCGCGGCAAGTACAAGGTCGGCTGGGACAAGTTGCGCGAACAACGCCACGCCAAACAAATCGAGATGGGAATCGTCGATCAGGCGTGGCCGCTCGCACCGCGCCCGAACTCAGTAAAAGCTTGGGACTCGCTCAGCGCTGATGAGCAGGACAAGTTCGACCAGATGATGGCCATCTATGCAGCTTGCGTGAATCACATGGACGCCGCCGTCGGCCGCCTCGTCGAGGCGTTGCGCCAGCGCGGCGTGCTTGACAACACACTGATCTTGTTTCTATCCGACAACGGTGGCAATGCGGAGAGCGGCCCCAACGGGCGGCTCAACGGCAATCCGCCGGGCTCGCCCAAGTCCGACGTTTACTGCGGCGAATCGTGGGCCATGTTAGAAAACACCCCATTCCGCCGCTACAAACATTTCGACCACGAGGGCGGCATCGCCACGCCCTTCATCGCCCATTGGCCTGCCCACATCAGCGCCCGCGGCGAACTTCGCCAACAGGTCGGACATATCATTGACGTCATGCCGACGTTCCTCGATGTGGCCGGCGCTTCCTATCCGAAGGACCACAACGGCCAGGCGATCCTGCCACTCGAAGGCAAAAGCCTGTTGCCCGCCTTTGCCAACCAGCCGTTGGAGCGCGACGCCCTGTACTGGGAACACGAGGGTAACGCCGCCATGCGCGCCGGCGATTGGAAGTTGGTGCGCCTCGGCGGCAACGGCCCGTGGGAACTCTATAACCTCAAAACCGACCGCACAGAACTCCACGACCTCGCCGCCACCGAACCGGCCCGCGTGCGGGAACTCGCCGCCAAATGGGACGATTGGACCGTGCGCGCCAAAGTGAAACCGCTGCCTAACGAAGCCAAGAAGGCCCCAGCAGCCGGAGCTAGCAAGAAGAACCCGTCCTGAGGGATATCGCAGTCACTCATATCCTGTCTTGCCAAGACTCACATGAGATTGAGCCGACGAAGATTTCTGGGAGTTGGCAGCGCTGGGCTGGCTGGGTGGTGTGAAAGTGGAATTACCGGGTTGTTAGCTGAGGAGGCGGGTGGAGTGGTGGATGGAGTGTTAGGTACAGCGCCGCCGGGTGATTCTGCGGATTTTGCGTTGCTCAAGGGATTGTGGGACCGGCCGGGGCGGACGCACAAGCCGCACACCCGTTGGTGGTGGCCGGGCAATGCATTGAGTCGGGAGGACATTACGCGGCAATTGGAAGGAATGGCAGGGCAGCGGATAGGCGGGGTCGAGATCATGAGCCTGTGGAAGATGTATGAGAAGGGTAACGTCGAATATCTAACACCAGAATTCCTCGCGCTGGTGAAACATGCGGTGGCGGAGGCCAAGCGCCTGGACATGGATGTGGCCATCACTTTCAGTCCGGGCTGGGGGTTTGGCGGTGCGTGGGTTCCGCTGGCGGATCAAAGCAAGGTGTTGTGCCTGTCTAGCAAGGATGTTGCGGCAGGCGCAACGTTCGATGGACCATTGCCCGTGCTGTGGCATGACGTTGGCCCGCTGACTCCGCGGATTCGTTATGACGTCGGGGAGTATTTGAGTTATCTCGGATTGGAAACATTTTTCAAGCCATTCAATGAATGGTGCGACAAGCATCATGTCCAGGCACGCATCCAACCCCACTACCGGTTCAGCGAGGAATTGGTGCAGGGCGCAGGCTCGACCGCCCGGCCGGAGACGGAAGTGACCACCGCCCGCTTTGAACCAGTCGCCGACCCGCGCAAGGCGACCGCCTCTGGAGCGCGATTTTACGGCAGAGAGATTGTATCGGCGGAGGCTTACACGTTCATCCATCCGTTGCGCTATCGCACGAATCTTCAGGACCTCAAGATTGCCACCGACGCGTTCTTGCGCGATGGCATCACTCAATTTTACAATCACGGGTATTTTGGCTCGCCCGAGGCGCACGTCGCCCCCAGCGGGGATTTCCCCTGGGCCAACCGCATCGACCCCTGGAACACTTGGTGGCCGCACTATCACTTTGTGGCGGCGTACGTAGCCCGTTGCTGCGCCGTGTTGCGCCAAGGGCGGTTGGTCGCCGACGAGCTCATCTATTCGCCGCAGGCCAGCGCTTGGAGCGAGCGGGCGGTGTGGGGCAGCACGCGGCGGGTGATGCCCTACGGCAATCTCGCGAAAACTCTGGTGGCTAACGGCTACGACTTTGATATCGTCAATGACGACTTGTTGCAGCATCGCACGACGTTCCGTGACGGATGCCTAACGATCAATGGCCATGCCTATCGCTTGTTGCTGCTGCCGAGGGCGACTGTGCTGCCGATTGAGACGCTTCGGAAAATCCGTGATTTTGTCAAAGCGGGCGGCACCGTGGTGGCTCTTGACGAAATGCCGGCGAGCGCTTCGGGTTTAAAAGATCACGAGGCCAATGACCTCGAGATGCGCCAAATCATCCACGAGTTGTTCAGCAGCGAGGCCCCGCGTCTAACCGGCGGGGTGTTTTTGCCAGAGTACAAGATCGATCGAAAACCGTTCAATCCGGGCCGCCAAGCACCCGCACCCACACCGCCGCTCGATATAGCGCAACGGCGCCTGCTCGGCGTGTTGAAAAATCTAACACCACCTGATTTTGCGTTGGCCGGTCGGCTTCAGAGCGATGGTCTGACGTTTATACACAAACAGATGGGCGAGGTGGATGTTTATTTTGCTAGCAACCTTCAGGCTTCGGCTGTCGCCACCGAGGTCACCTTTCGCGTCACTGGCAAGAAACTGCAGCGCTGGGATGCCCTGACGGGGAAGGTGGAGGATATCAGGCCGTGTCGTGTTGCGGTGGAAGGCACCAGCGTGGTGGTGGAGTTTGAGGCTTGGGAGTCGGCATTCTTTGTGTTTTGGCCGGGAGAACCGCTGGTGCAAGCGGTGGAACCGGGGGTACAGCGAAAGCCGTTAGATAAAATTCTGTTAGTGAGTGGTATCTGGCAGATGAGACTTGAGGGATACGGATTTGAGACATACGAGACGACCTGTGAGGTGCTGGCGTCGTGGACCGACACGCCGCGAACCCGGCATTTTTCCGGCACCGGACGCTATCAGATCGAGTTTGAGGTGCCGGCTCGGCGGGTAGAAGCTGGCACGCGGGTTTTGCTGGACTTGGGAGAGGTTGGCAATCTGGCGGAAGTCGAGTTGAATGGGCAGGCGGCGGGTGTGGCTTGGATGCATCCCTATCGGCTGGATGTCAGCCGCTTGCTGCGTGCGGGTTCCAACACGCTGGTGCTGCGGGTGAGTGACGCTCTGATCAACTATGTGAGCGGGTTGAAGGAGCCGACGGAGGTGCCGGAGGAGTTGCAGGCTCGATTGGGCAAGGCGAATGCCGAGATCTATCCGGAAGGAGGATCCGCCAAACAGGAAATGAGCGAGACGGACCTGCCGCCGTCCGGCTTGATAGGGCCGGTGCGATTGCTGTTTCACTGAGGACCCTATTTCTTTTTAACTCATAGATATATATTCATGCGCCAAGAACCCAATCGCAAGTTATCCTATAACCCGTGCTTTCGCCTGGAGTGGCGGGGTATGGATGAGAGTCAATTCCGGGCTGGTTCTGGGGTATATTGGCCGGCCGCAGTGCGGTGCGGGTTGGGTGCAAACCGGGCGGGTTTCAAGTTGTTAGCCAGTTTGGTTGGAGTGGCATCATGGTTTGGAGTGACTGATGCGCGGGGAGAGCGCTCAAGCGCAGCCAGTGCGAGAAGCGAGTTTGAATACGACGGGGATTTTTTGCGAAACCTCTCGGGTGGCATTCAGCAGGGCAATGCATACAATGGATATATCAAATTCGGTGAGACGCTCGGCTTCGGAAGTTGGTTGGATCCGGCAGATGAATCCAGCGGGAGGCGGGAATATGCGCTGCATGCGAGTCTGATTTTTCCGCATGGTGAGAGTTTGTCACGTGAGGACGTCGGCGATCTCAACGGGGTAAGCAATTATTATAGCAACTCAGGTTTGCGCTTGTTCTCATTATGGGCCGAGGGGAATTTTTTCAGTGATCAATTGTCGCTGCGAATGGGCATCTGGGCACTGGATAAAGGCAGTGGCTTCTGGCAGTCGGAGGGTGCAGGGCATTTTCTCAACAGCGGTTTTGGCACATTTCCGGTAGTGAGTTATGGCTTGGTTGCGCCGATCTATCCGGTGTCAGCGCCTTGCATCCGGGTTGAGTGGAAGCCGGTGGAGGCCGCCCAACCTCTGACGTTGCGGACTGCTATCTTCAGTGGGGATGTGGGCACTCCCGCAGACAATCGTCACAATACCCAATGGAATCTATCTGACAGTCATGGGGTCTCGCTTTTTGCCGAGGCTGAGTATAAGGCGAAATCCAGCGATGGCAGTACCATGGGTACCTACAAGGTGGGTGGTTTCTATGACTCCCAAGAATTCACCGATATGAGTGGTGCACAGCCGCACCACGGCAACTACGGATGCTATGTCGTCGCCGATCAGAATGTCAGCTCTATCATCACCTGTGCTCCTCACGAATTGGCTGTTTTTGCGAAATTCGCGGTGGCCCCAGAGGATCGCAACTTCGTGACATTTGATACCGAGACGGGCATCAGCTACACGGGGTTATTCGCCACGGCCGATGGGCGCGAGGACGTGCTAGCCCTCGGCGTCGGGCATTCCATGATCAGCGGCCGTGCAAGAGATGCTTCTGGCAACGAATATCCAAAGCATGGCGAGACGGTGCTCGAGTTGACCTATCAAGCGCATCTGCCGATATTCGAACGGCAAGGTGCGCTAAATGTGCTGGTGCAACCCGACCTCCAATATATCATTCATCCCGGAGCTGTGCTCGCAACAACCAATGCGCTGGTGGCCGGGGTCCGTTTTACGGCCAGATTCTAACGAGGATTCAGCTCACGATTCCGGCTTCCTGGTTTCAAAGAATGGATAGAGGATAGGCAGGATGAACAAGGTGAGCATGGTGGCCGTGATCAACCCGCCAACAATCACCGAGGCGAAGGGGCGGGAGGTTTCCGAGCCAACCTGATGGGACAGTGCGGCTGGCAGCAGGCCCAGGGCGGCCATGGTGGCGGTCATCATCACCTGGCGCATTCGCGAGATGGCACCTTCTCGAACGGCTTCAGGGATGGCCATGCCAGAGTCGCGCAGTTCGCGGATGCGTTCGACGAGCAACACTCCGTTCTGGACGGAAACCCCGAACAAGGCGATGAAGCCAACTAACGCCGAGACAGATAGATTCAGCCCGGCCACCGGCAGGGCGAGCACCCCGCCCACCGCTGCAAATGGAATATTGAGCAAAATCAGGAATGCCAGTTTGCCGGAGTCGAAGGCGGTGAAGAGGAGGAAGAAGATGGCGATGAGAGTGACCGGCACAATGATGGCGAGACGACGCACGGCACGTTGCTGGTTTTCAAAGGCACCAGTCCATTGCATGGTGTAGCCGGTGGGCAGTTTCACGGCTTGACTGACTTTGGCTTGGGCTTCGGCGACGAGGGAGCCGAGGTCGCGTCCGCGGACTGAGATTTTCACGGCGGCGAAGCGTGAGTTTTCCTCGCGTTCGATGCGTGCAAACCCCGGATGTACCTCAACGGTTGTGAGCGCCGCCAACGTCAGACGCTCGCCGTTGGATCCAAAGACCGGAATACTGCGGATCGAGTCCAAATCAGCCACCGTTTCCGGCATCATCTTGACCACAAGATCAAAGGTGCGTTCCCCTTCTAACACGCGGGTGGCAACCGCCCCGCCCAGCGCAGTCTCGATCACTGATTGGACGTCTGATACCGACAGCCCAACCCGCGCAATCGCAGCGCGGTCAATGGCAATCTGCACCTGCGGCTGGCCGATTAATTCATCGGTGCCAACGTCGGTGGCCCCAGATATTGCCTTGATCGTTTCGACCGTCTTGTCGGCCAGCGCTTGAAGTTTGTTGGGGTCTTCACCAAAGATTTTGACGCTCAACTCGCTCTTGATGCCGGACACCGCCTCGTTGACGTTGTCCTCGATGTACTGGCTGAATTGGAATTCGACGCCCGGGATGCGGGCCAATTGGTGTTTCATTGCCTCACATAACTCCTCGCGGGTCTTGGCAGTGGTCCACTCGGAGCGCGGCTTGAGCTCGACGTTGTATTCCGCCACGTCAAACCCGTTGATGTCAGTGCCATCGTCAGGCCGGCCTAACTGGCTAACGATGGTTTTACACTCCGGGAAGGTAGCCAGGATGGCGCGGGCTTGGCGGACGATGCCGGCGGCCTCGGTGGGGGCGATGGTTTGCGGCATGAATCCGCGCACCCAAAGTGAGCCTTCATCTAGTTTTGGTAGAAACTCAGAACCGGTGAAATGCAAGACAACGCCGCTGCCCACCAAGCTGGCCACAGCAAGGACTAGCACCGCCACCCGTGATCTGAGCGCCCAATCGAGAAGCGGCCGGTAGATGCGCAACAGCAGCCGCACCGTGATGGATTCGTGTTCTTGGCCATCACCGGTTTTCAGTTTGGTCGCAAAACTGGCTAACACCGGAACCACCGTCAGGGCTAGGATGGTGCCCACGACCAGCGCAAAGGTAAGAGTCAGGGCCATCGGCTGGAAGATTTTGCCCTCCACACGCTGGAGTGTGTACAGGGGAATGAAGGCGGTTAGAAGGATGGCTTTCGAGAACAGAATCGGCCGCCCCATCTGCGACACGGCTTCAACAATTGCCGAGGGCAGGTTGCGGAAACCGGCCCGGCGCTTTTCCAGCAATTGGAGTAAATTTTCGACGACGACCACTGCGGAATCGACGATGATGCCGAAGTCGATGGCGCCCATTGATATGAGGTTGGCGGGGATTCCGCGCAAATCCAGCAGCAAAAACGCGCCTAACAGCGATAACGGAACGACGGTGGCCACGACCAGCGCTGAGCGGTAGTTGCCCAAGCCGAGGAATAAGATCAATACTAGCAAAACAAGCGAGATCCCCTCAAGCATGTTGTGCTGCACGGTATGCAAGGTGCGGTCGATTAGATGGGTGCGGTCGTAGAAGGTATCCAAGCGCACGCCTGGAGGCAGTTTGCCATGGTTGATTTGATCGACTTTGGCGCGGATACTGTTGAGCACTTCGCCGGCGTTCTCGCCCTTGCGCAAGATGACAACCCCCTGCACAACGTCATCTTCGTCGGGGGTTCCTGGCACCAGTTTGCCAACCCGCCCGAGGCGCAGTTGATGGCCGATTTCCACCCGGCCGAGGTCACATATCTTCACCGGTGTGCCGCTGCGGGTATCCACCGAGATGGATCCAATGTCCGAGGTATTACTAATAAGCCCGAGACCCCGGACGATATACATTTCCGGCCCGTGCTCGATATAGGATCCACCGGCATTTCGGTTGCCGTTAGATAAGGCGTCGAGCACTTGTTTGAGGGTTAGGCCATAGGATTTGAGCTTAGCCGGATCGATGAGCACCTGATACTGTTTGGTTGGTCCGCCGAAGCCCACCACGTCCACGACGCCTGGCACGGTGCGCATTTCGCGTTCGACGACCCAGTCTTCGAGCGCCTTGAGTTCTTCTGCGGGAAAGCCGGGTGGTGCCTTGAGCGTGTAGCGGTAAATCTCGCCAACAGGGGTGGAATCCGGCGACAGGCTGGCCTGGGCACCGGTGGGCAACTGGACCGCTGCGAGTTGTTGGAACGCCTGGGTGCGAACGTCATTGGTTTTGGCGTCGTCTTGGAAAACAATGGTCACCTGCGAGAGGCCAAACAGCGAGATGGAGCGCAGGGACGCCCGCTTGGGAATCCCGTTCATCTGGTTCTCAATCGGGATGGTCACCAAGCGCTCGACTTCCTCTGCCGCGTGACCGGGGAAGAGGGTGATGATTTGCACTTGAATGTTGGTGACGTCCGGATAGGCCTCTACTGGCAGGCGCTTGAAGCTAACCACTCCGGCCAGAATGAAGAGCACCATCAGTGCTAAAACGATCGCCCGGTGGCGCAGCGAAAATGATGTTAGGCTTGCCATGGGCTCAATCTTTTGAGGGTTCGGTCATCGCTTGCAACTGCAGGCAGCCCTTGGCGACGATGCGCTCATTGGCGGCGAGATGGGTGGTTACGGTGATCTTTCCATCATGTTCCCTGCCGATATCAACAGTTCTGAGTTGATAGCATCCGGGAGATTTTTCGACATAGATGCAATGTCTTTCGTCTTTGGAAAATACCGCACCGGAAGGCACCTCGACGAATCCGGCTGGGCAGTCTGCAGCCGGCGTGTTGGCGGACGACCCAGCGCCGCTGCCCGCGCGGGCTGCGGTTTCCCCATCTGTTTCGATCTCCACTGCAACATACATCTCGGACCTGAGCAGGCCGTCCTTGTTATCCACAATCCCGCGGGCTTTGACCATCCTCGTCAAGGGATCGAGCGAATCGCCGATGAGTTCCAGATGGCCATCGAAGGATTTTTCAGGGTAGGCGCGGGATTTGATATGGAGGACTTGGCCGGGCTTGAGAGTGCCAGTTTCCAGTTCGGTGATATCAAGCTGCACCGCGAGTTGGCGGGGATCACTGACGATGAAGAGAGGCGCGAAGAGTTGCGGCGCATTGGCAAGCATCTGGTCAGGGCGCACTTCCTGTCCAGGGTTGATCGTCTTGTCCACGACGGTTCCTGCCACCGGCGATTTGAGCGGATAGTGGCCATCAACTGTGCCGGCTGTCACCCCGTAAAGTGCCAGACGTGCCTTGGCCCGCTGGTTCTCAGATGTCTTGGCCGCATAATCATCCTCGGCCGCCTCCACATCCTTTTGGGCCACCGCACCGTGAGCAAATAAATCTTGCAATCTTGTGAGAGTCCGGGCTGATAGTTTTTCGTCGGCCGCCGCCCGGCTGGCATCCGCCTGGGCTTGCCCGAAGTCGGGTGAGGCAATCATCGCCAGCGGTGAGCCAACCTCCACCTGCTGGCCGATTTGGACACAGATCTTATCAACCCGCCCGGCCACCGAGGCGAATACCCGCACCGTGGCATCCTCGTACCAGCCAAGGTGGCCGTTGACTCTAACCCTGGATTTGGCAAGGGGTTGGGCTGTATCTATCAAGAGCGACTCCAGCTGCGGCGAGCCTGGCGGAAACGTGATGGTATCGCCTTGCACTTTTGCGGCTGGTTCATTCTCGGCGGGTGGTTTGGCAGCCTCTTGGTGGCCACCGTGGCAGCCTAGCAGCCCGGTGGAACATACAATCAAGGCGCCTGCGTGGCAGCACCAGCGCCAGTGGCTTGTTAGCAATGGGGTCATGGATGGTGGAGGTTGAGGACGTTGGCGAGGGTGGCGGCTGCACTGGCTTTGTCGGCCATTGCCTGGGCAGTGGCCACCCGGATGTCGTTGTCGGTGCGCTGCGCCTGCAACAAATCGACGAGCGCAGCCCCGCCTTTTTGGTAGGCATATTGAACGATCTTCACTGTTTCAGCAGATTTAGGGGCGATGGTGTTCGCATAGCGATGGCGGCGGGCGGTGGCTTCATCCAAGGCCGCCCGTGCGGCCGCCACCTCGCCGGCGGCCTGGGCCTTGACCTTGGCGAGTTGGTCGGCGGCGAGGGCTTGGGCGGCGGCGGCTGCTTTGATGTTTCCTTTGTTAGAATTCCATAAAGGAAGGGGAAACGACAGGCCGATGCCGATGGTGTTAGCTGTATCCGGGGGATTGTGTTCGTATTGGAGCAAGGCGGTGGGATCTGGAATGCGCATGGCCTTTTGGAGCCCGTGATCTGCCTCGGCCTTGCGCAGGTTGGCTTCGGCGGCGAGGACGTCGGGGCGGAGTTGGGCTGTGGTCTCAGGCCCGGCGCAGAGTTCGGTGGCGAGAGACTCAAGTCTGTCCGACGCTTGCCAGGTGCCTTTGGGCGACTTTTCACCGAGGAGCACTTCCAGGGCGATTCGTGCTGTTAGGGCAGTGCTTTTTGCGGCTTCGGCGTTGAGTTCGAGTTGCTCGGCGGCAATTTCGATTTGCGCCTTGTCAGACTGGGAGATATCACCTGCATTGAGGCGGGCTCCGGCGATTTTCGCCTGTTGGCGGAGTGAAGCTGCAGAATTGCTCAGAATTGCCACGTTGGCCTCGGCGAGCAGCGCTGCGAGGTATGCCTTGGTGACTCCCAGGTCCAGGATGCGGCGTGCATCCTGCAAACTGGCGCTGGCGGCTAGACGGCCATGGCTGGCGGAGCTTTGACGAAGGCCGCGTTTGCCGCCGATTTCAATGAGTTGGTTGACGGCGAAGACGGAATCATAGCTGCGGTTCCAGAGCGAGTTGCCGCGGCGGGTTCCGTTAGGTGAGGCATCGCTGCTGATTTTTCCGGTCGTGTATGAGAACGTCGGATTGGGAAACTCCCGGCTAACCAACTCCAAGGCGAGCGCCTGATCGACATTCGCCTGCGAGGCTAACAAATCCCAATTCCGCTGGTAAGCAATGCGCCGTGCATCGGCCAAGCTCAGTTTGTGGGGCAGGGCGGATGCCATGGCGGGCGCGGGTCTATCGGTGCTTGGCGCAGCGGCAGCCGGTTCCCGGGCCGGTAACATGCAGCTGCTCAGCGAGGTGGCCATCAGAGCACAGAGCCACCGCAGGGACACGAGCGAATGAGGGAAACCTGAAAGATTGCACATTGGAGGATTCAGTTGGAACGGCTTTAACGTAGTGCCGCCCATCCCCCCTGTAAATTGGGCCGAACCCGAACATCGTGTAGGGCGTGGCCTTACATGCGGGTGACAGCAGATGGGCCAAATTCCGCTTGCCGTTGCTTAGGTTGGCCTTCCGGTTTCGACCCAGCGAACGGCCTCCCGCATCAACACGCTCAAGGAGTTGACGCCGAGTTTGACCTTCATACGTGCACAATGAGTTTGCACGGTTTTCAAGGCGATGTGAAGCGAGTCTGCAATGTCGCGACTATCCAGGCCCGCGCCGAGCATTTCGAAGACCTGCAACTCGCGATCACTCAAAGTTGCGATCACCGAACCGGATCGCACCACTTGCACTTCCACCATCTTCTCCGTCATGGAACGCGCAAATTCATCACTCACAAAAAGCTTGCCATCTAACACTTGGCGCAGTGCCGTGATCACCTTTTTTGTCACTTCCCGCTTCATCACGTAGCCACGGGCACCGGCACGCAGAGCACGCTCCGCATAGGTCGCCTCATCATGCATCGAAAGCACCACCAACACGGTGTCCGGGCAGCAGGCGCGCAAGTCTTTGAGCAATTCCAGGCCGGAGCCACTGGCTAGCGTGAGGTCCACCAACGCGGCGTCCGGGCGCAGCATCTCTATCGCCTGCAACGCTTCAGGGGCACTGCCGGCCTCACCACATACTATCAGATCGCTTTGGCGGTTAATCATGATGGTAAGCCCCTCACATACCAGCGGGTGGTCATCGACAAGAAATATTCGGCGCTTTGCTGGTTCGGGAGCGGGTGTCATGTTAGGAATGGGTTGTCGGATGTGGCTTGTTTATGCTGCAGGTGACGAGTGTTCCCCCCTCTGGCACGGGCTCGACAGCGAGGCTTCCCCCAATCATTGAAGCCCGGTGTTTCATGATGAGCAGGCCCATGCCTTTGCCATCATGCGGCTCTACTGCCAATCCGCAGCCATCGTCGCAGATGGTGAGGACCAGCAGTCCGGCCGTTCCGGAAAACCGGATGGTGATGTGCTTGGCCTTGCCGTGGCGGACCGCGTTACTAACGGCTTCCTGGGCGATTCGATAGAGATGGATAGCCGTTGTTGCATCGTTGGTGTGAACCGTCCCATGATATTCAAAACGGCACTCGGTTTTGAGGCGGTGGCGGGTGGTCATTGCCAGTTCCTCAAGAAAATCGATCAATCCGTCAGATTCCAGATGCACAGGTGCCAGACCGCGGGCGATTTCGCGGGCCAGCGAAATCCCCTCCTCCACGAGATCGACGAGGCGCTTGGCGTCAGCTGCGGCTTTTTCATGCCCCGACTCTGCCAGGTCCTGCTGGATATTGAGTGCCGCGATGGCGGTACCGGTGAGATGTTGGCACAGGTTGTCATGCAAGTCACAGCCGATGCGTTGGCGTTCGCTTTCACTGATTCTGAGGATTTCCTTTTCGAGGCGTTCGCGCTGGGTCATTTCCTCCCGCAGCGCCACGGTGCGCTCCTTGATGCGCATTTCCAGCGTCTCATGCGAGGCCTTGAGCCACGTCAGAAGTGCCAGAACAATCATATAAAACGTCATGGTGATCACCGCGTTCCATGCCAGGGTGAACGAGCCGCGCATACCCGCGGTCCAATCGCCAAGAATCCAAATGGCGATGCTGAGAACGGCGACGAGGATGGCGAGGTTGCGGCCGGCGAGCCAGAACGAGGCCGCGATAGCAACCAGATAGAACACGGAAAATGAGAGCTCATAACCTGTCGCGTAGTCGATGAGACCCACTGCCGCCACGATGCCGAATGTGAGAGCGATGGCAACACCACGGGGACATGAGTTGATGCATTGAAAGGTTGAATTCATCCGCTTGTTGGAGTTTAGAGTTGCAAAACGCCGTGTCAATCCCGGTGTTTTAAACACCCATCATGACGGTCAAAAATGAAAATGGAAAAGGGTCAAATAGCATATATCTTCCCTCCTTGATCCTCGATCTCATCCCGACCTCGGGCCTCCAGCCTCTGTCTTCCTCGCGAGGCTTCACCTCAGAGCCAAGCCTGAAGACTTCAGGACCCAAGACAAAGAATTTGACCTAACAACGATAAAATCCACCTCGGCATAACTCAACCCACTCGGATCCCGGTGGCAGCGGTTCATCTGCCGACGCCACCACTTTGGGCCATTCCAGGCGGTCGGCGACCTGCCTCACCGCCGTGGTCAGCATGAGTTGGACGAGCATCGGCGACGTCGGCAACGTCGGCAACGCTTGAGGACCCATCAACCCGCTACGGAACGGTAAACCACGCCTATAACATTGGCACCTACGAGGTGACCAACGCGCAATACGTGGACTTCCTCAAAACGCCAAGGGCACTTTCAGCAGCAACGGGATTTTCACTGCGACCATGGGTACCACGGGCACCTACGGAAGCAGCGTCACCCAAAGCGGCGCTAGCGGCAGTTACACCTACAGCGTGAGCAGCACCTATGCGAGCATGCCGGTGGTTGGCGTGACGTGGTTTGACGCAGCCCGCTTCAGCAACTGGCTGGGCAACGGCCAGGGCAGCGCCAGCATGGAGGCGGGAGCCTACACGCTCAATGGAGCCACCTCAGAGGCTCCATTTCTTCGGATAGAGGTAGGAATGGGGCATTACTGCCCCACCCCTCCCTCAGAAC
>Ga0118677_10008016_pt2 | contig 14134 bp, 13 predicted proteins | sample AliMusrvi5mmetaG_FD_86154 | JGI IMG/M metagenome (GOLD analysis project Ga0118677, IMG submission 86154) | reverse complement strand
CGCGCAGGGAGTGCCGCTCGCTTCCAAACCATCACGCGACGGCGGAAGTAGCAAACCTCTTGACCGTGTTGATTGAATCCCTTTGACTCAACAGTGACGATGCCTCGATCATCTTTGGAGCGTGACTCAACCTTCTCGAGAACTCGGGTTTCTCCATAGAGCGTGTCACCATGGAACATCGGGTTCTTGTGCAACAGCGTCTCAATCTCCAAGTTGGCAATCGCTGCTCCGGAGACATCAGGAACACTCATGCCAAGTAACAAGGAGTAAACCAAGTTCCCAACTACGACATTTCGCTTCTGTACCGATTGGTTTTCGGCGAACCAAGCGTCAGAGTGGAGAGGGTGATGATTCATCGTCAACATGCAGAACAGATGATCGTCAAATTCTGTAATGGTCTTTCCTGGCCAGTGCTTGTAAATATCGCCAATTTCGAAATCCTCGAGGCAGCGACCAAAGGGACGATCTGAAGTAGTCATGGCCCTATCGTCGCGGTTTCGCCCGATCAGCGCAACTCTGGGGATCAGACCATCAAAGGGGGTCGTGTCGAGAACGAAATCGCCCCACCCGTGAGATCCGTTCCGTCAACTAAAAACCTCCACGTGTAACGAACGCCAGGTGCTAACGGAAGTGGACCGAGGTTGATGGCCATTGGCACATCAACGGGTGTGCCTTCAATTAATCCTTCTGGCTGGCCCACTGAAAACTCGCCTCGGATCTCTACGGGCTGCTCGCCCTCCGGGGTGGGGACCACGACCGGCCGGCCATCGGCGTCTTCCAAAAACAATTCCCAATGATGCTCGACATTAGTTTCGTGCCAATCAACTTCCACTTTGATGGCCACTGCCGAGGGGGTTGGATCGGGCCCAGTCAATGACCACCCGCCTCCCAAGATGTAGAGCTTTCCATCGGCAACCTGTGCGGCATCAGCTAAGAGCATCGTTACGTTCACAGTCGCGAACCTTAGAGCAGGTGAATAGAAATGCAAAATAGCCCTGAAGGCGCCGTGATCATTTCGGATATGTGTCAGGCTTGCAGGGTGGACAGACCAATCCCTGAAGAACTCAAAGGATTACGTGACGATGTCTATCGACGGCCTCTCGAGACGGCGCTTCTCCGCCTTGGCGTTGGGCCGGGTTGGCGCTGCGTTGACGTCGGGGCGGGAACCGGAGATGTTTCAATCGCTCTTGGCAATGTCGTTGGTCGATCTGGACGAATTTACGCAGTGGACGTCGATCCGGCGGCACGAGACGCCGTCGCCGAAGCGGCCTCCGCCTATGCCCAAGTGATCGCGCTGACCCAGCCTGTTGAAGAGCTCACGCTCCCCGAGGCGGTTGACCTGGTTTTTTGTCGATTTCTCCTGCTCCATGTCCATGACCCAATGGAGGCCCTTCACGCTATGGCGGCCGCTGCGCGCCCTGGTGGTTGGGTCGTCGCTCAAGAACCAGTCACTACGGCGGGGCGTATTGATGGCCAACCCCTTTCAATGCCGAGTGCTCGGCATCCCGATGTAGGGGCCATGCTGCCTCGCTTTGTTCGTGACCTGGGCCTCGAGCTGGTAGACGCCTGGTCTGAAGCCCCCGCTGGAGCCGGTCCAGGGCCGGTCCACGAATACTTTGAGGAGCTCACCGATACAGACCCAGGCGAGTCGTCCATCATGTTGCCTCCGCTTGTCACGGTATTGGCGAGGAAGCCGGAGAGCGGATAACGGGAAAACGGTTCGAAATCGCTGATTGGCGACTAGGTTGTCGGCCATGGATACGAACATTTCTCCCGACATGACCGCTGCCGCACAGGTGGTCTCAGTAGCCCAGGGCGTCGTTGACGCAGCCATCGTCGCCATTCGCGATCATGGTGGTATCGATGCCAATCAAGTCGTGGCCTACGACTTGGCGCACGCAGCCTCCGCTGTTGCAACAGCAAAATCAACACTGGACTACGGCAACAAGGGAGATGCTGAAGCTCGGATTGCCTGCTCCTTTATTGCCGACGCCGTGCGAGACCTCGGGCAGCGAGTGCTTGGTCGAGAAGCTCTCTTTGGGATTAGTCGGGATTGGATGACGCCTGTCGCAGATTTCGTCACGACTTATAGCGATCCAGAATTCCTGGCATCAATGGCCGGCGAACAAGGACCCCGTCACTATGACCAGGACTTTCAACTCGTTGCCGAAACGTTCCACCGTTTTGCCGAGGAGCAAATTCGCCCTCGGGCTGAGCACATTCATCGAACCAACGGTGATATTCCAGAAGATCTGATTCAAGCACTCGCAGAAATCGGTGGGCTCGGCTTATCAGTCCCTGAAGAGTATGGAGGCTTTGCAACCGGTGGTGACGAGGATTACGTCGGGATGGTTGTGGCGACTGAAGAACTCACCTGGGGCTCCCTCGGCATTGGCGGTTCACTGATTACTCGTCCTGAGATCTTGACTCGCGCTCTCGTCAATGGCGGAACCGAAGAGCAAAAATTGAAGTGGCTCCCCCAGTTAGCGAGCGCTGAAACGCTCGCCGCCGTTGCCGTGACTGAACCCGACTACGGCAGTGACGTTGCTGGCATCAATACTGCGGCGACGAAAACAGAGGGCGGGTGGCTCATCAACGGGACGAAGACGTGGTGCACTTTTGGTGCTCGGGCAAATGTCCTGATGTTGCTCGCACGAACCGATCCCGATCGTTCGAAAGCCCACCGAGGACTCTCTGTCTTCATCGTAGAAAAGCCCGTAGGCGATGCGCATGGCTTTCTCTTTACTCAAGATGCAGGAGCCGAGGGTCGAAGCGACGACAGTGGACGCATGGAAGGTCGACCGATCGACACCATCGGCTATCGAGGAATGCATTCCTATGAAATCAGTTTCGATAACTGGTTTGTTCCGGACGCCAACTTGATCGGTGAAGAAAGTGGAATCGGCAAAGGCTTTTACTTGCAAATGGCTGGATTCGAAAATGGTCGGATCCAAACTGCGGCTCGGGCGATCGGCCTGATGCAAGCTGCCTACGAAGCCGCCTATGACTACGCCGAAAACCGGAAAGTGTTTGGAGAGGCGATCATCGACTACCAGCTCACGCGGGTGAAATTGGCGCGAATGGCAGCCATCATCCAGGCTTGTCGGCAGTACTCAGTCCAAGTAGCCCACATGATGGCCAAAGGCGAGGGAGCACTCGAGGCGTCAATGGCCAAGGCCTACGTCTGCCGAGCAGCTGAGTGGGTAACTCGAGAAGCAATGCAGATTCACGGCGGTATGGGGTATGCAGAGGAATATGCGGTGAGTCGCTACTTTGTCGATGCCCGTGTGCTGTCAATCTTTGAAGGTGCTGACGAGACCTTGTGCCTCAAAGTAATTGCACGGCAACTCCTCGCACCAAAGAGTTGACTCACGCAGCGCTCACGTTCCGTTCTGTGTGATGTGGATTGTGTATCCAGGGAACGTTCCCTGGGCCGGAATCGGCACGACACTCTGATGTCCACCGAGCACGGTCGCTAATTGAAAAACGGTGTAGTACTGAACGATTGGCCAAAACCGATCAGGTGCAAGATCATTTGATTGGCACCCGTTCAGCGCGAGTTTGGCAAGTTCCGGCGTGACAAAGTGGTTTGCAAGAGCAAAACTAATGAGTCCCCCTCCACTCCGGATGACTTGGCACGTGTCGGTATACGTGTCGTGTCCTGCGCCAGAAATCTCGATCAACGACTTTGGTCCAGGAAAACTTTCATAGGTCTTCTTTGTCCAACTCGGCGTGACGGCGTTATCACCTTCGCCTCCAATCAGCATCACCGGCTTGGATGCTGGCGTGCCGGACGGTGGAACGGGTGCCCATCCGACTGCGGTTTTCACTCCCGGAAGATTGAGGGCGTTGAATGCAGTTCCGCCTCCGGCCGAATGGCCGACTACGGCAATTTGTTTGGGGTTTGCAATGTTCTGGAGCAAGGATCCCGTCGAACCGTTTTCTTTCAGGAGCGTGCTCAGCGAACTGGCCATAATTCCTTGATCGAAGGTTGCGGTTGGCTTGGTCTTCAAACTCAGCGCCTGTGCCGCAATACCTCGTTCAAGATAATCAGCGCTGACGACGACGTAGCCCCAAGATGCGATGCCCGAAAGAATATGTGAATAGTAAAGCCGCTCACCTCCATATCCATGGGAAAAAAGCACCACTGGGAACGGCCCTTTGGACGAACCTGGAGCATTGGCAAAGGCGTCGATCGTCGTGATGGTGTTGTACTGGGCCGGCAAATCCCCTGCAAGGCAGTTGGGATGGTCTCAGATTGCGAATAGGAAAACTTGGTCATGGATGCCGCTTGAGCCGCGGTCACGTTTGATGGGTAAAACACCGTGGCGTAGCGCTCGCCGAGAGCTGTTCCCGCGGAGCCAAGATCAAGGGTCGTGATGCCAACTTCGTAGGCCCCCTGGCGTTGATACTGCGGGGTATCTGCCGTTGTTGGGGGCCCCGAAGGGGACGAGCTGCAGGCCGTGAACGCAACTGACGCCAGTGCGATGCAAACGGCTCCAATGATTCCTTTTTTCATAATCCCCCCCCCAGGATGTGAAGTCGGCCTTGGTCGAGTACTTAGCTTGTCGCTGAGCGAGTGAGTCCAGCGCGCGTCCCGCGATCAACAAACTTGGTTGCCATCTTGCGACTTGCTTCATCAATCATCTCGTCGCCGAACATCACGGCACCCTTCAGGTCGCCTTCTGTTGCTTGGCGGTATGCCTCAAGGATGTCCCAGGCTTTGTCGAACTGTTCTTGAGTTGGCGAGTACACCTCGTTGAGGACGCCAGCCTGGTCGGGAGTTAAGGCCCATTTTCCGTCGTAGCCGAGAACGCGAGTTCGCTGCGCGAACTCTCTGAGGGCGTCGAGTTCTCGAACCTTCAGAAACGGCCCGTCGATAACTTGCAAACCATTCGCTCGACCTGCCATCAAGATCTTCGAGAACACGTAGTTGAAGTGGTCGCCGGGGTATTCCGGGATCGCCACGCCACCGGTCAGCACGGGCATTTCAATCGAAGCAGCAAAGTCAGCAGGGCCAAAGATGATGGTCTCGAGCCGCGGAGATGCGGCGCAAATCTCTTCAACATTGATGAGGCCTCGCGCCGTTTCAATCTGGGCTTCAATGCCGATGTGGCCAATTGGTAAACCGCAGTTCTTTTCTACTTGCGTCAGCAGGAGGTCAAGTGCCACAACTTCTGCAGCACTTTGGACTTTCGGCAACATCAGTTCATCGAGCCGAGGCCCGGCGTTGGAGACAACCTCAATGACATCGCCGTAGGTCCACTCGGTATCCCATGCATTGACGCGAACGCACAGAACGCGATCCCCCCAATCGTAGGAGCGAATTGCTTCAGCAACTTTTGCTCGAGCAGGCACCTTCTCCAACGGCGCTACGGCATCTTCAAGGTCGAGAAAGGTCATATCTGCTTCAACGGAAGGGGCCTTTTCAAGAAAGCGCTCAGAAGAACCGGGTGTAGAGAGACAGGACCGGCGGGGAAGGTATCGAGATCGTTCAGACATGGTCAGGATGGTAACAGCAGCAGAGTGCCATGAGAAAGTCTTCCAGATTCGAGGTACTTTTCTTGGGAACGCTGCCCTAGCGCAGGTTCGATTTCAAGAACGCAACGATGCGGTCCCAGAGAATCGCCGAGGCCTCAGGGTCGTAGACAGCCGGCCGGTCCTCATTGAAGAATGCGTGGTTGCTCTCTGGGTACAGGTGCAATTCCACGTCTTTGCCCAGCCCTGAGAGGGTGCCCACCAACTCTTCCGCAGCAGCCGGAGAGAACATCTCATCAAGTCCAGCGCAGTGAATCTGCGTCACCGCTGAAAGTGCTTCATAGTTGGGATGCGCTTCAGGCCACGGCAGGACGCCATAACAAGGAATCACAGCGGAGACTACGTCGGGTCGGCTCGTAGCCAAAACCATGGCGAGGCCACCACCCATGCAGAATCCCAAGACGCCAACGTGCGTTCCATCGCTCTTCTCAAGGACGAGATCTACGGCCCCAGAAAGGTCGTTTGCTGCATCCGATAGCTGCATTTCCATCATTTCCCGAGCCGCGGCATCGGGCTCCTCGAGTGGAACCGCTCGCCCGTCGTAGAGATCAGGCGCCAGTGCTACGAAGCCAACTCCAGCGAGCCGGTCACACACTCCTTTGATCTGGTCAATCAACCCCCACCACTCTTGAATCACCACGACTCCTGGACCCGTTCCTGATCGTGGCGTTGCGAGATAACCGTTCGCTACTGAACCATCAGCTGTGTTGAATTGAATAATTTCGCCCATATGGTGCAACTTAGCCCTTTCCGCTTAAATCAATGGTTCATGAGAAAACAGCCAAAAACCCCTGAAAACTCTGCACCCTAGGATAAGGGGGCCATAAGAAAGCCACTTTTCCACAGCCACCTCCTTGTTCGCCTGGCGCAGGGCTGTAAGACTGACTGAATCGTGATTCACACATACCCAAGTCCTCGATCCTCAACGTCTGCTCCCCTGCGGACCATCAGCCGACTTCGGCTGGCTGTTTCTACTGCCCTAGCTGCGGCCTTGGGACTGGGCGGCATCGCCGTGTTCTCGGCACAGTCTTCTGGAGCTGCTTCACTTGCTCAGGCTCAAGCGCAGGCAAATGCCATTGCCGCCGAGCTCGCTTCAACCAATGCCAAGGAATCGGCATTGAGCCAGCAGTACGACGGTGCGAAGTACCACCTCAGCCAAATCCAGACTCAAGAAGCGCAGACTCAAGCGCAGATTGATGCAACCAAACTCCAAGTTGCTGCAGACAAGGCATCACTGAAGCATGCTGCTTTGAACGCCTACGTATCAAATGGCACCCAGTCGTCTGCGAACCCTCTGTTCTCAACCGACCAGAAGAACTACATCGCCACCGTTGAGTACGGCCACATCGTCAATGGAACCCTGGACTCAGCGGTTTCAAATCTGACGAACAGCCAGGACCAATTGAATGCACAAGAAGCGCAGTTACAGACGCAACAGGCATCAGCCGCTGCAGCGACTGCAGCCGCTGAATCGGCAGTCAGCCAAGAGGCGCAATTGCAAGCACAGCAGAGTGCTGCACTCAACTCAGCACAGGGCCAAGTTGCCGTCCTCCTCAAACAACAACAAGCCCAGCAAGCAGCAGCGCAGCAAGCATCTGCCCAGCAGGCAGCGAGCGGAGGCAGTGGTGGCTCTGGGAGCCGTTCGTACAGTTGTGGAAACTGCTCCCCTCCCCCTCCTTCACCGGGAGCAGCCGGTGCAATCGCAGCTGCTGAGTCACAATTAGGGACTCCGTATGTTTGGGGTGGAAGTTCACCTGGTGGTTTTGACTGTTCAGGTCTGGTGATGTGGGCTTGGGGCCGAGCAGGCGTCAACCTTCCCCACTTCTCTGGAGCCCAGCAATCCGCGACAGTTCCCGTGCCATCACTAGCGGCGGCACAGCCTGGCGACCTCATCTTTTGGGGTCCAGCGGGAAGTGAACACGTTGCCATGTATTTGGGTGGCGGCATGATGGTTGAAGCACCCCACACCGGAGATGTTGTCCACAACACGCCCGTGCGGACCGACTTCGAATACATCGGCCGAGTCGAATAATTCCTAGCTCTGAGGCCCATACACTGGGTTTCGCATCATGAGGCCTATCCCTACTTCATTCCATCTGGGTCCTCTTGAGATCCACACCTACGGCATTGGCCTCGCCCTTACCTTTTGGTTCGCTTACCGGTATTTTGAGTACCGGCTCCAAAAGCGAGGGTACCCAACTGACTGGGTCGCCACAATGTTCATCTGGGTCATTGTCTCGGCGATTCTTGGTGCGCGCGCAATGCATGTGCTCTCTAACCTGAGTTTCTATTCAGCGAATCCGGGGGACATTTTTGCTATCTGGCATGGTGGCTTGTCGTCATTTGGGGGACTGATCGTCGCCGTTCCCGTCGCTCTCGTTATTGCCCACAAGAAGTGTCCACAACTCAGCGTGCTGCGAGGTCTCGACATCGTTGCACCCGTCTTGATGGCGGCATGGGCAATGGGCCGACTCCTGGGCCCTCAATTGATGGTTGCCGGTGGCGGCCATGCCACAACCCAGTGGTTCGGCATGTATTACGACGGGCAAGTCGGAAAGCGACTGCCGGTCCCGCTCTTCCAGGCGGCCGAAGACCTCTTCGTCTTCGCCATCTTGATTCTTATCGAGCGAAAACTCGACAAAAATCCCGACGGAAGCCGACGGTTGAATTACCCCGCCGGAATTGTGACGGCCGTTGCCATGATTCTGTGGGGTATCGAACGCACCTTGGACGAGCACCTCTGGCTTGGCCAAGACGGGAAACTCGGATCGATGTTGGTACAACTCGCCGGTATCGGCTTGGCTATCGGCGGCATCGCCATCTTGATCACCACGCTGAAAAAATGGAAGCACTACGACGAAATTACAGAGCACGCTCCATCGCCAAGCGATTAACCCTTGTTGGGCTGCTCCTTGGCTTCGGCTGCCTTTCGGTATTCTTCGAGTTTGTCGATCAACTCGAGACGTTCGATTCCCACCGTTGAGTCGAGGCGTGCCTCAATCTCTTCGGGTGTCCATCTCCCGTCGGCATACATAGCTCGGACCTCTCGTGGCTGATTCCAGACGGCAATCTTCTTTCCCACCACCGTGTAGATCTGTCCCGTGATGTGCTTCGCCTTGTCGCTCAAGAGATAGATCACCATGGGAGCAATATCCTCTGGATCGCCCATCTCCGCCAACTCCATGGGAACATTTTCGCTCATGCGTGTCCTCGCTACCGGAGCAATGGCATTTGCCGTAACTCCATAACGGTAAAGGCCTGCGGCGGCCGAGCGGACTAACGAGACAATTCCTCCCTTGGCGGAAGCGTAATTTGCTTGCGCCACACTTCCAGCGAACGCACCAGACGTGAAAGCAACAAGCGATCCTCCGCCTTCTTGTTTGCGCATAACGGCTGCTGCGGCTCGAAAGACCGTGAAGTGACCTTTCAAGTGCGTTGCAATCACCGCATCCCACTCGTCCTCACTCATGTTGAACAACATTCGCTCTCGCAGGATTCCGGCCACTGCGACAACGCCATCAATGCGTCCCCACGTGTCAATCGCACTTTGGATGATGTGCTCACCCCCGGCCATGGTCGAAACATCGTCAATAGCAACAATCGCTTCACCGCCGGCTGCACGAATCTCGGCGGCGACGCCTTCTGCGACTTCGCTCGTAGGGTCTTGGCCGGCCATCGTGACTCCAATGTCGGCAATGACGATCTTGGCGCCTTCCGCAGCCGCCGCAAGCGCTACGGCTCGACCGATCCCGCTCCCGCCACCCGTGATGGCTACTACTTTGCCCTTCAGATACTCCGCCATTGCTTGCTCCTCCTTGGAAACCGTCGCTTTACCCTAGAAGACACAGCAAGGCCCAGACGAATCTGACCCCTTCTCGGTCTCTTGTGGTCAGGTCCGGCGTTGACGAACTACTAGAACGTGTTCTACCGTGCCTACAGGAACGATATCTGTTTCTCACGGTCCAATCGTCAAGGGGGAACTTCGCATGGCAGATCTAGGGTTTTGGGCATTCGCCAAAGAGTCACCCGACCACTTGGCGCTCGTGACGCCTGAAGGCAAAGAGATCACCGCTGGAGAGTTGCTCGGTCGAGCCAATCAAGTGGTCCACGCCCTGCGTGGTTTTGGCCTCAAGCCTGGTGACGTTGTTGCCACCTTGCTCCCCAACGGCCAAGAGATGATCGAACTGTACTTGGCATGCCTCCAAGCCGGCTGGTACCTCGTCCCAAATAACTTCCACCTTGTTGGGGCTGAAATTGCCTACATTCTGGAAGACTCCGACGCCAAAGTGTTTGTCGCGCATGAGCGATTTGAAGACGCCGCTATCGATGCCGCGAGTGACGCTGGCATGGCGGGCACGGCCTGTCTCGCCGTCGGTACCATTTTAGGATTTAGTTCCTACGAGCAATTGCTTGCTGTGCAACCAACTACCGATCCTGAGAACCGAACAATCGGCGACGTCATGAACTACACCTCGGGAACAACCGGGAAGCCCAAGGGCGTCTTTCGCAAACTCTCTGGGGCCACTCCTGAAGAAGCTGCGCTGGGCCTCTCGGGTCTGCTCTTTCTCTTCTCGGTTCAACCGCAGGATAACAACGTCCACATTGTTGGCTCGCCGCTCTATCACACTGCCGTCCTGCGCTTCGCTGGTGCGTCGATTCACTTAGGGCACACTTTGGTGATCATGGACAAGTGGACGCCCGAAGGCATGCTTGAACTTATTGAGAAATACCACGTGACAACGAGTCACATGGTTCCGACCCAATTCAGTCGTCTCTTAAGTCTTCCCGAAGCGACACGGAACCGCTACGACGTCTCGTCTCTGCAGCACATGATTCACGCAGCAGCACCCTGTCCTGTTGAAATTAAGAAGCAGATGATTGCTTGGTGGGGCAACGCCGTGGACGAGTACTACGCTGCCAGCGAAGGCGGCGGAACACTGGTCAATGCCGAACAATGGAGCAAGAAGCCCGGTACCGTTGGGCTCCCGTGGCCTATGTCGGAGATCGGCATTTTTGACGAGAACGATCAGCGCATTGAGACACCGAACGAAATCGGAACGGTCTACATGTCAATGCAGACTGGCACCTTCGAATATCACAAAGACCAGAAAAAGACAGAAGACGGAAGGATCGGGAGTTTCTTCACTGTTGGCGATATTGGTTACCTTGATGAAGACGGCTATTTGTTTCTCTGTGACCGCAAGAGCGACATGATCATCTCAGGAGGGGCGAACATCTATCCAGCTGAAATCGAAGGGGCGGTTCATATGCACCCGAAGGTCGCTGACGTCGCTGTCTTTGGAATTCCCAATGCTGATTGGGGTGAAGAAGTTAAGGCAGTCGTGGAGCCCGCCGAAGGGGTCGTTGGCGATGCTGCACTTGAAGCAGACATCTTGTCGTACTTGTCGGACAAAATCGCTAAATTCAAAACGCCAAAGTCCATCGACTTCACCAACGACATGCCGCGCGACCCATCAGGAAAGCTGTACAAACGAAAACTGCGTGACCCTTATTGGGAAGGTCACGACCGAGCCATTTAGTCTTGCGCACGCTCTTCGGCGGCTGCGCGGATCGCTTGTTCAATTTCTGGGTCAATCACGGTGCCTTCGGCATTCGAAGCGTTGGTCTCCATGAATGCCAACATGGCTTCGGGAGGCACCGAAATAAAGAGGCCCTCGGCTTCAGCGGTCACTTGGCCATTGCATGAAATTGCGGCGTAGGTTGAGATTTTTCGCCCATCAACGCTTATGAGCCGTGCTTCAAGATCAAGAGGCGTCATTAATGGTGTTGGTTTCGAATAACGAATCTTGAGAGTTCCGGTCATGCCCGGCATATTGGCAATGAGGTTTGCATTCCCCAAAATCTCATCAAAGACCAGAGCAATAATCCCACCGTGCACACAAGTAGGCGGCCCTTCGTAGGCCAGAGAAAATATCGCTTTGCCGCGGATCTCTGACGTCCCCGCCTCCGTATCGACTCCCCAAATTTGAATGGGCAGAGCCAAAGGATTTGCCCAGCCGGCAGTCGGTCCGTTCACGAAGTAATCCTGGGGGTGGGCGGTAACGTCCGGAGAGACTCGCGCGCGCTTGCCGGGGGCTGCAGCATCACTGAGGCGCTCTGAGATCTCTCGCAATTCAGCTACTTCTTGCATCAAGACATCATCTGAGATGTCCTTTGAAACCAAGAGATCAATAATGTCGCGCACCTGATCAGCGATTGCTGCCCGAGGCATCGTTTCGTTAGCAAGTGGAGCGCCGTTTCGTTGCGTCGACTCCGCAGGGAGTTCAGGGCGAAGGCGAGGACTCACCGGCGTTGGAAATTCGCTGGTCGCTTTTCGGCAAACGCTCTTGGGCCTTCTTGTGCGTCTTCTGTTGCAAAGACTGGCCAGCCGATTTCCAACTCTCGAGCCAATCCGTCTTCTTCGCTCATCCCTTCGGTCTCTTGCACCGAGCGCTTGATCGCTTCAACGGCAATCGGACCGTTGGCACAGATTGCCTCGGCGATCTCTTTGGCTTTGTCGAGAGCCGTCCCGTCTGGAACCACGTGGCCGATTAGCCCAATTTCTTTTGCCTCAGGGGCGGAAACCGGTCGACCTGTCAAAAGCAACTCCATCGCAACGGTGTAAGGGATTTGCCGGCGAAGGCGTACCGTCGATCCACCAAGGGGGAACAATCCCCGGCGCGCTTCGAAGACACCAAACGTGGCCGTTTCACCAGCCACTCTGATATCCGTCCCTTGGAGAATTTCCGTACCACCCGCTACTGCATAACCTTCCACTGCCGCAATCAAGGGCTTCTTCAGGTTGTAGTGACGCAAGAGTGCCTTCCAGTGAAGATCGGGATCTGCAGCTTGGCGATCTGCATACTCTTCGTTTCCTGGACCACTCATCGACTTCAAATCCATGCCAGCACAGAACGTGCCGCCGGCGCCGGTCAAGATGGCGCAGCGGATATCGTCGTTGCGATCAATCTCCATCCATGAGTCGACCATTCCGACCAGCATCGGAAGCGACAGGGCATTTTTCGCTTCCGGGCGGTTCATGGTCACTATGGCCGTTTGACCCTCGATCTCAAACGTTAAGTTCTCAGTCCCGATCATTGGACTCCCCTCTCTCGTCACTTCTCCTGCTGCAGTTGAGCACGGCCATCTACCCCTTCGCCACTTTTCGACTTCGTCCTGGGGCTACCGGCCCACCAACTCGTTCCAGCGGCAATTGCACAGAGTAACCCCGACAGGCTCATCGAAACGACTAGGCCTGAATGGAAGGCCCCAGCAATCAGATGTGGGAAAAACCAGCGAGAGGTCACCGTTGCTTGTTGCGCCGCTGTGAGTTGGTGAATTGACGAACCCAAGAGGGTCGAAAGCGGGTTGTAACCGAGGAAGGCTGCAAAGAGAATCCCGACCGGGGGCAGAGCTGCCACGCGAGCCGCCTCTGCCGCGCTGACCCCTTGGGCCAGCAGCCCGGATTTGACGGCGCTCGGAAGCGACGACGCCAGCCCCACTACCATCAACGAGAAAAACAACCCGATCGACAGCACGAATCCGGAATTCATAAACGTCGCTCGGATACCGGAAGCCGCACCGCGTTGTGACGCAGGAACAGCATTCATGATCATCGTGGCATTCGGCGCTGAAAATGCCCCGGTCCCGATTCCGTTAAGTAACAACAAGGCCGCAAAGACGGGATAGGGAAAGTTCACCGGAAGAATGATGAGCGCAAAGAACGTTGCTGCGGTCAAGATCATGCCTCCGGTCGTTAACCATCGAGGACCGATTCGGTCGGAGAGGATTCCTGATACTGGGCCAGCCAGCAAGAAGCCAACACTGAGAGGGATGAGATAAATACTTGCCCACAGCGGAGTCTGAATAAAGTCATAGCCATGGAGCGGCAGCCAAATACCTTGTAACCAAATAATCAAGAGAAACTGCAAGCCGCCCCGACCCATGTTGGCGAACAGCATGGCAATGCCCCCGCCAGCGAACGCTCGGATTCTGAAGAGTTCTGGGTGTATGAGTGGGTCCTTTGTCCGTTGTTCAATAACCCAAAACCAGCCGAGTAACAGCACTCCAACAATCAACGAACCAAAGACCAAGGGATTCGTCCAGCCCATCGAGTGACCTCCGTAGGGTTGAATCGCATAGGTCATCCCGACCAAGATCAACACGAGGCCAGCGCCAAAGGTGGCGTTCCCCCACCAGTCGATCCGAGCAGGGTGCCGCTCTGCCGTCTCATGGAGCGCAACGTGTGCTCATCACGCCACCAATAATGAGGCCTAAAAACGAACCCGAGATTCCCGCTACAACATTGAGGCCAAGCGCCATGCCGCGTTGGGAGATATCAAAGGCGTCAGTCAAAATCGCTGTTGAGTTCGCCATCAGTAGCGCACCACCAACCCCTTGGAGAACGCGCAAGCCAATGAGGACCAGTGCTCCCGCTGTTCCCATCACAGGCGACAGTGCCAGCGCTACCGAAGCCAGCGTGAAGACGGCAAAGCCGGCGTTGTAGAGACGAACGCGCCCAAAGATGTCACCAATGCGGCCGAAGGTTACAACTAAGACGGCGGTGACCACCAAGTACCCTTGCAGCATCCACAAC
>Ga0118677_10010499_pt1 | contig 14135 bp, 8 predicted proteins | sample AliMusrvi5mmetaG_FD_86154 | JGI IMG/M metagenome (GOLD analysis project Ga0118677, IMG submission 86154) | reverse complement strand
CTTACCATGATGGGCATTCTCTCCGTTACAGATCACAAAATCAACATGGTACTTGCTGATGAAGCTTTTCAGCATCCGACCAACTATCTGCAGACCCGGAGTACCAACAACATCGCCTATAAACATGACCTTAACGGTTTTTTGCGCCATACGTTTCCCTTAACTTTATTTTTTTTAAACCACTTAAACAACATCAGACGCACTAAAAGCATTCTGAACTTCACCACAACTTCTCAAATCGTTAGAACAAACCTGTGGTAGAGACATCACTACTCTTGCACGTTTTCTAACCGATAAAGATAAGTAAAGAATCGTGTTTTGACGGATGAATATTTCAGCGCATCCAAACCTCAGCATAACCCTTCATGTTCGATAACCATCGCCCCTGAATTTGAGCTGATCGTTCACATCAAGGTTTTGCAAATTCCCATACATGCAGAACAATATTTCAGCACATTTTTCATTTTTAATAAAATTCGCGATACTATACATTATACGTATAAGGATGTGGTAGTTTTTCGTTAAAAGGGTCAAAAACACCTATTCCATCCCAAGGAGCAATGAAATGCTTAACAAGCAGCAATTTCCACGTACACGATCAATACGCATTAAAGCAATCCCATACCTCTTGCCGGCGCTCCTGCTCTCCTATCCAGCCGACTCGCTCCTTGCTGCCCCTATACCCGATGCTGGCAGTATCCTGCGCGATCAGCAGAACACATTGCAGCAGCCGAAAGAATTACCTCTTCGTCAAGAAGATAAAACCCAGCCTTCAAAAGCCGAAGAAGGCATTATGGTCGAAGTCAAGGGATTTACCTTCAGCGGCTATGATGGTGTTACCACGGTAACAGACCTTCAATCAATTGTGGACGGAGCCCAAGGCAAAAAGCTTTCTTTCGGAGAATTGAATGCCCTGACCAATAAAATTACAGCCCACCTCAAGGAAAAAGGGTGGAGTCAGGCCCGGGCCTATCTTCCAACTCAGGATATCACCTCCGGTATCATCCATATTGCCATCACACAAATCAAAAGTGATGGAAGTATTTCAACCAAAAGAGATACATCAGTCAGAATCAGCGACCGGGTTATTCACAACTTTATACAGCCAACAGCCCGTGTAAACCAACCTGTCAACGAACACGATCTCGAACGCTCACTGCTGCTCTTAAACGATATTCCCGGCGTTTCAACCAAGGCATCTTTTGTACCCAGTGCCACAACAGGCATGAACAGCCTCGAAATTGCAGTTACCGAAGCACCGCTCTTTTCCGTAAATCTCTGGGGCGACAACTATGGGAACCGCTATACCGGAGCCTTGCGGGGCAACACCATGGTATCAATCAACGACCCCCTCAATTATGGCGATCAAATGACCCTGCTGCTCACCGAAGCATCAGGTCTTGCCCAGGGCCGTGTCGGCTACAGTTTTCCCGTTGCCAGCGACGGTATCCGAGGCAATCTTGCCTATACCGGCATGCGCTACGAACTCGGCCACGAACTGGCCTCCTTACAATACAAGGGCACCAGTAACAGTATTGATGCAGGTTTCAGCTACCCTCTCCTTCGATCACGCAATGCCAACTTGACAACATTACTCTCTTACGGCTTCAGATCCCTTATCGACACAAAATCTGAGATTGACATTCGCAACAAACAAATCAACAACGCCACATTCGGAGCCAGTGGCGACCGTTACGACCAGCTTTTTGGCGGAGGTTATACCAGCTATAATGCCAGCGTCACCACAGGCAAACTTCACGAATCCGTAGCTGATGCAGCCCTCACGGGCACAGAGGGCAGCTACACCCGTTTCAATGCCGCCCTTACCCGTCTCCAGAAACTTAACGAGCACGTTAATATTGTTGTCTCTGGAAGTGCTCAGATAGCAGGGAGCAATCTGGATTCCAGTGAAAAGTTTACACTCGGCGGCCCAAATGGAGTCCGGGCATACCCTGTCGGCGAAGCCTCCGGGGATCAAGGTCAGCTTATCAACGCCGATCTCCGCTACGCCCTCCCTCTTGCCGCAAACTGGGGAACACTGCAGCTTATTGGATTTTACGATGCCGGCCACATCACCCTCAACAAAAACCGATTCCCTGGCGATATTTCAAACGCCACAAATCGAAACGACTACTGGTTGCAGGGCATTGGTGTAGGACTCAACTATTCCTACTCAACAAGAGTATCCCTTCGCGCAACATGGGCCCATGTTATCGGCGATAACCCTGGACGCAGCACCGCCGGCAATAACTCGGATGGCCAGAACAGCAATAACCGTTTCTGGTTACAGGGGATTTTCTCATTCGGATAGCTTAATGTTCGATTTGCTCTCTTAAAATATAAGGCTTAAGCAAGTTACGTGTTTTACCGACCTGACCTTTATATAAAGCCTCCTCGAAGCAGAGCTTCAGGGAATATATCCTTTAGATATTAAATCGTTTGCACTATGAACAGGGTATTCAACCTCATCTGGTCCAACAAAAAGGAGAGATGGATTGTCGTCTCCGAAAAGGTAAAAGGTAACGGTAGAGTCCCCTCATCTCAACTCCGCACTATCGCAGCGTTAGCTGCAATGCTTTCATCTGGAGGACCAGCGTATGCACTCGATCCTGGATCACTCCCTTCAGGGGGCAAAATAACCTCTGGCAGCGCAACTATTGCCACAACCGGCACCCAGATGACGGTAAATCAGTCCAGCCAGCAGATGATTGCCAACTGGACCTCCTTCAACATCGGCCAAGACGCCGCAGTCCGCTTTAACCAGCCAAACTTCTCTGCATCAGCGCTTAACCGGATCACTGACCAGAACCCGACACAAATCATGGGTTCGCTCACCTCGAACGGTCAGGTATTTCTGCTCAACCCATCTGGAATAATCTTTGGCAAAACCGCAACAGTCAACGTCGGCAGCCTTGTAGCCTCGTCGCTCAACATGCTCGACGCCGACTTTCTTTCGGGCAAATATATTTTAAGCAATGCCGGCAATGCCGGATCCATTCTCAACCAGGGAGCAATCAAAGCCATAGATGGCGGTGTCGTAGCGCTCATCGCCCCAAAAGTCACAAACGAAGGAAGTATAATCGCAAACAGTGGCAGCAGCCTTCTCGCTGCCGGCAATCAGGTATCGCTCGACTTCACGGGGGATGGACTAATCAGTTACACTGTCGATCAGGGAGCAGTCGATGCACTCGTCGAAAACAAGGGACTCATCAAAGCAGATGGTGGAGTGGTTGTCATGACCGCAAAAGCCGCCGATGCACTCAGGACAGCAACCGTAACCAATAGCGGGGTTATTGAGGCCCGTACTATAGAACACAGAGCTGGTCACATCCTCCTTCTTTCCGACATGGAGAACGGCGTTACAAATGTCACCGGCACACTGGATGCCAGCGCTCCTAATGCGGGAGATGGCGGCTTTGTAGAGACTTCAGGTGGTCAAGTCAAGATCGGCGATGGAACCGTGTCGTCACTACTACCGCTTCTCAGGGAAAATCGGGTACATGGTTGATTGATCCAACTAACTTTTCAATCAACTCCGGATCTGCACTACTAAGCAAAAGTGGTATCGGAGCAAGCACTTTAAATAAAGCCCTTGTAAAAGGCAATGTCAGCATTACAACCTCTTCTCTTGGCTCCGCTTCAGGAGACATTTTTGTCAATGCTCCGGTTTCGTGGACAGCAAACAAACTCACCCTTACAGCACATCACGATATTAACATTAACGCTGTAATGACCGCCATTGGCACAGCAACGCTTGCACGCAACTATGGTTGGAAATTAAATATTCTATCTCCGACTTATGGAACAAGTGGGAACATCAATATGAGCATCAAGCAGGATGGTACCTTTACAGGACGCATAGATTTTCTTATGAGTAATGGAACAACCCCTCGCTCTGGGACCGACTTTCTCACCATTAACTCGTTGCCATTCACCGTAATCAACGATGCTACCACTCTGCAAAGTTTACCTCTTACTGGCAATTATGCTCTTGGCAGTAGCTTCAGTTGGAGCACAAGCTCCGTCTTCACCCCAATCGGGGCTTATGGAACTCCTTTCTCCGGTACATTCGATGGTCTTGGTCATACTATCAGTAAACTTTCAATAAGCCAGAACGCCCATAATGTTGGTCTATTCGGTATTAATGATCCTGGGAGCATCATCCGCAATGTTTCACTCAACGAAGCAATCGTGAGTGGCGTTGCTCCTGGCGTTTATAATGTCGGGGGCCTGATAGGCGCCAATTATGGCTCAATCAGCAACTGTTCAATCATAGGCGGATTCGTTGATGGCATTAGCAATGTCGGTGGTTTGGCGGGTCTGAATGAAGGCTCATCAAATAAGACAGCGAACATCAGCGGTTGTATAGTCTCTGGAGTCCGTTTGAACAGTAATAATAATAACGACAACAACAATGCAGGCGGCTTGGTGGGACAGAATTATGGTTATTATGGAACAGCAAACGTCAGCAACTGTTCGGTGTCCGGTGGAAGTGTAAGCGGTGGGCAATTTGTCGGGGGCTTGGTGGGGCAAAATAATGCTATGCATGGTACAGCGAACATCAACGCTTGTTCAGTTACCAATACTAATGTGATCGGCATATTCTATTCTGACAGTAATTATGGTAACGCTGCTTGGAGTGTAGGTGGTTTGGTAGGGTGGAATCGCGCTTATTATGGGGCTGCGAACATCAATAAAAGTCTTGTAAGCGGCAGTATTGTTAGTACTATGGATAACGGCATTTATACTGGTTGGGTTGGTGGACTGGTGGGAACTAATAATGGCGGAGTTAGTGCTACAGCGAACATCAGCGGTTGCTCAGTCACCGGTGGGAGTGTAAGCGGCAACTCTTATGTCGGGGGTTTGGTAGGGTGGAATACTGTTGGCACGGTCACGAACAGCTTTGTTACTGGAGTTCGAGTATCAGGTATAAGTAATGTCGGTGGACTGGTAGGAGTGAATTATGGTGTCATCACAGGTAGCTTTGTCAAGGGCGGGAGTGTAAGTGGGAGCAGCAATGTCGGTGGCCTAATTGGCTATAATTTAAATGGCAGTATTAGTAGTAGTTCCGTATCTAGCGTTAATGTTAAAGGTGGCTCCAATGTTGGAGGATTGATCGGGCAAAATTATGGTGATTATGGAATAGCAAACATCAGTGGTAGTTCTGTCACCGGCGGCAGTGTTCGCGGTAGTTCAAATGTCGGTGGCTTGGTGGGTCTGAATCATGCTATTTCTGGGACGGCTAACATCGGCAGCAGTTCTGTATCTGGTGGCAGCGTTAGCGGTAGTTCAAATGTCGGTGGCTTGGTGGGTATCAATGACAGCACCATCAACGAAAGCTACTCGACAGACAGTGTGAGTGGAGGTAACAATATAGGTGGACTGGTCGGAGCAAACAGTGGCTCCATAACCAATGCTTACGAAACAGGCCGTGTATCGGGAAGTTCTAATGTAGGTGGCTTGGTCGGAGCAAATAGTGGAACTATTACTTATACATACGAGACGGGCCGTGTATCAGGAAGGTCCAAGGTGGGTGGCTTGGTTGGGACAAACAATGGCATCATTTTCCATTCGTTTTATAACAATACGGTCAATCCAACGTTAACAGGTGTCGCAAATATAAGGGATGCCACTGGTCATGTAGAAGGTAAGAGCACCTTGAATCTGCAAAACATTAGAACATTCACCGGTTGGAACATCTCAGAGAACAGGAGACTCTCTGCAGGCCCTCCAGTTCTTGGTTTTTCAACTAATGCGGCGACAATTTGGATTATTCACTGAACAGATGTTATAAATATATATTGGCACAGAGTCAATGAGTGGTAGTATAGAATTCAGGCTGGTCAGCTTGACAAATCCAGAGTTTATTTTAGTTTTCGGTTACCTGAACAGTTAGGGGAGATTGATGCTATTTAATTCCTCAGCCCTACCTAAAAAGATATTGTATGACTCCAAAATTTGTTGGTGTAGCCGGACTGCCTCGAGCCGGATCAACGTTGCTATGCCAGTTGCTCGGCGAACATCCAGAAATACATTGCGAGGGACATAGTTCACCGCTCTGCAACTCTCTTTTAGCGACCCGACGTTTTATAAGCGACGACCAGTTTTTTCTCTCACAGCTTGATGTGCAGTATGACACAACCTACAATCATCTTCGTACCGCCATGCAGGGATTTCTTCATGGATGGTATGTTGAATGCGGCAAGTCTGTCGTAATCGATAAAAACAGGGCATGGCTGCACTGCATCGAAATGCTCCTCCACCTTGACCCAAAGGCCCATCTTCTGGTTTCCATACGCGACTTAGCCCAGATTTATGGTTCCATAGAGACTCAGCACCAAAAGTCAATTCTGGTTGATTTTATCGACCATTTGGCAGACTACGACCGACTCGGCAGAGCTGATAAACTTTTTGCCCAGGACAAGGCCATCGGAGCTCCTCTCTCTTCTATACAAGCTGTTCAGGATCTGCCTCAATCAGTCAAAAACAGGATCTATTTTGTAAAGTTTGAGGATCTGGTATCAAAACCAGTGGAAACAATGTCGCGAGTCTATGCATGGCTGGAGGCCTCTCCACACACGATCGACCCCGAAAACCTGACGGTAAGGCCGCATGAGAGCGACAGCCACTACCGACATAAATACCTGCACCGGCAGCAAGGAAGCATCTGCCCGCCAAAACCCCATGACGTGCCGCCACGAATTCGCGAGCTTATCGCCAACGCCTGCCGCTGGTACAACGACTGGTTCTACCCAACCTAACTCCCCCACCAAATGTAGGGGACTTCATAACGTATAGTTGGTGAGGAGTTTCATAATATCAGCCTTCAGCAAACCTGGAGAGGTTACGGTCATGGATACAGAAAGAGTTATTAAGCTTTTACAACCAGCAGATTCTGGTTCGATAACGCGACTCGAAAATAACGAACTGCCAGTACCGCTTTTTGCAGATCTTCAGGCGCAGATGCAACAAGCCCTTGCATATCAGAAACACGGCCAGCTCTATCAGGCAGAGGAGCTGTTTAATGATATCCAAAAAAACTGCCATGACAGCTCTGATGTGCTTCACATGCTTGGCATCATAGCCTTTCAGGGTGAAGCCTTCCAGAAAGCTGTTGAGTTAATCGGCAAAGCCATAGAACTCAATCCTAAAAATGCCGCTTATTATTCCGACCGCGGCTTTGCGTTCCAGCAACTCAGCCAATACGAGGCAGCTATTGATCACTATGATAAAGCCCTTGCCATACAGCCGGCTCTTGCCATTCCACACCTGAACCGCGGGAATGTCCTGAAAGCACTCAATCAGCCAGAGGCTGCGGACGAAAGTTACAATACAGCGGTAGCATTGCTCGAAAAAGAACCCGGCAGCTCTAAGTCGCTTCATCAGATTGGGCTTATGGCGTTTGAACGCAAAAATTACGAGCGCGCTGTTGACTTGATCGGTAAGGCCATAGCACTCAATCCCGATAATGCAGCCTTTCATTCCGACCGGGGCCTTGCGCTCCAGCGGCTCAAGCGACTGAATGAAGCTCTTGAGAGTTATGACAAAGCTATTACTATCAATCCTGATATTCCAATAATACACCTGAACCGTGGAAATGCACTCAAGGAGCTGAGGCAACTGGTGGCCGCAGTGGAGAGTTACGACCACGCCATTGCCCTAATGCCCGACTACGCCACAGCTCATTGGAATAAATCACTTGAACAGCTCACTCTTGGCGACTTCGACAAGGGCTGGAAGTCCTATGAGTGGCGATGGAAAGAGGATAGCTTTCCATCACCTCGTCGCAACTTTACCCACCCGCTATGGCTCGGTGAAGAATCTCTCCAGGGCAGAACTATTCTTCTCCATAGCGAACAGGGCCTGGGCGACACCATCCAGTTCTGCCGATATATACCATTAGTTGCCGATGTTGGTGGACGTGTTGTAGTGGAAGTAGAACAGCCTTTGATTGGCCTGCTTCAACAACTTGGAGGTGCTTTACAATTTGTGGCGAAAAGGTCGCATCTCCCTGAGTTTGATGTTCAGACACCGTTGCTTAGTTTGCCCTTAGCCTTTAAAACTAAACTCGACGCAATTCCCGGTAGACAAAAGTACCTAGTTGCAGATCCCCGGAACGTGGAAGCGTGGAAGCAAAAGTTGGGTCCAAAAAGGATGCCACGTATCGGATTAGTATGGAGCGGAAGGCCTGAACATCAGAACGACCACCTTCGAAGCATGAAACTTTCCGAACTGATACAATACCTTCCGTCAGGGCTCGAGTATATAACTCTGCAAAAAGAGCTCCGCCCATCCGACAGGGAAATGTTTGAGTTATACAACAATATCGCCTGTTACGGAGAAGAATTGAAAGACTTTACCGATACAGCAGCTCTCTGTGAACTGATGGATGTGGTTATAAGCGTCGACACCAGTGTCGCACACCTCAGTGGAGCGTTAGGCAGGCCAACATGGGTCATGCTCCCATTCATCCCCGATTGGCGCTGGCTACTGAACCGAGAAGACAGCCCCTGGTACCAAAGCGTAAAACTCTACCGGCAAGCAACCGAATACGATTGGAGCAGCGTGCTGGAGCGGGTAAAGCATGATTTACTTTTAATACCGTTCTGAACAATTATATGATGAATATGGAAAGGCAAAATTTCCACTGGCATACCGGAGAAGTTGACCCTGCGGAGCGTGCCGCCATCAAAGGTCAAGAACCTTGTGTAATATGGCTAACCGGTCTTTCGGGATCCGGAAAATCAACCCTTGCCAATGCGATGGAGCGCAAGCTGGTCGAAAAGGGGCGCCATACCATGATCCTGGATGCAGACAATATTCGCCAAGGGCTCAATCGCAATCTGGGATTCACTGAAGCCGACCGCACCGAAAACATCCGTCGGATCGGCGAAGTCGCAAAGCTCATGACCGAGGCCGGTCTTATCGTCATCACGGCATTTATCTCCCCCTTCACCGCTGACCGCGATATGGTCCGTGCGCTTCTGCCCGTCGGTGCATTCATTGAAGTCTACCTTTCCACCTCGCTCGAAGTCTGTGAAGCCCGAGACCCGAAAGGCCTTTACCAGAAAGCACGAAAAGGAGAAATTCCAAATTTTACCGGTATCAGCTCACCCTACGAAGAGCCTCTTAAACCGGAACTCCGCTTCGACACTGCATCATTATCAGTTGCAGAGTGCATTGATAGTATCACGAAGTATATTCACTGAACTATACAAGATTGAGAAAACTAACGGATAGATCATACAGTCATGACTACACCCAGAAGAATTCGCAAGGTTTTTAAAAGTACACCAACCTTAGAAGGTGCCGGTGTCCACCTCAACCGCGCCTTCGGCTTCAGCCAGGTTCCCCATTTCGACCCGTTTCTCCTCCTCGACGATTTTCGCTCCAACACCCCTGCCGACTACATCAAAGGATTTCCCTGGCATCCACACCGCGGCATTGATACCATCACGTATATGCTTGAAGGTAATGTTGAACATAGCGACAGCATGGGCAACAAGGGGATAATCACCACAGGAGCAGTTCAATGGATGACTGCCGGAAGCGGTATCATTCACCAGGAAATGCCGTTCGGCAATGAGCGTGGAGGTATGGGAGGATTCCAGCTCTGGGCAAACCTGCCGGCATCCCAGAAAATGATGCCTCCCCGCTATCGCGACATAACTGCAGCTCAGATCCCCAAACTGCAACTTGAAAACGGCGTTGAAATCCACATCATCAGCGGAAATATCGGAGCAGCAAAAGGACCCGTCAACGACATTGCCATTGATCCGCAATATCTTGATATTACAGTACCCGCAGGGTTTTCCTATACCCATCACCTAAAAAAAGGCTATACCGCATTCGCCTATATTATTGCAGGTAAAGGTCTGTTCTGCCATCAAGACGAACCCTTCTCCTATGAATCCGAAGGTGTCAGCTACTTCGATATGGAAATCGACAAGTTTCTTGAGAACAGAACCCTGATTCTCTTCACTGATGGCGACACTATGACCGTAACCACCAAAGATGAGCCCTTACGCTTTCTGCTTATCTCCGGTAAACCGCTCAACGAACCAATCGCCTGGCACGGTCCTATCGTCATGAACACACAGGCCGAACTTGCCCGGGCATTTGAGGAGTACCATAACGGAACATTTCTGCAACAATCAATACCATGAAACAAACTGTTTTTAAAGGATTATCCCTCCTTACACTTCTGCTTATACTTATTTCAGGATGGTTCCTACTGCAGGAAAAGGTTTCCGGTCAGGCGTATAAAGCAGCATTTGCTGCGCTCGAAACATACCGATCGAAACATCCGGATGAGCGTCCGCGGTTCCTTGCAGTAGTGGACTACTCAAAACCATCATACCTCAAACGAATGGCTGTAATTGACCTCACCACAGGGGATCAGTCATTTTACTGGACTGCACATGGCAAAAATTCCGGAGACATCTATGCAACCCGGTTTTCAAATACACCAGAATCAAACATGAGCAGCCTCGGACTCTACAAAACACTCGACACTTACTACGGCGATCACGGAAAAGCCATACGCCTTGCCGGCCTCGACTCATTAATGAACAGCAACGCATTCAGCCGCGATATAGTCCTGCACTCGGCAGATTATGTCTCACTGAAGTATATCCTGACAAACATTGCAACCCTCAACGGCCCGATGATTGGAAGAAGCAATGGATGCTTCGTAGTTTCACCTCAGGACATCGACGAAGTTACACAACAGCTCAACCATGGCGCCTATCTTTACGCATGGGCGGATCCGCACTGAAATCCCGTAAGGTATTGAAGCACAAAAGCCCGGCAGAACCGAGCTTTTGTGCTTACTTGTAAACATATTCTCCTCAGAGCGAATCAATAATCGAATTCAAGGTTGCACTTGGCCGCATGGCTTTCGTCGTCAATTCTTCATTGATATGATAGTACCCGCCCAGATCCACAGGTTTACCCTGTGCAGCAATCAGTTCTTCGTTGATTTTCGCCTCATTATCACCAAGCTTTTTGGCAACGTCGGCAAAACGTGCGTGAAGTTCCTGATCACCAGTCTGCTGAGCCAGTGCCTGAGCCCAGTACAGGGCAAGGTAAAAATGGCTTCCCCTGTTATCAATCTGGCCGACCTTTCGTGCCGGTGACTTATCGTTATCAAGGAACTTACCGATAGCAACATCAAGTGTCTCCGCAAGAACCTTGGCTTTATCATTTCCAAACGACTGAGCGATATGCTCAAGTGAGGCAGCAATCGCGGAGAACTCGCCCAATGAATCCCATCTCAGATACCCTTCTTTCTGAAACTGCTGAACATGTTTAGGAGCCGAACCGCCAGCACCGGTTTCAAACAAACCGCCACCGTTCATAAGAGGCACAACCGAAAGCATCTTTGCGCTGGTACCAAGTTCAATAATCGGAAACAGATCAGTCAGATAATCCCTCAACACGTTTCCAGTAACCGAAATCGTATCCTTTCCGGCCCTGATCCTTTCAAGAGAGAACTTCATTGCCTCCACCGGTGTCAGGATACGGATATCAATACCGGCAGTATCATGATCCTTAAGATAGCTGGTAACTTTATTAATAATCTGTGCATCATGTCCCCTCTTGCTGTCCAGCCAGAAAATAGCAGGAGCACCGGTAATTCTTGCCCTGTTGACCGCAAGTTTAACCCAGTCACGGATAGGAGCATCTTTTGCCTGACACATTCTGAAAATATCGCCTTCTTCAACCCTCTGCTCCAGCAACGTCTGGCCTGCCTCATCAACAACCAGGACTGTTCCATTTCCAGGAGCAACAAAGGTCTTGTTATGTGAACCATACTCTTCTGCCTGCTGAGCCATCAGACCAACGTTCGGCACACTCCCGATGGTGGCAGGGTCAAAAGCGCCATGCTGTTTGCAATCTTCGATAATTGCCTGATACATCGACGCATAACACCTGTCAGGAATCATGGCCTTAGTATCATGAAGTTTTCCGTCAGGTCCCCACATCTTGCCGGAATCGCGAACGACTACAGGCATCGAGGCATCAACAATGATATCATTAGGCACATGAAGATTCGTAATCCCCTTGTCAGAATCAACCATCGCCAACGGCGGGCGATTGCTATACACCGCATTGATATCAGCTTCAATTTCTGCTCTCCGGGCTTCAGGAAGATTCTGGATTTTTGCATAAAGATCCCCCAGACCATTGTTCACATTCACCCCAAGTTCCTTGATAACCGCAGCATGTTTTTCAAAAACATCCTTGTAATAGACAGTCACCGCATGACCAAACATGATCGGATCTGAAACCTTCATCATCGTTGCTTTCAGGTGCAGCGACAACAGCAGGCCACTCTCTTTTGCATCACTGATCTGTGCATCATAAAAATTTCGTAACGCACGAACATGCATCACCGAAGCATCAATAATTTCTCCCGGCAATAACGGGGTTTTATCCTTCAGAACAGTGCTCTTTCCATTCCCGTCAACAAATTCAATAGTTACCGTTGCAGCTTTATCCAGCGTAACGGATGTTTCACTTCCATAAAAATCACCGTCACTCATTGACGCAACATGCGATTTTGAATCGCTGCTCCATGCCCCCATTTTATGTGGGTGCTTTTTAGCATACTGTTTTACAGATAGCGGAGCCCTTCTGTCAGAATTGCCCTCACGCAATACAGGGTTCACAGCGCTTCCAAGAACCTTGGCAAACCTTGTATGAATTTCTTTTTCAGCTTCATTGGCCGGAGCCTCTGGATAATCAGGAATATTGTATCCCTGATCCTGCAACTCTTTTATAGCAGCTTTCAGCTGAGGAATTGAAGCACTTATGTTTGGGAGCTTTATAATATTGGCTTCAGGTGTCAAGGCAAGAGCCCCTAATTCAGCCAGATAATCCGGTATTTTCTGACTTGGAGTAAGATTATCAGGAAAATTTGCAATAATTCTACCCGAAAGAGAGATGTCTTTTGGTACAAAGTCAATACCGGTACCATTGGCAAACCCCTTTAAAACAGGAAGAAGAGAGTAAGTCGCAAGCGCCGGAGCCTCATCAATTTTGGTATAAACGATTGTTGCTTTTTTTGCCATCTCGATCGTCAGTTAAATATTTTTAAAAATTAATTGATAATGATACTCCAAGGAAAGAGGCTCACATGAAAATCAACCTCGACCGGGCAGAACCCGATAAAGATGGAAGTCAAATGTAACGATGATAAACCTCCGCTGAATAAACCAAAAACTCAATGAGGAAATTGTCCACCTTTATAAACAATCAATACCTCTGAGTGCAAAAATATAAAACTTGATGCAACTGGAAAAACGCATTCATTCCCAATTTCTCAAGCGCGGAATTCCTTCTGAAAGATGTTAAAAGACGGGGAACCTGCTACAGTTTGGTTCCCCCTCAACTTACTTGGTGGGACTATACTCATCAAGACCAACTCGGTCTGCAAGCTCTTTATCATTCAGAACTTCATGAGCAAGTTTAATCATAGGAATAGTTGCACCCATTGAACTATATCCACCATCATGGAAAAGGTTCTGCATCGTAACCTTGCGCGAAAGATCACTCAGAATTGTCATGGTATATTCAGCACACTCCTCAGCAGAAGCATTTCCGAGAGGCGACATAAGATCACTGTACTCATACATTTTCTCAAACCCTGGGATACCGCTTCCAGCCTTGGTGTACGTAGGGCTTTGTGATATCGTATTGATACGGACACCATGCCTTGCAAGCCTTGGTCCATAACTGCGGACAATGGATTCAAGCAAAGACTTCGCATCACCCATATCAGAATACGACCAGTAATTTCTCTGTGAAGCAATATATGACAAGGCAAGAATGCTACCGCCATCATTAATAGCCTCATTCTTCAATGCGTAAGATACAATACGGTGAAGCGACAGTCCCGACACATCAAGGGTTCTCATAAACCACTCGTAATTGAGATCTTCATAAGGCAACTGCTTACGAATATTCTGCGACATTCCGATGGAATGCACTATAAAATCAACAGGACCGATTTTTTCCTTAAGCTCTTTAAAACAGTTATCCACATCATCATTATTAGATGCGTCACAAACAATCAAAGGAGCATTACCGCATAATGCCGAAAGTTCTCCAATATTACCAAAACGCAACGC
>Ga0118677_10010496_pt1 | contig 14139 bp, 11 predicted proteins | sample AliMusrvi5mmetaG_FD_86154 | JGI IMG/M metagenome (GOLD analysis project Ga0118677, IMG submission 86154) | reverse complement strand
TCTTTCTGGATCGCTCATCGGCGGTATCCGTGAAACCCAGGAGATGCTTGATTTTTGTGCGGAGCATGGTGTTGTCTCCGATGTGGAGGTGATCCCGATTCAAAAGGTAAATGAGGCCTATGAACGGGTGCTGAACAGTGATGTTCGATACCGTTTTGTTATTGATATCGCCAGCCTCAGGGCGAACATTTGAGAGTCCGGTATCCGAGTCATCCAATGCCAGAAACGTTTTTTGCTCAAAATCGGCGCTGATGATGGGGTTTGCCGATAGGCCCTTCGTGCTATAAAAGGAGAGTCATAATTGTTTTGGCAAGGCGAACGATGCTTCCATGAGCTTTGTATTGGGTGCGGGAGGTTCATCAAGCAGATTGAGAAAGAGGACACTGTCCCTCTCTGTAATTTCTATATGTTTTTTACTCTCTTCCGGAATTTTTGGCATAACAGAATGCTTTTTATATGCATGGAAAGTGTACACAAAAATACAGATTATTAAACTAGTACAACTTTGAAAACGTACAGTATTCCTTCAGCATTGAGGCGGAAGTGAACATAAAGGCAGCAAAACTGAATTCGATTGGCTCTACCCTTCCATTCCTATCCCCACGATGTCTGAGTGATTGAAATATAAATCCAAATTTTTTCAATCTCAGAGTGTAACTTACCAGAAGTTACGGTTCTTCCTGACAATATATTTTTGACCTGATCGCTCAGCCCTAATCAGATTTGCTTGACTCTTGCAGAATGGATTAAGCGGAGAAGCTATTATCATTACCATTATCATTTTATCAGACGTTTCTGACCTCGAATGAAGATTGCTGAACTCATCCATCAGCCGGAAGGTCGTCGAGTCGAGTTTAAAAGCTCCTTGCCAACGGTTTCTGATCTTGCCAAAACCATTGTGGCATTTGCCAACGATGCAGGCGGTGACCTCTTTATCGGGATAAAAAATGAACCGAGAGAAATCACCGGAATTGCGGAAGATTATGTCATGGCTCTCGAAGAACAGATAAGTAATCTTATTCATGACCACTGTTATCCGGTCATTGTCCCTGATATCTCTTTCCATGGCATTGACGGGAAGCGATTTGTCAAAGTCCAGATTTACCGAGGCAGCAATCTGCCCTATTATCTCAAATCAAAAGGGAAGCTTTCAGGAACCTTCATTCGTGTCGGCTCTTCCAATCGTTTGGCAGATGCGGAAATCATAGCTGCACTTGAAAGGCAGCGTCGGAATATTTCGTTCGACAGTGAGATGGTTCATGACAAAGCTCTCAGCGATATCTCTCTTGACTCTTTTCAAATATTTTTTCAGGAAAAAACTGGCGAAGCACTGACAGACAACACCATTCGGAAGCTTGAGCTGCTGAAAGATTTTCAAGGTTCAGCATTGCCGACAAACGCGTATGTTCTTTTTTCTGACAGTCCGGTAAAACAAGAGCTGTTTCCTTATGCAAAAATTGAGTGTGCGCGCTTTAAAGGAAGCTCCTCTCATGAGTTTATTGACCAGAAAACAGTTGCTGACAATATTGCTGTTCAGGCTGAATCCGCATACAATTTTGTGCTCCGTCACATTAACAAGGGCGCAACAGTAAGAGGCGTATACACAGAAAGCCGCTGGGAATATCCTGTGATAGCAATCAGAGAAGCCATTCGTAATGCAGTGGTTCATCGTGATTACTCCCTTGCCGGTAAAGATATCAAGGTTGCCATTTATGACGACATGCTTGAAATAACGAACCCTGGCACGTTGCTGCCCTCCATAGACTTTAACGAAATGGATGCCCGTCAGTCCGATATCCGCAACAAGGTTATAGCGCCTGTTTTTAAAAAGCTTGGTATCATCGATCAATGGGGTAATGGCTTAAAGCTTATCGCAGATGAACTGAAAGAGTATCCGGAAATAGAGTTCAAATGGTTTGAAAGAGGGCTCCAGTTTCAGGTTCAGTTTATCAAAAAGGATTACCAGCCTGATGGAGATGTGGCGATGACGGTAGAGTCTGCTTGGGACGAGGCCAAGACTAAGTTGGGACTAAGTCGGGACCAAGTCGGGACCAAGTCGGGACTAAGTCAGTTGCAAGTCGAAATGGTCTTAAGTGCTTGCGAAAAGTCGGTGATGATTCATGAACTGATGACGATCATGGGATTGAAAAACCGGAGCAAGTTCAGGGAAAAATATATCACTCCGCTTTTGGAGGAGGATATTCTGGCAATGACCATCCCGGGGAAACCGACCAGTTCCCGTCAGCAGTACTCTTTGACAGAAAAAGGAAAACGATTGCTGGCAGATATTCGCAAGAAGTCTTGAGTCAGAATATTTTACTACAAAACCTCACAGGAACTCAAATAAATGCCGTCACTGGACTGGATTGGGAAGAAAGCTGTCGTAAACCACCACAAGCAGGTGCCGTTTCATTTTGGTCTCTCAACTTTATGTAATTATTCTATGTTGGGTTTGAACGTGATGTTTATGAACCGGTGTATGGACGGTTTCTGCCTGTGGGTTATTAATGATGCTAATGTCGTAACGGAGTAAAGAATTACAGGGTATTAATGAATAGCGTGAGTCTGAAAAAGCTTGAATTTGATAAAGTCGTCCACTATGTTGCACAGTTTTGTCTTTCGGCAATGGGGCGCGACAGGCTTTTGGCCGCACTGCCGGTGGTGGAACGGGAGCTGCTTTCAGCTGAGCTAGAGAGGGTTCTTGAATTAAAAAACCTGCTTCAGGGAGAGGCCCCTCTGCCCTTTTCGTATTTGCCTGATACCAGGCTGCTTCTGAAAAAGCTTGAGGTTCTTGAGAGTTATCTTGAGCCTGAAGAGCTTCAGGATATCTACCATCTGCTCTTTTCATCCGTGCTGTTGAGAAAGTTTATGTTTCTCAACAGGGAGGTCTACCCGCTGCTTAATGATTTTACCATAAGAATCTGGCTCGAAAAGAGCCTTCAGACTGCAATCAGGAGAGTTATTGATGAGCAGGGCAGAGTGAAGGACAGTGCCAGCGATGCACTCTTGATGATTCGAGGGGAGTTGAATGGCAGCCGTGAATTGATTCGCCGGAAAATGGAGCGGCTTGTCAGACGCTGTCAGGAAAACGGGTGGCTGATGGAGGATACCGTAGCAATAAAAAATGGACGCCTTACTCTCGCCTTAAGGGTGGAGTATAAATACAAGATAGCTGGATATATCCAGGATTATTCCGGGAGTGGCCAGACGGTTTTTATTGAGCCCGCTGAAACTCTCGAGATCAGTAACAGAATTCAGGATCTGGAAATCAGCGAGCGAAGGGAGATTGAACGCATTCTGAAAGAAGTTTCGAATGAAATCCGCCTTGAGCTTGAAAATCTTAAGCATAATGAAGCTCTTCTCAGTGAGTTTGATGCTCTGTATGCCAAGGCGCGCTTCGCGGTAGAAACCCGCTCTGTGCTTCCGGGAATTGCTGAAGGTCACTCGCTTCGCATTATAAAGGGCTTTCATCCGTGGCTGATGATATCCCATCGTTATAAGGAGGTTATTCCGCTTGACCTTGATCTCAGCGAACGTGATCGGGTACTGGTGATTTCCGGGCCGAATGCAGGCGGCAAATCGGTTGCCATGAAGACGGCCGGCCTGCTTTGCTGCATGCTTGTTCACGGTTACCTTCTGCCTTGCAGTGAGAGTTCAGTTATTCCGCTGTTCAACAATATTTTTATTGAAATCGGTGACGATCAGTCTATTGAGAACGATCTGTCAACGTTCAGCTCCCATCTTGGCGAGATCAAACGAATCCTGGATTCTGCCGGGCAGAGGGATCTTGTATTGATCGATGAACTTTGTGCCGGTACTGATGTCGAAGAAGGCGGGGCTATTGCGCGTATGGTGATTGAGGAGTTGCTTCATCGAGGGACAAAAACCATTGTGACGACTCACCTTGGCGAGCTGAAAGCTTATGCCCATGATCGAGAGGGTGTTGTTAATGGTGCGATGGAATTCAACCGGATTGGTCTTGTGCCAACATTCAGGTTTATCAAGGGAATGCCTGGCAACAGTTTTGCCTTTGCAATGATGCAGCGGATGGGTTTTTCGCCTGCAATGGTTGAACGGGCTTCGGAATTTATGCATGGTGAAAGGATCGGGCTTGATCGAATGCTCGATGATCTGAGCGGGTTACTGGAAGAGAATCGTCTGTTGAAGCAGCAGCTTCAGGCCGATAGGGAGAATCTTGAAGAAAGGGAGCTCTTTGTAAAAAGTGAGGAAGTCGGTCTTGCCGAGAAACGAAGGGAACTTAAGCTGGGTGCATCAAGAGAACTGCAGAAAGAGGTTGAATTCGCCCGAAAACAGATCAGGGATATTCTTTCTGAAGTGAAAAATGCTCCTGCTGATGAAAAGAAAGTGCAGGAGGCCAGAAAAAAACTTGCTCTTACAAAAGAGGACGCCGGCAAAAAAGAGTACGCTCTTCTTGCTGAAGCTGACGCATCGGTTCCTGTTGATCGTTCAATTCGAGAGGGCGACATGGTCAGGATTCTGGATTCAAGTACTTCAGGTGAGGTTGAGAGCGTCAATGCCGACAGTGTCGTTGTTCGATGCGGTAATTTCAGGTTGACCACATCGCTGAAAAACCTTGAAAAAACATCGAAAACACAGGCCAGAAAAAATCTGAAAAAGCCTGAGCCACCAAAGCCGAAAGGTTCGTGGTCGGCTATTGCCGGGGAGGTTGAGTCAACAAGAGTTGATTTGCGTGGTCTCGGTGGCGATGAAGCAATAATGAAAATAGAACGCTTTATTGATGCCATGAGGTTGCACAGGATTCATTCTGCAACAATTGTTCATGGTAAAGGCACTGGTTCTCTTCGCCAGCGCACGACCGAGTTTTTGCAGCAGCACCGATATATTAAAAGTTTTCGGCTCGGTGAATGGGGAGAAGGCGGGGCAGGTGTGACAGTTGTGGAGCTGGAGTAATTATTATTATTTACGATAGGCTGGTGCATTGAAAAACAGGATGCAATACTGTATCTTACGCCCAATAAGGCCTCTCCATGCCCATGGCGATACATGAGGTTTTTAACTACTAATCCTTCAGGGATTGAAAGAGCAGAACGAAACATATTTGACGATACCCAATCAGCTGACGGCGCTGCGTATACTGCTTGTGCCTGTTTTTGTCTGGCTTCTGCTTCAGGTTGATCCTTATATGAAGCTGCTTGGGGTCATTGTTTTTGTTTTGGCTTCGCTTACGGATATTTATGATGGTTACCATGCGAGGAAATATGGTGTTACAACCCGTCTTGGTGCTTTTCTTGATCCACTGGCCGACAAATTGCTCATAACAGCAGCTTTTTTTCTTTATGTCGGGATGGGCTTTCTCAGTCTCTGGATGGTGATTCTTGTTGTTGTAAGAGATGTTGTCGTTACAGCATTGAGGGTCTATGCCGAATTCAAGAACAGGCCGGTCGTAACAAGCATCGAGGCGAAGTATAAAACACTTGTGCAGAATATTTTTGTCTATATCATCATGGCGTTGATTTTGATGAAAGAGGCTTCTTTTTCCGGTGCAAATGTTGCCGTGATGACCAGCCGTTTTCTTGTTTCCGGTTATCTGAACTATATCATGCTGGCGGTAACGGTTTTTACTGTTTACACCGGCATATCCTATCTGGTAAGCAATTGGCGGATTTATCTTCAGAAGCCTCTTGAGGGCCGGTGAGAGCATGAAGCTTCTTGCGGCCAAAATTCTATCCACCTGTTTTGGAATCGGTTTCTTCCCCGGAGCACCAGGCACGGTTACAAGTGTTGTTGCCGTTATAGCTTACGTTTTTATTCCGACTCTCCATTCCACACCGGTGCTTCTCTCTCTTGTTCTCATCGCTCTTGGTTTGGGGGTATGGGCCGGCAGAATTATGGAGGACGAGTATGGAAATGATCCTTCCATAGTTACCATTGATGAACTTGCCGGTCAGTGGCTGGCACTGGCTGCATTGCCGGCTGGCTGGCTTCCCGTTCTGCTTTCACTCTTTTTTTTCAGGCTGTTCGATATTGCAAAACCAGGTCCCGTTGACGCTGCCCAGCGGCTGCCGGGAGGGTGGGGAATCATGGTTGATGATCTGCTTGCCGGTTTTTTTGCCAATCTTTCAGTGCGAGGCGTGCTTGCCCTGCTCGCTCTGTTTCACCTTCCGTTTTCTTTATAAAACGCCTTGATGTTTTCAGTCATTGTTGGAGTGTCGAAGCCAATCTCCCTGTAGAGATCATTCATTGCTCCATGAGTTACAAATGCATCCGGCAAAGCGACCTTCAGAACGGGGCGGTTAAGCCTTTTGGTGTTGAGGTGGTCGATTACTGCACTGCCGAGTCCCCCGATCATGCTGTTTTCTTCAATAACAACAAAATGGGTCGATCGGGCTGCAAGTTCTTCAAGGAGGTCGGTGTCCAGAGGTTTGAGAAAGCGCATATTGACCACGGTTGCATTAATACCCTCATCATTGAGAGACTCCGCCACTTCAAGAGCTTTTGATGTCATGGTGCCGATGCTGAGAATCGTCAGATCATTGCCCTCTCGCACAATCTGCCCTTTTCCTATTGGAAGAGAGCTGAAGTTTTTTTGCAAAGGGATCCCCGTGCCATTTCCTCTCGGATAGCGGATTGCAACAGGTCCTTTTATATCATAGAGCGCGGTGTAGAGCATATCTCGAAGTTCCTGTTCATTGGCAGGGGCCATAATAACCAGCCCCGGAATGGCATGCAGATAGGAGAGGTCAAATGCGCCGTGATGGGTCGGGCCATCCTCTCCCACAAGTCCGGCCCGGTCAATAGCAAAAACAACGTGGAGTTTCTGCAGCGCTACATCATGAAAAAGCTGATCATAGGCACGCTGCAGAAACGTAGAATAAATGGCGAATACCGGTTTGAATCCCTGGATTGCCTGACCAGCCGCAAATGTGACAGCATGCGGTTCGGCTATACCGACATCGTAAAAGCGGTTTGGCAGTGCATTCTGGAAAAGGTCAAGCGATGTTCCGCTCGGCATGGCAGCGGTAATTGCAGTGATTGTCGGATCTTTCAGGGCAAGTTCAACCAGAGCCTCGCCAAAGACCTCCTGATATTTTGGAGGAAGAGATGTGTTTGCTGTTTTCAGGGATTTACCGGTAATTGTATCGAAGCCCCCGCTGTGAGCGTGCCATTTGCTCTGGTCTTCTTCTGCCGGTTTGAACCCTTTTCCTTTTGTTGTGACAACATGCAAAAGTTTGGGGTGTGGGAGTTCCTGCATCTCTTTAAGAGCCTTGACGAGTTGCTCCATGTTATGGCCGTCAATTGGTCCGAAATACCGTAATCCGAGGGCTTCAAAAAATGCACCGGGAGTTAATGCGGCTTTAAATCCATCTTCAAGTTTACGAACTGCAATTTTAGCCCTGTCTCCCATGTCATTGTTGAAAAGAGAGATGGTCGACCATAGAAATTTACGGGCTTTGTTGTAGGTTTTATTCAGGGAGATATTGACGAGATGTGTTTTCAGCCCCCCTGTACTTGGTGAAATGGCCATCTGATTGTCATTGAGGATGACAAGAACATCACTTTTCAGATCTCCCAAATGGTTCATGGCTTCGAATGCCATGCCTCCTGTCATGCTGCCGTCTCCAATGACGGCGATAACCTTTTCGTCAGTGCCGGCAAGGTCTCTTGCTGCAGCCATTCCTGCAGCTGCTGAAATAGAAGTTGATGCATGGCCGGTACCGAATGCGTCATGGGGGCTTTCACTGGTTTTAGGAAAACCTGCAAGTCCACCGTAGCGACGGTTTGTCGGCATCTGATCTTTTCGTCCGGTCAGGATTTTATGCACGTATGCCTGGTGTCCTACATCCCAGATGATTTTATCTTTCGGAGTGCTGAAAACATGATGGAGTGCAACCGTCAGCTCAACAACGCCGAGGGTTGATGCAAAGTGACCGCCGTTTATTGAAACAAGGTTGATGACCTCTTTACGGCATTCATCCGCCAGTGTCTGAAGTTCCGGTATACTGAGTTGTTTAAGATCATCCGGAGAGTGGATATCAGAGAGAAGTGACTTTTGCTGAATGATTTGAACCGGCAGTGAATCGTGCATAGCTTTTTAACTTCAGGGTTTAGTGCATACTCTATATTTAACCATGCTTTACGCTTTCCGGTTCCATGTAATCCTATTTTTGGCATTCTTTATATGCCGGAAATCTGAAGGAGGATATTTCTCTGTTTGCGAGGCCCGTCAAGTTCTATAAAAAACACTGACTGCCACTCGCCGACCAGAAGCTTTCCCTTAGAAAAGGGAATGGTTTCAGATGCGTTCATGAGTAACCCGAGCAGGTGCGAATGGGCATTGTCTCGTCCATCAACAGGATTGAGATTATGCAGGTAATTGCCGTCTCTTGGCGCAAAGCGTTTGAGGAAGGTCTCCATATCCTCAAGAAGTCGATTCTCTTTTTCGTTTATATTAATATACGCTGTCGTATGCTGGCTTATAACGATTACCTGGCCCTGATTTAGTCCTGATGAGGAGACAGCATCAGATACTTCAGCCGTAATATCGATGATTTCAATCGGTTTTGTCGTTTGAACGGGGATAATCTTCGTAATGTAGTGCATCGGATGAAACAGTTATAGTTACTTTTTTCAGAAGGTTATTGCCACTCCTTCATGAGGAGAGAGAGATACCCGGATCATCTGGTCTTCATAGTGAACATTGTCACTCTTTTTGTTTGTATCGGTACTGATGATGTCGAGCTTTTCGATATCGATATGTTCAAGTGAGGGATGCCGGAACTCTAAGGCAATTCCTGTCGGGCTGAAATTGGCCAGAACAAAGGCGTGTTCCTTTTTTGTAAACCGGTGAAATCCCAGACAGTGTGAGTTGCTGGAAACATTCAAGTCAAGACGTTCGATATTGCCTTCCTGAAAGGCCCTGTTTTTCTGAAGAACGAAAAGTTTTTTGAAGAGGGCTGCCAGTCTGCTGTTTGATGGTTCAGGAGCCTGCCTGATAAGCTGGACGGGAATTTTTTGGCGGAAACCCTCCATCTGGTCCTGATGGATCAGATGCATGCCCGGGGCAGTCAGCAGTACCAGAGCGGCTGCGTTGTTGTTGAGCCCGATCTCTTCAGCTGCTCTCGGTTCATCATGGTTTTCGAGAAAGCGGCAGAGATGTTTCTGGTAGTCCCAATCTGCTGTCAGATGTCCCGACAGCTTTTCAACATTGACAGGGGCACTGCATAAGTAGTCGTAGAAGGGTTTGTCGTAGGTAAAGTCAAATCCCTGCTGCTGAAGTTCCCACTCCTTGTTCCAGTATGCTTCTGCCAGGAATAGAAACCCTGGGTGACGGAGCTTGACAGCCTTTATTGCGTCGGCCCAGAACTCTTTTGTCATGGCGCCGCCGAGGTTGCTCCATGTGGTGTTGAAAACGCTTTTAAGAACAAGCATGGCCACATCACAGCGTACAGCATCGCAGAGTGAGCTTATCCTCAGCAGGTTTTCAGTCATCATCAAGTGCGTTTCAGGCCTTGCGTAATTAATCTGAAGGGTATCAGTCCAAGGCGCAAAGTATGGGTCTTTACCGTGTGCCAGATATTCACCCTTGATATATTCAAAGCCGGTTCCCGGATCGTGACGTTGTTCTTCAATCGATACCGGAATGAAAAACTCAGGGTGTTCCGGGAGGTACTCATTGTCGAGAGCGAGATGATTAGGAACAAAGTCCAGCATCAGTTTTATGCCGCTGCGGTTGAGCTTGTCTCGAAATAGCAGCAGCTCATCTTTTCCGCCGAGAGCTTCATTGACGGTGTATGAGGGAATGGAGTAAGGAGATGATACTATATCGTCGGGTGTGACCAGCGGAATGTGCTCCAGGATCGAAGTTCTAAGACCCGGATGTGCTGTAGCAATAGCTTTGCTGTATAAACTTGGTCGCCATACGCCCATCAGCCAGACAAAATCGAACCCACAGGTCGAAAAGAAGGCGAACTCCTCATCGGGGATGTTGCCGAGGGTAACGGGTCGGTTCTGCTCTCTGCTTAGTTTTTTCAGCCAGATTCTGGTATTGATTTCGTAAACGAGAGGGAACATTAGATGGATCGTTTTATTGGATAAAGGGTTACGGTCAAATATAGCAACTCTTAAACTCAAAAGAAGCAGCGAGGGCGCTAAAAACCCGAAATGGGTAGCTTCGATAAGGGGTTCAATGCTTCCGGTGCTCCGTGATTTGTAAAACGGGTAAAGTTATGCGAAATTCCCACTGGATATTTTTGCGCAGGCAGGACTGGTTGGAGGCGCTCTAACTGTTAACTGGTGTTTAGAAGTTTTGACCGATTTTTTAATAGATCTCAATGAAGTGCAGCGCAATGCTGTAATCGCTACAAAAGGCCCGGTTATGGTGCTTGCGGGTGCCGGTTCCGGCAAGACAAGGGTTATTACCTATCGCATCGCATATCTTATAAATAATGAGGGGATTGCCCCCGGCAATATTCTTGCGCTGACCTTCACCAACAAGGCTGCAGGTGAAATGCGGCATCGGGTAGATACCCTGTTGCATAAGGGGAGTTCAAGCGGCTTGTGGATCGGGACGTTTCATTCTGTTTTTGCGCGTCTTCTCCGCAATTACATTGACCTGATCGGTTACGATAGAAACTTTTCGATTTTTGATTCGGATGACAGTAAAAGTCTCATCCGGCAGTCAATGGTTGAACTCAATATCTCTGTTGATTCAGTCCCCGTCAATACGGTTCAGGGGATGATAAGCAGGGCAAAAAACAGCTTTATTCTTCCTGCCGAGTTTCATAGCAATGCTTCGGATTATAACCAGCAGAAGGCATCGCAGATCTACGAACTTTATTCCAGAAAACTCAAGGAAAACAATGCGCTTGATTTTGACGATCTTTTGATCAAGCCGCTTGAACTTTTTAATGCCCATCCGGAAATACTTGCCGAGTTGCAGGACTCTTTCCGTTATATCATGATTGATGAGTATCAGGATACCAATAAGGCGCAATATCTCGTTGCTAAAATGCTTGGGGCAAAGCACCGGAATATTTTTGTAGTCGGTGATGATGCCCAGTCGATTTATTCCTGGCGGGGTGCTGATATTTCGAATATTCTTAATTTTCAGGATGACTATCATGATGCTCTGACGTTCAAGCTTGTTGAAAATTATCGCAGTACAGGAACCATCCTCAAGGCGGCAAACAGTGTGATCAGCCGTAACCAGCGGCAGATAAAAAAAGAGTTGATTTCACATCGGAACGAGGGTGAGCCTCTGACGCTTATTGAGGCATACAATGAACGTAACGAGGCTGAAAAAGTTGGAGAGCATATACGCACGATGCGCTTGAAGCAGAACTATGAGTATAGGAGCTTTGCTGTTTTTTACCGGACCAATGCGCAGTCGAGGGTGCTTGAGGATATCATGCGACAGCATAAAATCCCGTATAAGATTTTTGGAAGTGTATCGTTTTACAAGCGTAAGGAAATCAAGGATGCGGTTGCCTATCTTCGCTTCATACTTAACGAGCGTGATGGCGAATCGCTGTTGAGAATAATAAATTTTCCTCCTCGGAAAATCGGTGATGTCAGTATCGGAAAGCTGAAGGAATTTGCTGAGGAGAATGGGATCAGCTTCTATGATGCCATACGACGGGCTGAAGAGGGTGGATTTCAGGCGCGCCTTGTAACAGCTCTCCGTTCATTCAGCACTGTCATTGAAGCGCTTAAGGACCTGGCAGAGAGCGGGACCGTTTACGACGTTTTGAGTGAGCTGTTCAATCTGACCTCTATTCCACTGCTGCTGCAGGCGGAAAACACTCCTGACTCGCTGGCCCGGAATGAAAACCTTCAGGAACTTCTTTCAATGGCCAGGGATTTTTCAGACCACAATCCTGATAACGGTTCGCTTGGGGATTTTCTTGAAAATATCTCTCTTGCTTCAGACTATGAAGAGACGCAGGATTCTGATAATTACGTCTCCTTGATGACGGTTCATGCAGCCAAAGGGCTTGAGTTTCCAGTGGTATTCGTGACCGGTCTTGAGGAGAGGCTTTTTCCTTTGCACTGCTATGAGCCTGATGAGCTTGAGGAGGAACGAAGGCTTTTTTATGTTGCAGTCACCAGGGCACAGGAGAAGATATTTCTTTCATGGTCGCAGAGCCGCTATCAGTACGGTCAGCAGCATTACTGCTTAAAATCGATGTTTATCGGTGAAATTGATGCTTCTATCATTCAGACAGAGGGTGGGATATTGCTTTCAGATCGTCCGGAGAAGGAAAAGCCAGCCGGTGCGGGGTTATCCTCATCAAGGGGGTATCAGCCAAAAATGGCAGCTCCATCATCTCCTTCTGCTGCCGCTGACAAGTCGAATCTCTCAAAGTCTGGACTTCGTGCAGGAACGATGGTGCATCATGCTCTTTTTGGTCCGGGAACTGTGCTGGATGTGCAGGGAACCGGTTCCAAGCAGAAAGTCAGAATAACGTTTCGAAATACGGGTGAGAAGACCTTGATGGTGCAGTATGCCAATCTTAAGATCCAGTCCTGAAATCGTATGAAGATCCTTTTTGGAGTTCAAGGAACGGGAAATGGCCATATCAGCCGTAGCCGGGAGCTTGTTAGAAAGCTTAAGTCGGACGGTCACGATGTTGATGTGATCATCAGTGGGAGAAAAGAAGAGGATCTGAGAGAGGTAGAAATATTTGAGCCATACCGGGTGATGAAAGGCATGACTCTGGTTACCTTTAAGGGTAAGCTGGACTACATAGAGACGATGTTTCAGCTTGATCTTGTTCGTCTTATGACGGATATTCTGATGCTTGAAACTGCAGGGACCGACCTGATTATTACCGATTTTGATCCCATAACATCTACGGTGGCTCGAATAAGAAACATTCCATCCCTGGGGTTCGGTCATCAGTATGCCTTCCGATACAATGTTCCTGTTGCGAGAGGGAATATGTTTGAAAAATATACCTTGCTGAATTTTGCTCCTGCCCGTTATAATGCAGGGCTTCACTGGAATAATTTCAATCAGCCTGTTTTTCCTCCGGTTATTCCCGACTCGCTCTATGCCGATAATTCCGGAGTCGTTATTAAAGAGAAGATTCTTGTCTATCTGCCATTTGAAGAGGTGGAGGATGTTACTGCTTTTCTTCAGTCAAGCGAAGGATATGAGTTTTATATCTATGGCAAGGTGACAGAGAGTCGTGATGAAGGTCATCTCCATTTCAGGGGCTACTCCCGTGCAGGGTTTCTTCATGATCTCAAGGAGTCCAGCAGTGTTGTCTGCAATGCGGGATTTGAGCTTCCCGGAGAAGCGCTTCATCTTGGAAAGAAGCTGCTGCTCAGGCCTCTCGATGGCCAGATTGAGCAGCAGTCAAACGCTCTTGCAATGGAGCAGCTTGGGTATGGTATGGCAACTCATAGTCTTGACGTTGCCGTTCTTGCCGACTGGCTTCAAAAGCCATCCAGAGAACCCTTGCATTATGCAAAAACCGTGGATTATATTGCCGAGTGGATAGGGAGTGGCAAGTGGGAAGAGCTGCGGAAATATACTGACGCGGCCTGGGGCGAAACCTCTTAATAGTACAACATCATGCATTTCAGGGATCTAGTAACGAAATGCCGGAGTTACCGGAGGTTTGACAGTGGTGTTCAAGTTACTGAAGACGCGGTGCGCGATCTTGTTGAGCTTGCATGCTATGTCCCATCGGCAAAAAATCTTCAGCCACTGAAATATATTTCTGTCTGTGACCCGGCCGCAGTTGCAGCCCTTTTCCCCTTTCTTTCCTGGGCCGGTTATCTTGCCGATTGGCCGGGTCCGATGGAAGGAGAGCGCCCGACGGCTTATATCGTTATGCTCGGTGACCTGTCAATAAGCACTGAATTTTCGTGTGACAGCGGTATTGCCGCACAGACTCTTCTTCTAGGAGCGACAGCATCAGGTATTGGCGGATGCATTGTTGCATCTCTTGATCGTAAAAAAATACGGGAGTTGCTGAAGATTCCTGAAACGTATGCAATTCTCATGGCCATTGCTCTCGGAAAGCCACTGGAAACCGTTGTTATTGACCAGATTTCAGGGGATGATTCAGTTCGCTACTTCAGGGATGGCCACGATATTCATCATGTTCCAAAAAGGATGGTTGATGACCTCCTTTTGAGATTTCATTA
>Ga0118677_10010495_pt1 | contig 14141 bp, 13 predicted proteins | sample AliMusrvi5mmetaG_FD_86154 | JGI IMG/M metagenome (GOLD analysis project Ga0118677, IMG submission 86154) | reverse complement strand
GGCGACGCAGTTACGTTCAGTTACGTGCGGTTACACGTCCGCACGGCGGGGACTTTCACCCTGCTGTTTGCATGCGCTCGTGGGCGCACTGGCAGAGCCGTCCCGGCTCTGCGCCACATGAAACCAGCGGCGAGACGCCGCTGCCACTTTGTTTGCCACCGATCATCTACCGTCCCCGGCTCCCGCCGGATTTGCCCATTGCGGACTCTTCGACATTTGCAATGCGGTTGCAAAATCGCGCCAGCACGAACAGAAAATCGGCCAGCCGGTTGAGATACGCCACCGCGTCAGTCAAGGCCGTCGCCCCCTCGGCATCGGCGTTGCGCGCCAGGGCCACCAGATCCCGTTCGACGCGGCGGCAGACGCTGCGAGCCACATGCGTCACGGCGGCCGCGCGGCACCCGCCCGGTACAACAAAGCCATCCAACGGCGGCAGGTCCGCCTCGATCGCATCGATCCAGCGTTCGATCCGGCTGCACTCCTTGTCGCCAACCGGACGTACCTGGGGATGGTACTCCAAACAACCGTTCAACTGCGCCGTGGTGCCCACGGCAAAAAGTTCGCCCTGCACCTGCCGCACCTGCATGGCCAGTTCCGGACGCTCGGGAGGCGCATCCACGGCGACCAAGCCAAGCCAGGAGCAGAGTTCATCCACGTCGCCGCAGACGCGTACGCGGGGATCGTCCTTCCAGACACGCTGACCACTGAGCAGCATGGTGCGTCCATCGTCGCCGTGACGGGTGTAGGTGTGCATGGGGCCTGCTTTGTGTTTGTTGGTTGACGCGTTACTCACAAGTCCGCGCGCGTTTCGGCCTGCCGTTGGAGGCCGCATGGCGCTCTAACCATTCCATATTTAGGATAATCATTTTATCGACGATGGCAAGCAGTCGTTTACGGGCACCAGGCTTGACGCCCCGACAGGCTCGGTGTTACATTTATTTACTGATGTAACACCACTGCCATGAAAACATCCGCTACGCTCACACGTTTCAGCCTTTCGATGCCCGCCGAACTCGCGCGTCAACTGGACGCCATGGTCCGGGCCAAGGGGTATGCCAACCGCTCGCAAGCCGTCGCCGATCTCGTGCGCAACCGGCTGGTCGAATGCCACGCCGAGGCCGGCAACCAGATGATTGCCGGCACGATCACACTGGTCTACGACCACCACAAGCACAACATCCAGGGACTGCTGACCGACATCCAGCACGATCATGCCGATGTTCTCATCGCCACCATGCACATCCATCTTGACCACCATAACTGCATGGAGGTGCTGGCCGTGCGCGGGGCGGTCAACGCCGTGCGGCAAGTGGCAGACCAGCTCATCGCGGCCAAGGGGGTCAAGCACGGCAGGCTGACCGTGACCACCACCGGCGAGAGTCTCCATGCACATGGCTGATGCGCTGCTCTCCCCCGCCGTGGGCGGAACGATGTGGGCGGCAAGCGCCGGGCTGACCGCCTGGTGCGCGCGTCGCGTGCGGGCGCTGCGCGACGACCGGCTGATCCCGATGATGGGCGTGATGGGCGCCTTCCTTTTCACGGCCATGATGATCAATTTCTCGATCCCCGGCACCGGATCGAGCGGGCATCTGGGCGGCGGGTTGCTGCTGGCCATCCTGCTCGGGCCGCCTGCAGCCTTTCTTGTGATTGCCTCCGTTCTGGCCGTACAGGCGCTCTTTTTCGCGGATGGCGGCCTGCTGGCGCTCGGGTGCAACATCTTCAACCTGGGCGTCCTGCCGGCATTTGTCGCCTATCCCCTGCTCTATCGGCCCATCGCCGGCAGGACGTTCCACGGCGGACGCGCTGCCGCTGCCGCTATGGTTGCCGCCATTGTCGGGTTGCAACTCGGCGCCTTCGGCGTCGTGCTGGAGACGACCTGTTCCGGCATCTCGTCGCTGCCGTTCCGCTCGTTTGTGCTGTTGATGCAGCCGATACACCTGGCGATCGGCGTGGTGGAGGGTTTTGCCACGGCCGCGCTGGTGGGGTTTCTGGCCCACGCGCGCCCGGAAGCGCTTCTGACCATGCCGCTGGCGGCGGCAGAACGACGAAGCTTGCGCCCGGTTTTGCTGGGGCTGGTGGCTGCCGCCGCGCTGCTCGGCGGCGCCGTCAGTTGGTTTGCGTCCACGCATCCGGACGGACTGGAGTGGTCGGTTGCCAAAATCACAGGTCGCGCAGCGCCGGACTCGCCGCCCGATCGCGTGCATGCCGCGCTGGCGCGCGCGCAGGAAAAGACAGCCCTGTTGCCGGACTACAGCGTCCCACAGGCAACTTCCGCACCAGCCAAATATGCAGGCAAATCGCTTGCCGGCGTGTTCGGCGGACTGCTGGCACTCGCGCTGGCAGGATGGATCGGCTATCTGCTGCGAACACGAACACCAGTCGCAAGCAAACTGTAGAGGCGGCTGTGTCAGCCGCCGACGGCGCGTGACACACGCGCCGCGGCATGACGCAACGGCAGCGCAACTCACAACAAAACGATGTGTTACACCTCATGGCAGTTCTCGCACATTACTTCGAAGTCGGCCGGATGGATGAACTGGGGCGCATGCAATCGCCCATCCACCGGCTCGATGCGCGCACCCTGATCGTCACCACCGCAATCTTCCTGGTGGTGGTGATGTCGTTCCCGCGCTACGAAATCTCTGCGCTCATGCCGCTTTTTCTCTATCCGTGCGTGCTGATCGCCCGGGCAGGGCTGCCGGTCGGGTACCTGCTGCGAAAGGTGGCGTTGGCGGCGCCGTTCGCGATTTTCGTCGGCCTGTTCAATCCGCTGCTGGACCGTCATCCGGTCGTGCAGATCGGCACGCTCGCGCTCTCCGGCGGCTGGATTTCCTTTGCGTCCATCCTGCTCCGGTTTTTTCTCACCGTCACCGCGGCGCTGGTGCTCGTGTGCTGCACCGGCATCCAGCGTCTCTGCGCCGGGCTGGAACAACTGGGGTTGCCGCGCGTGCTGGCGGTGCAGATTCTCTTCCTGTACCGGTACTTTTTTGTCATTGGCGACGAGGGGGCGCGCATGCTGCGTTCGGTGGCCATCCGTTCCGCGGATGCGCAAGCGCTGCCGTGGCGCATCTACGGAACATTGGCCGGGCACCTGCTGCTGCGCGCCATGGATCGCGCCAACCGCATCTACCGGGCGATGCTGGCGCGCGGTTTCGACGGCGAGGTGCGCGTACTGCGACCGACCACGCCCGGTTGGCGCGATGCCGTGTTCGCGGCGGGCTGGACGCTGTATTTTGTCGCGGCGCGGCATTGGAATCTGGCGGAATTGGCGGGAAGGGTGTTAGACTGTAGGCTGTAGGCTGTTAGGGGAAAGACTGTCAGGAATGCGAACCGCAGAATATCGAACAAGGAACGCCGAATGTCGAAGGTAGGAAAAATCGTTCTCGTCCTCTCAGTGAGCGCAGCGAACGGTCCTCGTCCATCGTCCTCGAAACAGACGCACACGAAACGTTTCGAGGGCGAGGACGATTACGATGGAATCCTCTCGCCTAACAGTCTAACAGCCTTCAGCCTAACAGCCTCTTTCCAAAGGAACTGCACATGAGCCATCATCTGGTAGAAGTGACAGATCTCCACTTCGCCTATCCCGACGGCACCGAGGCGTTGCGCGGCGTTTCCTTCCGCATCACGCACGGCGAATCCGTAGCCATCATCGGCGGCAACGGCGCCGGCAAGTCCACGCTGCTGCAGCACCTCAACGGCTATCTGATGCCGCAGCGCGGCGAGGTGCGGATCGGCGACGTGCCGCTGACGCGCGCGACAGCCGCCGCAATCCGCCGTGCGGTGGGAGCCGTCTTCCAAGATGCGGACGACCAGCTCTTCATGTCCACGGTCTTCGAGGACGTGGCCTTCGGACCGTTGAATCTCGGCATGCCGCCGGCCGAAGTGGAACGATGCTGCGATGCCGCGCTGCAGCGCGTGGGCATGGCGCACCTGCGCGACCGGCCGCCGTACAAACTGTCGGCCGGCGAAAAACGCGCCGTGGCCATCGCCACCGTGCTGGCGGTCGCGCCGGACGTGCTGGTGATGGACGAACCGTCCTCGAACCTCGACCCGCGCGGCCGGCGACGCCTGATCGAACTGCTGCAATCGTTCGAACACACGAAGATCATTGCGACGCACGACCTCGAATTCGTGGTCGAGGTCTGCCCCCGCGTCATCGTGCTCGACCACGGCGCCATCGTGGCGCAGGGATCCGCGCGCGAACTGCTGAACGACGAGGCGCTCATGCTCGCCCACGGTCTGGAACGGCCGCACAGCCTGCGGCACATGCATCCACACGGCTAGGTTTTCCGTTCCGGAAAACCTTACGGCACGCGCGCGGTCTGCAGCGCGGCCAGCATGAGCAGCCGTTCGGCAGGTTCGAGCCTTTCGCCGTGCACGCACGCCACGCAGACTCGTTTACCCACGGTGAACACGACAATGTCCGCGTGGCCATCGTCGCCATCGTCCGCTTCCGTCCCGGGGCCGAAGAGCTGCCGGGCGGGCGCGCCCGCCACGGTAAGCGCGGTCGTGGTTTCGGGCTTGAAGTTCAGCACTTCGCCCTTGATGACCTCGGCGAGGCGGGAGATTCCGTCGGTCACATTGGTGGCGTTTTTGACCACCCAGATGTGCAGGATGAGGTTGGTGGTCTGGAGCGTGGTCTTCTCCTGCGTGGCAGTCACCGTCACATGGCCCGGTATCTGCAATTTCAGAACCGGCTTGTCACCGGACGAAACGACATAGGATGACGCCTTGTCCTGCGCCCCTGCGGCACAGGCAAATGTTGCGACGAGGAAACTGGTAACAATCGCGCGCATGCAGGAACTCCTTTATTTCAGCTAAATATAGTAGCAAACCACAAACGGTTATCGCCAGCAAAGGCGGTTGGTGGCGAAAAGCGGGCGCGAATCGAACCACCCGGCAAGTCCCGGCAGGCAGGTCTCCCGGATCGGGCAGGCGCTGCACGTGACGTTGTTCGCCTGCTCGGCCTGCGCCAGCGCTCGAATACGGGCGCCGTCCTCCAGCAGGTGCAGCAGCGGCGCGTGCCCGTAGATTTCCTGGAAGGAATCACGCGGCACCCACCCCACGCGCGGCATGCCGCGACGCACGACCACCTCGCCGTCCGACCAGACCACGAACAGCGTGTTCTTCCCGCCGCCCGGAACACCGAAGGGGCCCCTTCGCGCCGGGGCCAGCGCACGATATTCATCCTGACGCCCCAGTTCGTGAAACAGCAGGGCGTACAGCGAATTGTGCGCCAGAAACGCACGCCGGTGATCAGCAAAGCGCGCGTCCGCGCGGTCCAGAAATTTCAGCATGTCCAACAGCCACTGCCGGTACTCCAGCGGCGTGAGCGCATGGTCCCGCTGCTCCCACCCGCCACCGGCCAGGATGAGCGGCCCGACGCCGAGATGCCGCACCCCCTCCTCCACGCAGATGCGCAGCACATCGGGCACCTGGTCGGCATTCTCGCGCACCAACGTGAACTTCACCCCGGTCGGAATGCCGGCCGCAACCAGTGCACGGATTCCTCGCAGCCCGGCGCGAAACGCCCCCGGCCCGCGCATGCGGTCGTTCGCCGGTTCCAGTCCGTCCAGGCTGATGACAATATCATCCACGCCGGCGTCGCGCATGCGCGCCACCATGTCGTCATCCAACGTCTCCGGGTTGCAAAGAATCCGGATATTCTTCACAGCCCCGGCGGCCTTGGCGGTGCCAGCCGCAGCCAGAAACTCCGGAAAGTCTTCGCGCACGAGCGGGTTGCCGCCGGAGAACTCCACCTCCGCATCGCGGCCGGTTTCGCGGGCAAAGGCGAGAAATGAAGCGAGAATCCTGCGGCAAGCCTCTGTCGGCAGGTCGTCCATGGCCCGCCCCGGCGTGCGGCGCAAGCAGTGCGGGCAGGAGAGATTGCAGCGCGAGGTGATGTGCCATGCCAGATGGCACCGTTTGCGAATAGGCGTTTCGGGGTTAGTTATCACAATTCGGTGGTTGTGTGGCGGGCCTTCCCCGTGGGCACGCAGAAGAACAAGCCCGTGCCCTCATCGCGCACAATATGCGCCTCAATATCGAACACACTGCGTAGCGTTTCGACTGTCAGCACCTCCGGCGGTGTGCCGTAAGCAACAATCCGTCCTTCGCGCAGCGCGAAGATGTGGTCGGCATAACGCGCGGCCAGATTGAGGTCATGCACTACCAGCACGACCGTCTTCCCCAGTTTACGGTTCAGTTTGTGGATCAGGTCCATTACGTCGAACTGGTGGGCCAGATCCAGGAAAGTTGTGGGCTCGTCGAGAAACAGGTACTGCGTCTCCTGGGCCAACGCCATGGCGATCCAAGCCAGTTGCTTCTGCCCTGCGCTCAGGCGCCCCACAGGACGGTGGCGCAGGTGTACAATGTCGGCCATTTGCAGGGCGTGCTCTACGGCAGCGCGGTCTTCGGGTGTAAACGATTCGAACAGTCGTCGGTGCCCGTAGCGGCCGTGATAGACTAGATCTTCGATGGTCAATCCCGCAGGCGCGACGTTTTCTTGAAACAGCATACCCACGCGCCGCGCGAACTGCAGTCGCGAAAGCGATGCGATGTCCCGCCCATCCAGTACGACCTGCCCGGTTTCCGGTGTCAACTGGCGGGCCAGCGTCTTCAGCAGTGTGCTTTTCCCGGAGCCGTTGGGTCCTATGAGCGCCGTGATGCGACCTTCCGGAATCGCAATTGACTGGCCATCAATCACAACCGGCAGGCCGCGATCATACCGCACCGTCAAGCAGTCGCCATGCAGCCCGGTTTCGGTCGCGTTTGCTGGTTTTGCTTTGTGATTCACAGTTTTCCAAATTCCCGTCGACGACGCATCAGATATAGGAAGAAACCGCCACCAAGCACGCCGGTCACGATCCCCACCGGCACCTGTACCGGCGCGAAAGCGAGTCGCGCCAGCACGTCGGCCGCAGTCAGGAGCGCCGGCCCGGCAAACAAGCATCCCACGATCAACCGCCGGTGCGCACTGCCCACCGAAGTCCGAACGATATGGGGGACGATCAAGCCTACGAAACCGATCAAACCGGATACGGCCACAGCCGATGAGGCGGCCAGAATGGCGGTGGCGGCCAGCAGGAAGCGCACGCGTTCCACGTTCATGCCCAGCGCGGAGGCCGTCGGATCGCCGAGCAGCAGCACGTCCAGGTAGCGCGTGGCGGACAACCCGAGCACCACGCTCACCAGCGTCCAGGGCGCGATCATGCGTACCTGCTCCCAGCCGGCGCCGGTCAGGGAACCGACCGTCCACGACATGGCGTTTTGCACGGTCGACAAATCCTTCGCCAGGAAGAACAACATCGTCTGCAGTGAGCCGGCAATGGCGCCGATGATGACGCCGGCCAGGATGAGGCGCACCGGGCTCGTCCCGTGATGCCAGGCAATCGCGTAGACCGCCAGAAACGCGGCCGAACCGCCAAGCATGGCCAACAACGGCAAATGCGCGCCCAACACGGGGTAGACCATCAACCCCAGCAGCACGGCCAGTCCTGCCCCGGAACTGACTCCCAATAGATAGGGGCTGGCCAGTTCGTTGCGGGTGATCGCCTGAAAGATCGTGCCGGAAAGCGCCAGGTTGGCGCCGACCATCAATCCCACCAGAATGCGCGGCAACCGCACGTTCCATACGATCAGCGTGCTGGTAGCCAGCGTCGGCGCATCGGGCAGGTGGAGCGCATGGGCGGTCCCCTCACCGCACAAGAGGCGCACCAACACCGACGGTTGCCACACCGCCGGATCGGTCAGGGCCGACCAAGCCTTGTGCCATGACATGTCGTAGGCGCCCAGCGAGATCTGCAGAAAGGCAGCGACGGCAGCCACGATACATGCGCCAGCGATCACTACCACCATTGCCACACGGCGGTGTGTCGACGCTCGTGTTGCAACGGGAGATGCACTTTCGTCGGTTGGCTTGCTGGTTGTCATGCGTTTCGCGAGTTCTTTCGGTGCGGCCAAGACTACGACACGGCCGCCACCAGCAGCAGGATCATTCGAGTCCGTGTCGTAGCAGCGGACCTATCGACCATCGTCTTTCAGGACGGCAGCCACGGCGGCGCGATCAAAGAGGCACTCCGCCGGAGGATAGCCTTGATCGTCACGATACGGCCCGAAGAGATCAGGGTAGATTTGTTTGGCTGCCATTTCAATCTGGAACAGCAAGAAAACCGACCCCTGCAGCGGCGTGCCGCCGGGATAGACGCGGTCGTGCTGCAACGCAGCCAGGCGACCACCCAGTGGATCGTCTTTGAGTTTGAGCAGCAGATCATATCCGGGGCGCGAAGACGGATAGATGGCCCACGGCACAATCAGCACATCCGGATTGAGCGCCATCAACCCTTCGATGTCAAGCTGGGTGCCACGCCCGGCGTCGGCATAGGTCGATGCGGCAATGCTTTCGAAGGCGTCGCGGGCCCCGACGGCGCGGTACTGGGCCTGTCCGAATCCCCCGTGCATCAGGCTGAACGGCAGGAACCGTCCATTCTTGTTGGCAATCACAAGCCCGACGCGCGGACGCTTCTCGACCGGCGGCAATTTGGCCTGAATATCGGCCACCAGCTTCTGACCAATAGCCTCCAGTTGCGGAATCACCGCTGGCCGGCGATACACTTGGGCGATCTTGTCCGACAGTTCCCATACGTTGTAGTACATATACGATTCCTTTCCAGGATAACTGTTCTCCCGGCTGTAGCGATTCGCGATGAAGGGGCCAACATTGCGGGCAATCTCGTCCACGTCCGCCCGACTCCACCCCTTGCTGGATGCCAATTGCAATGGATCAATGTGATGGACCTCCGCGTGGAGCGCATAGAGCGTCTCCTTGTCGAACAGCGTACCGGAAGCGCCAAACAAATACGTCAGCTTTCGGTAATCGACGGTATTCGTGACACCGGGGATTTGCTGGAAGAAGCCATCAAAGAAATTATTCGATGACCCGGTCGCAATCAGCCGGTTCTCCACGCCCAGCGTAATCAGAATTTCGTTGTAGTTCGCGTCCTGCGTGACGATCCGACGCGGCGGATGGTCAAACCGCACGCGCCCCGACGGCGACATTTCCACGAAATAGGGCGCGTTCGAGACGGCGGACGCGGATGCCGCAGCAGGTTTGGCAAGGAATACCGCAGACCGTGAACGCACGGAACCGAGCATACTCAGCGCACCCACCAACATGGCCACAACGATGGCGAGCGCCACCAGAAAGATTCGAACAGTTCGCTGCATATTTCTCACACATCTCCGACCATAATGTACGGCGTGCTGGCAAACACCTTCTTCGCCGCATCGCGCGCATGCAACGCCACCCGTGCGGCGATCACGCCATCCATGGGTATGCGGCGCACATGCTGCAAGCCCGCAGCTTCCATCACCACGGAAAGCACGTCAGCCGTGTGCCGCATGAACGGGAGTTGCGCCAGCGCGGCGCGATATTGTTCGTCGGGCTGCCATCCCGAACGCGGCTTGTTGTCAGATGGGGGCGGCGGTTGTTTGTCCGCGTTGGCCGGTGGTTCCTCGCCGATCAGCACCATGCGTCCGCCCGGCTTCAACAACCGGGCCCAACGATACACAGCCTGCCCGGGATGCGGAAGCGTAAACAGAACCAGACGACTGGAGATTACACCAAATTGCGCGCCCGGAAGAGGCGGCGATTCCGCGTCCCCCTCCACAAAGGCAATATCCAGTTTCCGGACAGTTGCGAGCCGCTGGCCGGCCGCAATCATGGTTGGCGAAAAATCGACACCTGTGACCTTCCAGCCGAGTTCCGCCCAGAGTTGCGCAATCGTTCCCGGTCCGGTCCCCACATCGAGCGCAGCCCCGCCGCGCGGTTCGCCAGCCGCCTTGCGCAGTGCGTCAGCCCAGGCACAACGACAAGCCGCGTCCTCGAACTCGCCGCAGGTGACACGGTTCGTCCAGTTATCGACACGCAGGGCATTGCTCCATCCTTCGCGGAAAACGTCCTTCAATGCGGGGGCAGATGCGGTTGCGGTCATAAGTTTTTCCGTTAGGCGAAAATCGCGCTGCGGGGCAGCGATCATACAATTTACTCGAATTTGTGGGAGCGCCACCCCGTGGCGCGATGGATCGTGTTCGCACCTGCATTAAAACACAAAACTCACTTTTGCCACAGCGGAGAGCGGCGCTCCGGGTTCGATGCGTCCCGTGTTCTGCGATGATTCGTAGTAGGTCCGGTCAAAGACGTTGAACACATTGACTTGGACCTTAACCAACCGTCCACCAGACAGCGCGTATGTGTACCAAGCACCCGTGTCCACCTCCGCGTATCCGGGCAAACGAAATGCGTCCGGATTATTTTTATCCGCCGCCGTGGGGCCGCCAGCTTTGCTGCTGGAAGCAAAGAGACCGGCACCGGCACCGAAACCGCGCAACGTGCCGTCCTGAAACGTATACGCGAGCCACAGACTGCCGCTGTTCAACGGCACGTTGAGGGTTGGCGCACCGATCGGCAGGGTAGTCGATTTAATCACCTTGGTGTCAGTGTAAGTATAGTTGGCAATGACCTGCAACTCGGGGGTGATCTGACCCACCAGATCGCTCTCAAACCCTTCGCTGCGCATCTCGCCGCCATCCACGGAATAAGCATGGGCACTGTTTGTGGGATCGGTAATGGTAATTGGCACATGATCCTTGGTGATCTGAAATGCGGCGGTTGTCAGCGTCAGTTTCTTGTCAGGAGTTGTGAACTTGATGCCGCCCTCATATTCAAGGCCAGTTGTGGGTGGCAGAGGTTTCGCACCGGCGTCAAGGGTGGTGGGGCCGTTGGGATTGAAGGAGTGGCTCACGCTGACATACGGCGACATCCATGAGGTAAGATCGTACAACACGCCCGCGCGCCAGCTTGGTGCGAAATCGTTTTGAGAGTAGGCCGTTCCCGGCTTGCTTCCCATCGGATATGTGATCTGCTCCTGGTGCACATAGTCCTCACGTCCCCCAACCAACAAGTGCAGTGTATTATCGAGCGCGTCCATCTGCTCTTGCAGAAAGATGCCACCGCCTTGGTTGATGGTCTCCGAGTCTTGCGTGCGTGCCACGGTAAAGGGCCCGGTGGGATAAACCGGCGCGTAGATGGAGACCGCCGGCAGGTTGCCCGACTTGAGCGGCATGTACAGGTAGTCCATACGGAAGAGATCGAAGCCGGACAAAAGTTGATTCTTGGTGTCTCCCAGTTCAAACTTCCAGAGTGCGTCGCCGACGTATTTCATGTCCACGGCAGAGAAGGATGAGGCATCGTAGTATGGGGTGGTCTTGTCGGTTGCAGTTGTCGGCGACGTGTACCGGATATCATCGTTCTTGGCCTCGAAGTCATGGAACAACATTTTTTGACCGATCGTTAAATTATCGTCCACGGGGTGATCGAGCTGCAGGCCACCGACGTAATCGTCGATGGTCTGCGTGTTGTGGTAAGGCCCAGCGCGGTTCATGGAGATCGGCTCCACGGCCTTGCCGTCATGCGTGAACGCCACGCCGTCGTCGTTGGGGCGGACATTGTGCTGATACCACATCCAGGCGGTCAGCCGGGTCTGGTCAGGGAAGACCCAAGTCAGGCTTGGCGCGATAAATTCGGATTTGGAGTGGACAAAATCGCGGAATGAATCGCTGTCCTCGTCATCCACGACCACGCGGTAAGCAACGTTGCTGCCCAAGGGGCCGGTACTGTCCACACCACCGCGTAAATAGCCGTAACTGCCTGCTTCGCCATAGATCTCGGTTCGCTGCTGGAACTCAGGCAGTTTCGGTATGACATTTATCAACCCGCCCACTTCCATGGCGCCATAAAGAGCGGAAGAAGGTCCCTTGAGCACTTCCACCTGCTGCACCCCGGCCATATTGATCGGCGGCGTGCCGTCCAGATTCACGCCGTCCAGATACATGCGCTGGTCGAAACCCCGCACGTACGCGCTCTCGAATGTAATGGCGTATCCCTGTGTCTTTTCCTGCGCCACGCCGCTGACATTGCGGTAGGCATCCCGAAGACGGTCCACATTCTGGTCTTCAATCACCTGGCGTGGAACAACCTGAATGGAGAGCGGCGTCTCGGAAACCGGCACGTCCGTCCAGGTCGCCGTTTGCGCATTTGTCACAGTGTAGGATTTGCCGACTACAGGGGCCAACCGCTTGGCTTCCACCACCACCGGTGCCAGACCTGCAGGAGCGTTGGTCGTCCCCGCCTCCTGCGCCATGCACTCCACCGCCAACCCGACCACAATTGCCATCCGGCATGCCATCCCTTGTATCCCATGTCGCCAATTCATCGCGCGTTTCTCCCTTATCCTGTTACCTCTCTCTGCCGCGCCGCTCTCGCGCGTGCCCTACCTCCATGTCTTGTCAGCAGGCAACCATTTGTTATCGTTGAAACGCAGCAGGTAGGGCTTTGGTTCACCGATTCGGCAAGAAACTTTGGCTGCATGCCCTCCGCCTTTCCTTTCGGCGGGAGTTTCTCTACAAAAGCAAGGACGATGGCACCGTCGCGCCACCGTCCCGAAAAAACCTGCCGTGGGTCTCCGTCTTCTTCATGAACACCGCAATAGTGCTGTTGAATGGGTCTGGACGCGCCTATTTTGCTGCGGGCCCGCCTGGACGTTCCGGCGGGATTGCAGCCGGATTTTGCCCCATGCGCGTGATCAGGTCGTTATACTTGCTAACAATCTCCACCTAAACCAGTGTTCACCAACGGGACCACGGTCTTGGCAGATGCAATGCGCGCGGCGGCGGACGCTTTCCGGGGTGTTAGTGGCGGCGCCGCAGAGAGCGCCACCGGGGCGACCAGGTTGCCGATGGTCGGCACCGCGAACAGAATGTGCGGGGAGTCCGGCGTTACCACCACCACTTGCGGGGTTTCCGCGTGCTCGGGTGGAACGTCCGGATCAGGCGTCAATGCCTGTACCGCCGTTTGTGGAAGCAGAATCGGTGGCTCCAGTATCGCGGCAACGATTTCTTCAGTCTGTGCCGGTGGCCCGATGTGCACACTGGCGGGCTTGCCAAAGACGCCAATCGCCAGAAAAACTAAACAAATCGAATTCATCCACGCCATCTGTTTGCCGGCATCGCGTTTCGCCGCTGGCAGACAAAGCAGCGCCAGTTCCGATTTCACCTCGAAGTTCTGTTTCGCTTTTTTCGACTTCATGCGCAAACAATTGGTTTGTGTTAAACGTTACATCGCAAACAACATTTCGTTACAGAATATTGATGCTGCAAGTGCAAGCGTTACTTCTGCATGCACTTCTGGAGCGAAAGTAGCGCATAGGACGTGACCAGAGCCGGGTCGTTCTCCCAGAAGGAGTTGTCGACGTTGGCCCAACTGCCATCCGCCTGCTGGGCCTTCAACAACTGGGCAATCAAGTCCTTGCGCCATGCGATCGCCTTGCTGCCAGCGACCAAATCACCGCTTCCCATGAGCGGCAGCGTCTTAGCCATGATGGTGTAATAGTAGAAGAGTCCCTTGGTTCCCTGACCCGGATTTTCCGTGACACTCCAGTGTTGCACAGCCCAGGCAATGGCCGACCGTACGCGCGGGTCTTCACGTCCGACCTGCGCATAGAGCATGCTTTCAAGGCCTGCATAGGTCATGCTGCCAAAACCGCGCAATGTGGGGACGCCGCCGACACGGTTGGTGGTGACGCCACCGCGGTCACCGTTACTTTCATAGCCGAAGCCACCGTAGTTGACGCTGTCGGATTCGTCCTTGTTCTGCAGGCGGGTGGCAAACGCCGCCGCGGCCGCCCAGTCCACATCCACATGTTTTTCCGCGCCGGGGCGGCCGTCTTCCACGTCCTGCGTCAGTCGCATGGCCATCAGGGCCAGACCGGTGTTGCTCAGATCCGCCCGCGCTGTGCCGGCGCGTTTCTCCATCATGGTTACAAACCTGGCAATCTCCTCGGCGGTCGGTTCCGGCTGCCCTTCCACCTGGGCGCGCTCGACGATGCGCTTCTCCATCTCCGCACGGCTCGGGGGGGGCGGCGGCGTGCGCTCGTAACCGAAGCCGCCCGCGCTGGCGCCGGCCTTCTCGCCCTGAAACTGCGCCCCGGCCAGAAACGATCGCGCGCGCAGAATGATGCCGGCATACCGCTGCCGGTTGTAGGCGTGCAGCGCCGTCATGCAAACGGCGGTGTTGTACACGG
>Ga0118677_10010493_pt1 | contig 14142 bp, 13 predicted proteins | sample AliMusrvi5mmetaG_FD_86154 | JGI IMG/M metagenome (GOLD analysis project Ga0118677, IMG submission 86154) | reverse complement strand
AAAGCATGGAAGGAAAGCCAAAAGTTTATTCAAGTACGGGCTTATATATCTATCTAATATGCTGTTTTCTAATGATTTGAAAAGGTTTAAAGAATGTTGTAAATTTTTGTCATGTACTTAGATTACTTCACTAAATTATAATAATTCAGCACTTTAAGCCGCCATCCATCTTTGCTTATGTTGTGTTTTTTGAAAATAAATTTACCGGCCAGATAACCTGTAGCCAGCATCATACCACCCGCCATTAAAGCTTCTTTTTTGAAAACGGGATTTTCTTTATTAATCAGATTATTAAAACTGTCAACAACTATAAAGGCACCACCGCCCATGATGCCTACGCTTGAAAGCACAAGGAATAAGGGCCTCTCAGTATAAATTGTATTTATATCTTTCAGGAGCAGGGGGTTATTATTAACAGTAATTATTGAGTCATTAATTTTTGTAATATACCCATGAAATTTTTCTTTATTGGTTGGTTTAAGAATTATTTTATCTCCGGTTTTGTATTTCAAATTTTCTACATCGGCACTGATTTTCTCAACCACTAACAGAGATTGCGAAAAGCTGTTAAAGGAGAGCAGGCACAACGCAAAAATAAGCCCGAATTGCTTTACAAATCTCATTAATGGGTTATTTGTTTAATTTATAAATCAGTAACTGATTATGCTTCATTGCTTAATTTTGAAAATTGAAAAACGAGATATTATTTTTCTTTTTACTATTTTTGCTAAAATTAATTAAAAAAATGAAAAATAAGCATATAAACTTTTTACTGCTTGTACTTATACTTGGGGTAGTAACTATTATTTATTCGAATCACTTTAAAAGCCCTTTCCATTTTGATGATTCACACACTATTGAAAATAATATTTTCATTAAAAACCTTAAAAACATTCCTTTATTTTTCAAAGATGCTTCTACTTTCAGCTCTTTGCCGAGTAATCAGACATACAGGCCGATGGTATCCGTTACGCTGGCGTTAGACTATTACATGGGCAAAGGCCTTAATCCTTTTTATTTTCATCTGAGTATGTTTTTGTGGTTTTTAGTTCAGCTGGTGCTTATGTTTTTATTATTCAGCAAGATACTGGCCTTAACCTTTAAGCACAAATGGACTGATTTTATAGCTCTTTTTGCAGTGGCCTGGTACGGGTTGCATACTGCAATTGCTGAGACCCTTAATTACATAATCTCCAGAAGTGATTCATTATCTACTCTTTGTGTAGTTGCTTCATTTTATCTTTTTGTTGCATTTCCCGGAAAAAGGAAATTTTTGTTTTATCTGTTACCCGTTATAGTGGGCCTATTTTTTAAAGAACAAACAGCTATGTTTGCGCCTATACTATTTTTCTATATTCTTTTATTTGAGAAAAAGATGTCTTTAGCCGATATATTTATTTTTAAAAATTTCGGTAAGTTAAAGGATGTTTTTATTAAAACACTTCCTGCCCTCATTGTATGTGTGGTACTGGTTGTATTTGTAATAAAGATGCAGACTAAAACAGTTAACCCCGGAGGTGTTTCAACTATCGATTATTTAATAACACAACCATGGGTATATCTGCGCTATTTTATTGCTTTTTTCCTTCCTTTAAATTTATCGGCAGACTCTGACTGGAGTGCATTCAGCAATATTTTCGACGAACGTGTTATTGTTGGTTTTGCTTTTATGACAGGACTTGCTCTAGCAGCTTTTAAAACATCAAAAGAAGGAAAAACAAAACCTATAGCTTTTGGTATTTTATGGTTTTTCTTTGCTTTGTTGCCCACATCCAGTTTGGTTCCATTAGCAGAAGTAACCAACGACCACAGAATGTTTTTTCCTTTTATAGGGCTTGTATTCAGTGTTGTATGGGCCTTAGGACTATTGCTTATTAAATTCGAAAAGATTATAAGTGCTCAACTTAATTTCAAACTACTGACAAGCTTAGTATTAGTTTTAATATTAGGGCTTAATGCTTATGGTGTAAGGGAGAGAAATAAAGTTTGGAGCTCTGAAGAAAGCTTATGGTACAATGTAACCGTTAAAAGCCCAGCAAACGGCAGAGGGATGATGAACTACGGCTTAACGCTGATGAAAAAGGGCAACTACACAAAAGCCCTTGACTATTTTAACAGGGCATTGATTTACCTGCCTTATTATGCTTATCTTCAGGTTAACTTAGGGGTGGTAAAAAATGCAATGGGAAACCAAACAGAGGCGGAAGAGCACTTTAAAAAAGGTGTTCAGTTCGGGAGCACATTTAATGAGACCTATTTTTTTTATGCACAGTTCTTATTTGACCAGGGCAGAATAAGTGAATCTTTAATTAATGCTGAAAAAGCGCTTTCTTTGAGTCCTGCGCATCTGCCTACAAGGCATCTGTTGTTAAATCTTTACCTCCAGCTAAAAGATAAGTCAAGGTTAAACAATCTTATTAATGAGACACTGCAGATATACCCTGATGATGCCTACAGTAAGCAGTTTATGACTATGAATTTGCCCACCTCTGTTTCGTCTGAATCAGAGTTAGAGAATGCTGAAATAAAAGCAAATAACAATGCAACTCCTGAAAGCTTGTTAAATCTCAGCCTTACCTATTACAATCATAAGTTGTATGATAAATGTATTGAAGCCTGCCGGGAAGCGCTTAAATTAAACCCCAGATACGCTGAAGCCTACAACAATATTTGCAGCGCTTATAATGCATTAGGAGAATGGGATAAAGCTATTGAAGCAGGCACAAAGTGCATAGAAATAAAGCCAGATTATGAACTTGCAAAGAACAATCTGAATTATGCCAAATCGCAGAAAAAGAAATAAGTAATGATTCTTATTTTATTAAAATGCACTAAAAATTGTTAAATTGCAGACATTGTTAAATTGTTATATAAATTTTAATTTATGATTGAAGATAAAGACATGGAGTTAACCTCCATAGCATCATTAGGAGAGTTCGGGCTTATTGACAAACTAACCTCTGATATTGTACTTAAGAACACATCGACCATAAAAGGGATTGGCGATGATGCGGCAGTGCTTGATTACAACGACAAGCTCACCCTGGTATCTACCGATTTGCTGATAGAAAACATACATTTTGATTTGGTTTATACGCCTTTAAAACATTTAGGCTATAAAGCGGCCATGGTTAACATCTCAGATATTGCAGCTATGAACGGAGCGCCCAAACAGATGACAGTAAGTATTGCTATTTCCAGTAAATTCAGTTTTGAAGCTATTGAAGAAATTTATTCAGGCATTAAGTTAGCCTGCCAGAAATACGACATAGATTTAATCGGTGGCGACACGTCGGCAAGTCCTTCAGGGCTTTTTATTTCCATTACCATATTGGGAGAAGCTTCCAGAGAAGATGTTGTTTACAGAAATACTGCTGAAAAAGGCGACCTTGTTTTTGTTACAGGCAATTTGGGCGCGGCTTATATGGGTCTCCTGTTGCTTGAAAGGGAAAAGCTTGTTTTTAAAAACGACGCTACCATGCAACCCGATTTTGTGGGGAAAGAATATCTATTGGAAAGATTGCTCAAACCAGAAGCCCAATTAGAACTTATAGGGTTATTGAAAGAAAATGGCATCAAACCAACGGCTATGATTGACATTTCTGATGGCCTGGCTTCCGAAATCATACATATCTGTAAACAATCTGGTGTTGGGTGCAACATTTATGAAGAGAAAATACCCATTGATCCCTTAACAGCTATGGTTTCAGAAGAGTTCTCGATACTTCCTGTGGTAGCAGCTTTAAACGGCGGAGAAGACTACGAGCTGCTTTTTACTATTAAACAGGCTGATTATGAGAAGATTAAAGGGTTAGAGTTTTTCACACCAATAGGTCACATTACTGATGCAGAAAGCGGCATCAACCTTATAGGGAAAAGCGGTGAGCAGGTAACTATAAAGGCTCAGGGGTGGGATGCATTTAAGTCTGATGATAAATGAAGTTTGCAATAGTGCCTAGAGTACTTAGATTACTTAAAGTTGAAAGAGAGAAAATATTTTCTATTTAATTTTTGCTATTTACTATTTTCTATTATATTGTCGGGCTATTTAAAATTGATTTGAATGAAAATTATAAGATATAATGTGTGTCTGCACCGGCTTGATGTTCATCAGCTGGAATTACTAAGATACTGGCGCAACAGCAGTTACATATCTCAGTATATGGAATATAAGGAGCACATTACTGCAAATATGCAAAAGGAATGGTTTAAAAAGATTGATAATATTAATAATTTCTTTTTTATAATAGAATATAACGACTCACCTTTAGGACTAATTAATATATCAAATATTAACTGGGAAAAAGGAGTAGCAGACACCGGACTTTTTGTGTGGGATGAGAAATATATCAATTCTCATATACCTGTTCTTGCTTCTCTGGGTATGCTCGATGTTTTTTTTCAATTTTTCGGACTTACTAAGGTTACTGCAAAAGTTAAAAATGACAATTTAAAAGCTATTAATTACAACGCTTCTTTAGGCTTTGGTCTGGTAGATGAGTTTAAAAATACGGATTTCAGTTTGTATGAGCTGGAAGCTTCTCACTATTTTAAACATGCTGCCAGCCTTAGAAGATCTGCCGAAAAACTTTATAATAATAATGCTGAAATAAAATTGGATTCTGAAAATGCACTTTCCAAAGAGATACTTGCCATTATTGAAAGCGTTAGTGAGAGGAATAAATAAGAGGCGGGAGTCGGAAGCCGGAATATTGTGTCATTGGGTCATTAGTGGTCATTCGCTTCGCTGTCATTGGTAAACTTCATTTAAAGCCTTGATTTTCTTTTACTTGGTTATTGGATATTGAGTGTTGGTTATTTATAATTTCCCCTTTACAATATTAGTCGTTAGACATGGACAGAAGCCGGAAGCCAGATGTCAGGAGGCGGGAGTTGGAAGTCAGGAGCAAACATCTCCCAATTGGAAGCAATTTTTACTTATGGACAACAATTAAAGACGTTGAAGCCATATTACTTTTATTCAGTGCTCTGTCGACAATATAAAAGTCGAAGCTTATGGTATCGAAGGTTGATAAGGGGTTGTAGATATCGAGGTTTACTTCCATTTCTCCCTTAATGGCTTTGTTTTTACCTGATGGCGTAATTACAGGTAAACGTGTATTAAAAGGCAATGGCAATACAACAGGAGTTAAAACACCATGCTGAAGCTCTTTATAAGTAATAAACAAGTCGTAATAATATTCGCCACCCTTATTGTAAGGGGGTAGTGTGTCGCCTGCAGAGAGGCCAATATCTCCATCACCATCGGTAAATGAAAAAACCAACGTACCCTTATCTTCAATACCTGCATTATTAACATATTTAACAAAATTCTTAAATTCGATGTGGGGCACAATAGGGTACTCTTCTCTTTTCAGACAAGAAGAAAAGAAAATTAAACACAAAAATGAAATGAAATAAAATTTTTTCAACTTTATAAGCATAAATGAACAATTACGAAAGCAAATTTATGAATATTTTAATAATAAACAAAACTATATTTCTAACTTTGTTTTCTTTTAAAAAAAACCGGTGAAACCAAACTCTTCCGCTATTTTTAACATTAAAAATGATGTTGAGTTTAACGAACTCTCTTTACAGACTTTTCGGTTTCAGTATCAGAATTGTTTGGTTTACAAGCAGTTTGTTAATTTATTAAAAATAAAACCATTAGAAATCACGAATTTCAAGGAGATTCCTTTTTTACCCATAGTGTTTTTCAAAAACCATATCATTTCATCGCTTGCCCTCCCTCCTGTTTATTTTTTTGAGAGCAGTGGCACAATGGGTTCCAAAAGCAAGCACTATTACCAAAGCCTTGATATTTATGAAGAAAGTTTTACCCGATGTTTTGAGTTGTTTTATGGCAATCCGGGAGCATATACTGTTCTGGCTTTGCTGCCTTCATACAGCAGTAATCCCAATTCATCGCTCATTTATATGGTTAACAGTCTGATAGGTAAAAGTCAGCATAAATTCAATGGTTTTTATAACCACAACTTTTCATTATTACATGATGTACTTTTAAAGCTTAAAACAACGAAAACGCCTACAATATTAATAGGGGTTTCTTTTGCTTTACTTGATTTTTGCAGTGTGCATAGTTTTGATTTTCAGGAACTTATTGTTGTTGAAACCGGCGGGATGAAAGGCAGACGCCAAGAGATGATTCGCGAAGAGCTGCATGAAGTTTTGTGTAAAGGTTTCAATGTCAACACTATTCACTCAGAATATGGCATGACAGAGCTTTTCTCTCAAGCTTTCTCTAAAGGCCGAGGACTTTTCGGTTGTCCGCCATGGATGAAAGTTCTAGCGCGTGATGTTTACGACCCGCTTTCTCTTTCTGAGAATGACAGTGGTGCACTTAACATCATTGATTTAGCGAACATTAATTCATGTTCTTTTATTGCTACAGAAGATTTGGGAAATGTATTCCCTGATGGGACGTTTACTGTTTCAGGACGTTTTGACAGCAGCCAGATGAGGGGATGTAATCTGTTGATAAGTTAGATAGGTTTATTTAAAGAGCAAGAACTTTGAAAGAAAAACTTTTTCCTAATATAGCAAATATAAAATAGAAAATAGACAAAAAAAGCAAAATTACAAGCCTCAAAATCCAAATTCCAAGATAAGAAAAAAAGGCCCAAGTCTCAAATCCAAAATCCCAAAAGACAAATAAATCTCAATTTTATAAACTAAGAAAACGAGGGAAACAAATATAAAGAAACGGGATAGTTTAAGAAATTTAAGGAAAATGTATTTGCATAACAAATGGTCGATGTTGATAAATAGCTATAACATTTAGTCTATATTTTACATAAAAGAATACCTGAAATAAATTATTTTATCATTTTATATCATTTTATAAATAAAATTTTATATCTTTGCACCTCATATTAATTTAATCTTTACTTAAAAATGAATCTTTACATTGGAAATCTTGATTATAATATCAAGGAAGAAAATCTTCGCGAATTATTCGAAGAATTCGGAGAAGTAACATCAGTTAAAATTATCACAGACAAATTCAGCGGTCGCAGCAAAGGCTTTGGTTTTGTTGAAATGTCTTCAGATGCAGAAGCCGATGAAGCAATTCAAAGTCTTAATGGCAAATCTATTAACGACAGAAACATTGCCGTTACTAAAGCTCGCCCTAAAACTGAAGGCTCTGGAAATTCTGGAAATTACAATAATAGAAGAAGATAATCTACCTTTCTTTCATGTAATTTTAAGAAATCTTTCTTTCAAAAACCGGTTTTTTAACCGGTTTTTTTATTTTCTAAAATTCACATGGTAACCCCAACAAGAAATATGTTTTTCGTTGACACATGACGCATTTTGGCTGAGTCAGACAGCTTTTACCGCTGACCAGAAGTGGATTTTTGCTAAAGCGTAATTTAGATTTAAAGAGGCTTTAGGCTATAATTTCAGGAACAAATTCCCGTTAAATAAAATTATCTAATTTTGCACCTTGAATTTTAATACATTCAGGAACAGTTACTTTTATGAAAGCATTCATTAATTTCATTATCAACAAGAAAGTACTTCTTTTTACTATAGGGCTTCTTTTATTAAATATAATTCTTAAAATTTTATTTATAGAAAGCAATGATATTGCTAAGGATGAACCTTTTAGTATTTTTCATGCACAGATGAGGATACCTGAAATTATAGAATGCCTTAAACCCGGCAACAACCCTCCTCTTTATGAAATTTTGCTTCATTTCTGGATTAAGCTTTTTGGCATCAGTGCTTTCAGTGTACGTTTACCCTCATTGATTTTCAGCAGTTTAACAGCTTTGGTTATTTTCAGAACGGGGAAATCGTTTTTAAGCTTCTGGACAGGTGTTGCCGCTTCACTGATTTTCACTTTCGCCACTTTGCAGACTTATTATGCGCACGAAGCGCGGGTATACGCTTTGTTTATGCTCTTAGGAAGTTTGTCTTTCTTACTGACATTGAACTACTTAAAGAGTTTTAAAAAGATATTTTTAATACTTTTGGCGCTGACGGATATTTTTATGATTTATGCTCATTATTTCGGGTTTTTTATTTTACTCAACCAGTTGTTTAGCTTGTTCTTTTTCAGGTTAAAAAAACAGGATTACATCCTTATAGCCATCACTGGAGGAGTTATCATATTATCATTCTTGCCTATGATATCCTCATTTATTACGCAGTTTTATTATTCTGTTGAAGAGGGAACATGGGTAGAACAACCTTTGATGAGTCATTATTATGGTTTCCTGAATATTTTTATCAACAACAAATATAGCAGCTATATTTATCTGGGGTCACTGGCAATTCTCTTGGTAATATTTTTCATCAAGAAGAAGACTTTTAGAGGTTTACTACAACAAGATAAAAGAAAGTTTGTTTTTCTGGTGTTCTTATGGTTCTTTATACCATACACTGTTATGTATGCAGTTTCCTTCTGGGCGCCTATGTTTATAGAAAGATATGTTGTATATACTTCTGTTTTCTTTTACCTGTTCATAGCTTCAATACTTTGCCTTTCAGAAACTAATAAGAGGATAAAAGGGTTCCTTATTCTCCTGTTCTTTTCAGTAATTATTTTCTCTTACCAAAGCAATCCGTATAATAAAAGAGATATTGCTAAAGCTGTTTCGTTTGTGAAAGAAAACAAGAAAGACAGTACCGTTGTTTTAGTATGTCCTGATTATGATTACAGTGCATTTGTATATCATTACAACAAGGCATTTTTCAGAAATTATTCTCAGATGACATCATTACTGGAGAATGATAATATTTTTTTTATTTCAACACCGGATGATGCAAGGCTAGTGATACAATACAAAAAGTGTAAGGAGGTCATTTATTTTCAGTCGTTTTACCAATATGAAGACCCTGAAAATAAGATATTACACTTGCTTGAAAAATCGTATCATATTAAAGAAAAAAGAAGTTTTTTTGAAATATATACTGTAACTGTTATGGAAATACTTAAAGTGCCTAAAGGACTTAAAGTGAGCTAAAGTTAAAGATTAATTATTAGTGCGTTTTTAATGAAATTAATGACACGTATATTAAGGATTGTTTTAATTATTTTGGGATTATTGTTTATATACCCATTTCAGCACTTTTCTTACAATACGCCAAAGGCAGGTATATTCTACACTGAAAATGATTCTACCCTAAGTATGTCGGTGCTTTTTGCCGGTGATGCCATGGTTCACGTTGCGCAATATAACAGCGCCTATATTGATTCATTGGGGGTATACAACTTTAATCCTGTTTTTAAATATGTAAAAACCATACTTACAAAAAACGACCTTAACATTGTAAATATGGAAACTACATTAGGGGGGAAACCCTATTCAGGATATCCTAATTTTTCATCGCCAGACACTTTTGCTTATGCACTCAAAGAAGCCGGCTTTAATTACTTTGCCACAGCCAATAATCATGCTGCTGACAAAGGGAAAGAAGGCATTTTACGAACCCTTGAAGTTCTGAACAATTACAATATAAGTTCTACAGGAATTTTCAAAGACAGCCTCGACAGAGCAACACGTTATCCGGTAATTTTAGAGTTCAATACAATAAAAGCAACTTTGCTCAATTATACTTATGGTACAAATGGCATTTCTGTCCCCAGACCGGTAATTGTGAACAGAATAGACTCGTCTCTTATCCGATCAGACATTGAAGAAGCGCGACACAGGGGAGCTGAAGTGGTGATGGTCTATTTCCATTGGGGTAATGAATATGAAAGACAACCCAACGCCTACCAGAAAAATATTACCGAATTTACTTTTAAATGTGGCGCCGACATTATCATTGGCTCTCATCCTCATGTGATTCAGCCTATAGAACTTTTTAAATATAAAACAGACAGTGTCATCAACAAAAAATGGATAATATGGTCACTAGGGAATTTAGTCTCCAATCAGCGTGAGAAATATTCTGATGGTGGTATTATGGTTAAGTTTACCATTAAAAAGAACATTTACACCAAAAAAATTAAAATCTCTGACATGACCTATATCCCTTACTGGGTCTACAGGCCATTGAATCCAACAAGATTTGTTATTCTGCCTGTTTCTATGACCGAACATAATGACAGCCTGTTATCAAAGATGAGTCCTGCTGATTTGAATACCTTTAAAGCTTTTGCCAAGGAAACAAGAGAGCACGTAAAGAATGATTCGATACCTTTGAACGAGTGGCATTAAGCAGTGGCTGTTTGAAGATTGTGGAATAAGGACTTTTTAATTGAATTTATTTAATAGTCGGCAATTAGGATAGTTTGCAGCAGCAGCAGCAGTTGAAGTCGGCAATAAGGAAAGTCGGCAATAGGCAAAACGAAAACTTAAGTGAGAATTGAAGACAGTAGACTTAGGACTGTGGATTATAGTACCCATCTAATTCTATTATTCATATACATATTTATCACAAATAAATTGCCTACTATTTTCTTTAAATAATGTTTCGTTGAAATTTATTATAAATATTTCAAAAATTATTTCTTATATTATTGATTTTTCTTTAATTTTAGCAACAATATATTTATTTAATGTTAATACAGAAAGAATGCTTCCGTCATTAAAAATGCTCCAAGAATTATAATTAAAAACATAATATGAAAAGAAAAACAATTCTCATCTGCTGTATCATTTCTTTAATAGTTTTTTTTTCATGTGGCGGCGGTCATAAAGGTAAGAATACTTCTGCCAAACAGGAGACTCCGAAAGCATTACAGGACAATTATCTGGAGATTAAAAGCTACAGTCGCTCCGGAGGAGACCTAACAGAAGAGCTCTACCAGGAACTTGTTGATAAAACACCGGCATTAAAAAAGCTGGAAGATGACCTCAAAGCATATTATAAAAAGCCTGTTGAACTTCAAGAAAAATTTAACAAGTTCGATGGCAAATCGACCAATTATTACGCTTCAGCAAAAAACACAGCATCCGCGATTTCAGATAGTTTACTGAGAAATAAGATGACAGCTATTATTGCCCATAGCGAAAAGTTGTATTCAGGTAAAATTGAAGCCCATAATTCATTACTCAGGCAAATTTCTCAAAATGAAGCGACGCTCAACGACCATCATGCTGTTTTGAAAATTATTCTTACGCTTCCAGTAATCGAAAAATATCAGGATGAGAGCATGCCAGACACGAAAGAGCTTAAAGAATTGATTAATCAGCAAGGAAAGTTGATTTCAAAAATTGATAGTATGACGCCTAAACATTGATGGGTATGAAAATATTTTTAATACTTTTTTTTCTGTTTTCTTCTTGCATCATAACTTTTGCTCAATCGAAAGTAGTTATAGGTATGACCTTAGAGGATGTTAATAAGTTATATCCGAATCTGAAATCCACCACTTACGAAAACACCATTACTCTTGAGAGGCCCGAAAATCTTTACGGTCTTGACGACACATGGGGATATAGATTTGAGGGTGGAAAGCTGACATGGATATTTTTCGACAAGTATATTCAAGAAATTAATGACACGAATTTCAGAAAATGTTTGTCTGCTACAAAGCATCTTATAAATGACTATACCAGGTTTTATGGTAAGCCCGATACTACTATTATTGGAGACACCAGCTTTATAGACCCTTACAAAAAGCATCATTGGGGTTACAATGTTATAGAAGCCCGCTGGAAAAATTATGAAAACATGAAAATAAAAGTAGAATTTACTTTTATGGGCGGCAAAGGGCAATATTCTTTTCTTGTCAAGATATGCTTTTTTGACAAGGACTATCCTTATTACGATTAATAATTACTGAATTATAAATAAAAACTAAAAAAACCCAAATTATGAGTTCAAACTTCTTTGACACTAACAGCTTCTTTATTGACGAAAAAGTCAATTTTTTTAAATTTGAAAATTGTTATAAAATATACAACGACAAGGGTGAAGATATAGGTCAGATAAAGCAGAAGCTTACTGCCGGGCAGAAAATGTTACGGTTATTGCTTAACAAAGCGATGCTTCCATTTTTGCTTGAAATAAAAAATTCGAATGACCAACTAGAGGCTTCTATATCAAGAGGATGGACATTTTTATGTCTAAAATTGTTGTCAAAGATTCTAACGGAATGGTGATTGGGAAAATTAATCAGAAGTTTAAATTTTTCAAACCTACCTTTAAAATATTTAATACCAGTGATATCCTTGTTGCTCAGATAACCGGCGACTGGAAAGCATGGAATTTTGTTATTAAAGATGCCAATGAGGTACAGATAGGTGCCATCACTAAAAAATGGGCAGGGGCCATGAAAGAGATTTTCACTACAGCCGACAAATATAATGTAAGCATTGATGCTAATTATTCGAACAGGACAAATAAAATAGCTATTTTATCAAGTGCTATTACTATAGATATGGTATTGAAAGAAAGCAAATAGGCACTCCGTTTTTTACTATTAAGCATCAAAAAGATTAACGTTATCAAGTATAGAAAATATATGATAGCAAATATAAAACAGAAAATAGGGAAAGAATACAATATAACATCAGCCTCAGATTCACAGATTCTAAGTTCGCCATGGCGAACTTAGAATCTGTGGCAAATAATATTTGTATCCACAGGTTAGCTGCCGGCAGACAAGTCTCTGTCAGTAAAATCTTTGCAACTTAACATATCGCACTATTTTCTTATAAACAATCTCATTGCAATTTTCAATTACCCGTAGCGTTATTTCATTTGATTCTCATAAATTAGAAATTATTAATTTGCCTTTTAAAACCAAAAGCCATGAAAACAATTCTTTCTAAGAGATTACTTTTACTTCCTTTTTTGTTTTGTTTCTACAATTTAATGTCTCAGCAAAAGCCCTTACCTCTTATTGAGTCGAACTTTACAGTAAGGAACACCAACAGCGAAGATTACTATTTCGGACTAGCAGAGGGTGACGAGGTTACCTTCTCGGTAGATGTCACAGACAACACCATTAAAATTGTGGAGTTTAACGAATACCCCAACACCACCATGTTTAGCCAGACCAATGTGGGATCGGTAGAAAACAAAACGATAAACATTACCCACAAGGGCATTTATTATTTTCATTTCCATCAATCAGGATTTCTGGCAGGCCGCCGCAACTGTACACTTAAAGCCACCCGCCAGCCGGCAAGCGAAAAAACTGTAAACTTTAATACCACGGTTTTCTGGAAAGAGAAGATTGATACCGTTTGGTATAATGAAGAAGAAAAATACCTGATACGCGTTGACACCCTTGTGACACCTGTTGCTGACCAGGCTATTAAACTCAAGAAGAAAGGGAAAACCGACCGCAGCATGATTATGTTTTCGTTGCCCGAAAAGCATGATTACTGGTCTATATGGATAGGGACAGGAAAGAATGCCCTTACGGACTTTTCTAATACAGAAAAGCAAATGGCCACTACTTTTCCATACATTAAAAAATATGGCCTTATGACGGCCCTGGCTTTAAACGGCAGTGCTTCATTTGTTACTCCTCAGGGATGCCTGCCTGTAAGTTATTGGATTCTTCCTAATCAGCATGAAAAGCAGCAATTCAACAATGATTCTATAAAATATTTAGCAAATAAAAAAGTGGCTTGCCTTGATTATGCCCGAAGATCAGATACATTAACGGGAATTAATTATCTGGGTGTCTACAACGAGAACAAAAAGAAGATGGATGTGTTTGTAAAGATAGTTTCTGTTCGAGTTGTTGAGAATTGGGGGACACGAAATATAAAGAAATTCAAACTGGAGACAAAACAGGAGCCTTTTCTGAAGGACTAATTTAGTCGGCAGTCAACGTCCACAATCGGCAATAGGCAGCAGAAGAAGGCAGTAGCAAATGGCTGAAGGCAGCGGCAGTTGACAGGAGGAAATACAATAACAAGAAGAAAGCAGGCAAGAGTAAATAAATGCAATAGTACCTAAAAAACTCAGAGAGTTAAAAAAATCTTGTTTTTCATAAAATCATGGTGAAAGTTCGCATAAGCATAGGCAGAACAATCGGCGGCGACCAACAAATGAGCGTTATCAAAATAGGGTGCATTGGTCGGCACCAATTTGATTTGACAGGGCCATTGATTGAGCTGGGAGGACATCGGCTGGCTTTGTTGTTCCACTGCTTTTTGAGTATTCAACTCCGTCTTTCTCTCAATGGCGCGAGAATAGCCA
>Ga0118677_10010490_pt1 | contig 14145 bp, 15 predicted proteins | sample AliMusrvi5mmetaG_FD_86154 | JGI IMG/M metagenome (GOLD analysis project Ga0118677, IMG submission 86154) | reverse complement strand
GTCCAGATCGCCCTCGGGCTCGCGGGCCTCGTCCTGGCCGCCATCGGCTTCCTCGGCATCCTGAAGGCCCGCCTCATCCAGTCGGCCGTCTCCCGGCAGCGGGAGTTCCTGGCCGACGCCTCGGCCGTGGAGTTCACCCGCAACCCGGACGGCCTCGTCTCCGCCCTCCGGAAGATCGGCGCCGGCGGCTCCCAGCTCCAGAGCGCCCACGCCTCCGAGGTCGGACATCTCCTGATCGCCGAGGGGAAGCGCTCCTTCTTCTCTCGCCTCTTCGCGACCCACCCGCCGATCGAGGAGCGGATCCGGAGACTGCAAGGAAGATGACGTGCTCGCCAGAGGCTGAACGGGACCCCTGGAGAATCAGGCCGTCGCGATACTCGCCTCCGCGCGCTCGAACACCTGCATCCAGACCATCCCCAGCACCCACGCGAGCACGAAACAACTCTCCGACCAGAGGTCGATCGAGCCGGGAGCGTCGGACTTCCACCTCTCGGCCACGTCTTTCTGCATCCGCGCGATCAAGGCGTCCAGCGTCCTGTTGACGGTCAGGAAGGTGTCCTGATCCACGTCAGACGCACTGCAGTCGGCCCAGAAAAGGCGATCCTTCGACTCCTCCTTCAGCCGGCCAACCAGCGCGACCACCCGCGCGGAACCGACCGACGCCGGACCGGCCAGGAGGACCTCCACCAGGGAGGGTTCCTGCCTGACTCGCGCCCCGATCTCCAGCGCGGCGAAGAGGGCTTCCCGGGAGCGAGTACCCGGCGGAAGGGACCCGGCGACGCGCGACACTTCCTCCCGCTGGTCGGCCGACATGATCCGGCAGAGCGGGGCCATCGCCCGGGCCAGGATGTCCAGCGTGCCGCCGTCCAGCCCCCGCCACGTCACGGGATCGGAGAGGATTCCCAGCAATGTGGTTCGGGGCAGCTCGAAAAGGTAATGGTTCCGGACGAGGGCGTTCTTGACGGTGATCTGGCCGGGATCCCTCGCGTTCCGGTAGCGGGCCCAGAACTGTTCGAGCCCGTCCACCCGGGTCTGGCCCGACTCGAGGGCCCGCAAGAGACCCCGGGATCCCGGATCCACCCTCTGGACGCGACACGCCGACGCCTCCGCTTTCAGTTTCGCGACGTGGCTGGCGACGACGGCGTCGTCCAGCAGGTCGCCAAGGGAACGCACGTTCGGATCGCGCAGAAAGCTATCGACGAGCGCGACCTTTCCCAGCGCGCGCCGGACGAAGGCCTCTCCCGCCGGGTCGTCGGCCCGGGCAGAGCCCAGCAGCGTCGAGAAGCTCCGGAGCGACGCCTCCACGTGGGACGTGAAGGGCCCTTCGGGCGGCTGCTGAGCCAGGAGACTCTGGAGGAGCCTGTGGAAGCCAGTGCAGAGCCACGCCAGGCGCGTCCGGTCGACGCCTTCCGGCACCGGCCATCCACGCTTCAGGGCGAAATGGAGGTCCAGGACACTTTCCTGGAGAGCCCGGATCTCCGTCCCGCAGAGCAGAATTTCCATCAGTACACCGAGACGAGCACCGGATCGAGCGCGCACCCGGCGCTGGCAGGATCGCGAACGTCCTCCAGCATCCTCACGTAGGCGCTCGCCTGCTCGCGGGCGCGCTTGGCCTGCCGAACCGCCCCCGCAGTGCTGAATGCCACCTTGAACTCGACCACCGAGTGCCGGCCGGGCTGGACGGCCATGGTGTCGATCACCCCCCTGACGATCCGGTTCGTCGCGGCATCGACCGTCCACACGCGAACCTCCGAAGTGATCCGCTGCCGGTCCGCGATGGCGGCGTAGGCCGCACAGACGGCCGCCCGGTTGTCCTCCCGGAGAAGGAAATCACGAGCCTGGACGGTCAGCGCATCCGGCCCGGCGCAGAACCGCCTCACGAGCTGCTCGTAGTCCCCGGCGTCGCCCATCCGCTCCAGGACGCACTCCACGGCCGCGTGCACCCGGCTGCCGAGCCGCAGGTGCGCCCACGTCTCCGACGGGGAAAGTCGCTGGAAGGACGACCCGGGGCGGCTCGGCACGTGGTCCCGCGCCACCTCCCGGACCGGAAGTGCCGACAGGCCTTCGGGCAGCGTGATCCGGCCGCGGGACGCCGGGTGCGGTCGAAGGGACAACGCGGCCCCCGCTCCTGCAGAACCGCCAAGTTCCTGCATCCCGGCCTTCGGATCGAGAAAGCCACGGAAGAACGGCTCGGTCTCGGTCGGGGACCCGCGGTCGATCAGGAGAAGGTCCGACCGGGCGCGGGTGACCGCGACGTAGAACAGGTTCGCCCTCTCCCGTGCAAGCCTCCCGGTGACGTGGTCGTAGATCCCCTCGATACGCCGGTCGAGCGGCACGGCCCCCGCGGTCGGGCTCTTCCTCCACTCCGCGACGACCTTCGCCGCGAAGTCGGCGAAATACGGAAAGAAGGAAATCTCCATCGCCGGCCGCCCCGGCATCAGGAGGCCGGTCGGCTTCGCCTGGAAGAGCCGCGCGAGCAGCGGTCCGTCCTTGGCCCCACTCCGGTCCACGTTCTGGCGCAGGAACGATCCCTGGAAGTCGCCGACGACGATCACGCGGTCGTACTGCAGTCCCTTCGACCCGTGAACCGTGCACGCTTCGATCCCGGGACTCTCCCGGCGATCCTGCAGCCCGTACCATGCGAACGGCATCACGATCCCGTCGAGACCTTCTCCGGTCGCCGCGGATCCCGTCCCCCCGGCGCTCAACTCCCGGAGGTGGAGATTCGCGATGACGTGGTGGATCTCACGCTGCCGTTCGAGTAGCGGCACTCCGTCGAGCATCGGCCCGACCAGCGTCCACAGCCCCAGGCGGCCGAACAGCTCGTGGAGGAGAGGGCCGACGCCTCCCCCGGGCGTTCCCGTGGCGATGCGCTGGGCTTCGCCGTGGAGCCTCGACAGCGCCTCCGGGAGGGATGTCGCGCCCTCAGCATCACCGAGGGCCCGGCGCAGAGCCCCTGACATCGGCGAGAAGACCGCCCCGAGCGCTGCCAGGTGGGCCTCCGCTGGCTCGAGCAGGTGGAGGGCGGACCGCAACAGGACGAACTCCGGCCCTATCGACTCCGGAGGCCCATCGGGGACGTCCTCGGCCTCTTCCAGCTTGAGGGCGATCCGGATCCGGGTCCTGTCACCGACCGCCTCGAAGATCCCGGAATCGAAGAGGTCCTTTCGTGAGCGGCAGACGATGCTGACGCTGCCTTCGCTGCAGAACTCCCGCAGCGCCTTCTTACCCGCCGCCGTCAGGACCCGCTTCTTGCGCCCCGACGGCGACTGCCAGAGTGTCCACCGCCCCGGGCGCCCTGCGCCGACGCCATCCATCCGGGACAGCCTGTCGCGAGTCTCCAGGTAACCCCATTCGGGCAGTCGGCCCGCGACCATCCCGCAGAGACGGTTCACGTTCTGCAGCGTGACGTCGTTGTCGATCCGCCCCGACGTCTGGAGCGTGTCCGTCCGGGGGGCACCCAACGCCAGCCCTATCCTCCCCATCTCCTCGTAGAGGCTGACGAACGCCTCCGGGAATGCGTTCCTCCACGCGTAGATCGACTGTTTCGGGTCCCCCACCATCGTCACGGCTACCCGGCCCGGCCGGCCCGTATCCTCCCAGGCCCCCAGCTGCATCAGGAGGAGGTTCTGGACCAGGTCGTTGTCCTGGGCCTCGTCCACGACGAGCCGGTCGAATCCGAGGCCGACGTCCTCGAGTCTTTCCTGAAATGCGCGGCACCCCTCTTCGCCGGACAGCTCGCGCACCTGCTTCACGTGCTCGGCCACCAGGAAAACCACCGCATCGAAATCGAAGATCCCCTCGGTCAGGAGCGAGGGGAGGTAGTGACGTTCGCCGACCATGGTCGCAACCCGCATCAGGAGGGGGTTGCAGCCGAGGAGGATCGTGCTGGCCAATGCGACGTCGTTCGCAACTTCGGGGAAGGTCGCAAAGGCGGCTTCCCGGTCCTTCTGCTTCGGCTCGTCCACCCACTTCCGGGCGAGAGCCACGCTGTGCCGGAGACGGGCCATTGCCCGGGCACGGGCTTCCGGGGACGCCTCCGGGCCACATCCCGCCCGGGCCATCGTCCGCAGCGTCTCGACCTCGTCGGTGGCGATCTGGTGACCGAGCCGCGACAGGAAGAAGAGGGTCTCTCCGTTTTCCTCCAGGAATTTCCTGACGCCGCGCGAGTCGGCCAGGGAGACCAGCGCTTCAGCGAGGGCCCGGTCGAGGCCCGGACCGGGAGCCAGGTCGTCCGGAAGCGCGGCCGCGTTCCACCGTAGCGCCATGAAGGTCCCGACCGCGGCCTTCCACGGGGAGCTCTCCGCCAGCATCGGAAAGGCCATGTCTGCCGGCAGGCCCATGTCGTACCGGAGCGCACGCGCCACTTCCAGGCAGAAGGAGTGAATGGTGAGAACGCGGGGGCGGCCCAGAAGGCACTCGGCATCCCTGAGCGAAAGACCGTCCACCCCGACCGCGGCACGCTCCTCCAGCTCCATGAGCAGCCGGGACTGCAGTTCGTCCACCGCGGCGTTCGAGAAGCTGCACATCAGCCGTACCGTGATGGCGTTTCAAGATCGCGGGCAACCGGTGATCTCGGTGGACACGAAGAAGAAGGAACTGATCGGGGCCTTCAAGAACGGGGGGCGCGAATGGCGTCCGAAAGGGCTGCCTGAGGAGGTCAAGGTCCATGATTTCCTCGAGCCAGAACTCGGGAAGGCCATTCCCTATGGCGTCTACGACCTGACATCGAACCAGGGCTGGGTGAGCGTAGGCATCGACCATGACACGGCGCGCTTCGCCGTGGAAGCGATTCGGCGGTGGTGGCGGAAGATGGGCTCGGCGCGGTACGGCAACGCCCGAAAGCTGCTGATCACCGCCGACGGTGGGGGCAGCAACGGCAGCCGCTGCCGGCTCTGGAAGGTCGCCCTTCAGGATCTGGCAGCACAGATCGGGATAGCCATTCACGTCAGCCACTTCCCTCCCGGCACCAGCAAGTGGAACAAGATCGAACACCGCATGTTCTGCCATATCACCCAGAACTGGCGAGGCACGCCACTTGTCAGCCACGAGGTCATCGTCAACCTCATCGCCAACACCGCGACAAAGGCCGGTTTGAAGATCCGCGCGGCCCTCGACCGAGGTACCTACCCGACCGGCCTTCCGATCGCGGACGAGGAGCTCGCCGCGGTCAACCTGAAGCGCGCCGACTTTCATGGTGAATGGAACTACGCGATCCATCCAACACGGAACCAAACTTAATTAGATTATTGTGACGCGACGCCTAAGCGAGAACGACTCAGGCGCCCTCCCCGGTCCGTCCTGACGGAACCGGCCTCAGGAACGGGCTTGGAGCCGCGTCACGACGCCAGCCGGACCCGCTGGATTCCCACGAACTCGAGGGCTGATTCGACCGATCCGTCCACTTCGAGACAGAGTTCGATCGCTTCGAGGATCCGCTCCCGCAACTCGTCGAGCGATCGAGCCTGGGTATGGCATCTACGAAGGGCGGGAACCGAGCCCACGTACCAGCCTTCGGCGTCACGCTTGATGACGACGTCGAACTCGCGGGCGGTTGGGATCCTTGCCATGCCGCTATCATAGGTGTTTCCGTCAGCTCTTCCCCTCGACTCGAAGCCGGCCACAGGGAGGCGAGGCCGATCTCTGAGCGCCTTGGTTGGTGGGAGGTGCCGGATTCGAACCGACTACCACCTGCGTGTAAGGCAGGCGCTCTACCGGCGACACCGACTTCTCCAGCGGGACTCGATTCCGTGTTGCCGGCTTGCCGGGGCACGTTGACACCGATCGCGTGACCCGGCGCTCCTCTCGACTCCCCGCCCCTCCCGGGAGGTCCCCACCTTGACGCCCATACACCATTGACGTAGCGTCCGTTCGTGCTCTTCGTCGAGACCGCCGCCTTCACCCGGAGAGTCACGACCCTCCTGGCGGCCGACGAGTACCGGGCGTTGCAGGCCGCGCTCCTCGTCGACCCTAAGGACCCCGCTCCACAAATACGGTGACGTGCGCGCATGGCGCCTGCGAGGCGCTTTCAAGGCGCGCCGACGCAGGCTGGAGTTGGCTCTCCGCCGAGAAGGCGCAACGCAGAAATCGTCGCTTCGACAACCCACACCGATTCAGCGACTTACGAAATCTGGATCGTCAAATGTCGCGAGGAAGTGTAGAAGATGAGCATCACGACCAAACCCTTGACTGCATGTCATAGCTGACATATTTTCCCGTCGGTGACGAAATCGCTCTTCAAGGTCGCCGGGGAGATCAAGACGCCTCCGTTTTCATGCGAGGCACGAGTGACGACAGGCGCGCTCATCCGGTCCCTCCAGGAAGGTGAAGTTCTTGGAATGCCGCAGTCTCGGCCGATGCCCGCGATCGGGGCCGGGTGTCATGAACTGCGGATCCCCGACGAGAACACGATTCATCGGGTCTTCTATGCCATTCGGCCCGACGCGATCGTGCTCATCGGGGTCTTGACGAAGAAGACCAGGGCCACGCCCGCGGTCTTGGTGAGGGCGTGCAAGGCGAGGATTCGCCGATACGACGAAGCCAGAAAGGGGTAACGGACATGGACAGAGCAACAAAGGAGAGGCTCCGGAAGGCGGGTTTCGTCGAGACCAGCGTTGCCGAATTCCTCGGCCTCACTCCCGAGGAGGAGGCACTCGTCGAGGCGCGCGTCGCTCTCACGAGGAAGCTGAAACAGGTGCGCGAGGAGCAGGGCCTCACCCAGGCCCAAGTGGCCAAGCTCATCGGCTCGAGCCAGTCGCGAGTCGCCAAGATGGAGGCCACCGACCGGACGGTCTCCCTCGATCTGATGATCCGGACCCTCTTCCAGCTCGGGCTCAGCCCGAAGCAGGTCGGCCGCGCGCTCGCAGGATCGCCGTAAGACCGGAAGTCCTCCCCCGCTCAACGATTCAGTTGGTGGGAGGTGCCGGATTCGAACCAGCATCTCGAAGTCGTCCAGCGTCACGTACCGCCGTCCAACCAGCGCCGGCTCGCTCGAAAGGAGCGTGCCCTTCCCCGCCTACCGGAGTCCCGTCACCTGAGGCGCGCCGTCGTCCTGGGCTTCGACCGCCGGTGCTCCAAGGCCAGCCCAGCGAGCTCATCGGACCCCGGCCACCCTCCCGCGAGCCCCGCCAGGCCTTTCTCGGGCCCGGCCGCCCGCAGCCTCTCCACCTTCTCCGCGTCGTTAGCCGAGATCAGCGCCACGGCTGCCTTGCCGTGCCGCGTCAACAGCAATACCTCGCCGCCCTCCGCCCGCCGGATGTACTCGGCCAGCTTGGCCTTGGCTTCCGCGATCGGGATCTCGGTGGTCGTCCTGCTCAGGCTCATCGGCACCTCCCGGAACTGGTCATATAGGTCATATTGATCCGAACGCTTCCTGTCGACGGGTCGGGTTCGGGACCGTCGTCCTGTCATCTTGCCAGCGAAGTTACGATCGCCGGGATCGGCCGCCTCCCTCAGGGCGGTGTCACGAGCGGAAGCCGGGGAAAGTACGTCCTGTACCTCGAGGCGTCCCTGGTGACGAGAGTCAGCCCTTCGACGAGAGCATGGGCCCCGATGTAGAAGTCGGGCAGGGTAGACGATCGCGCTCCGCCGCGGCGGCGGTAGCGGAGGAAGCACTTGCCCGCGAGGAACGCCGCCTCCCACGGCAGAGGAAGCCTCTGGAAGCTGGCCGGGTCGAGGACCTCGTCCATCTCCTCGATCCGTTCGAACCCGATGGAGACCTCCGCGTAGATCAGCGGGTTGATGGCGAGCGAGCCCTCTTCGGCGCACCGGGCGAGCGCGGACGACGACCACTCGAACCAGATCGGATCCTCCGTCAGAACGTCGAGGAGGACGTTGCTGTCGACGAGGAATCCAGCCACCGGTCAGCCCCTCGTCAGCGCGAGGATCTGGTCCGTCGTCAAGCGGGAGCGGCCGCGGCCCTTCAGCCTGGCCACGATCGAAGCCCCCCTCCGCGCCTGACCAGCGACCTTTCGAAGCCGGACCGAACTCCCGACGACTTCGAAGACGACCTCGGTCTCGGGCAGGAGCCCGAGCCGCTCTCGGATCTCGACGGGAATGGTGACCTGGCCTTTCGACGTGATGCGCATGGCAACCTCGGTAGGAATCTTACTCTTCCGACTCCATTCACCGGCCGTCAGCGAAAGCCTCCGAATCACGGACCATCGTGAGAAGGTTCCTGACCTGGTCAATGTCGTTCATAGACGACCCGCCCTTCGCACGTGGCTCTTCCGATCGGGTGGTTCAGGGACTCCTTCAAACGACCGTTCTCGGCCTCAGTGCAGAGGACGACATCCTGTGGAATCTCGAACCTTCGACACGCCCAGGAAATACGAGCCGCTTCAGCCCGGCGGCTCCGGCCGACCCCGAATGGTTCCCGTTCGATGACGACGAGATCGATGTCCGACCCAGGGCCAGCCTCCCCCCGTGCCTGCGACCCGAACAGGATGATCTTCTCGGGCGAGACTGCCTCCACGATGGCATCCGTCACTTCTCTGAAGACATCCGGGGTCACGATGCCCATGGGAGGGTTGTAGTCATCTCGGCCACCGCGAGGGCGCGGCAGTACGCCCATCGGGGCGTTGCTGACGAGGGCAGAGCCAGGTCAGCGCCGGAAATCGAGAACGGTTTCCCGTAAGGGCTGGCCGGTGGAGTGGACAGGAAGTGCCGGGTCGAGAGGGTTCATCCCTCCTCCTGACTTGATTGGTGGGAGGTGCCGGATTCGAACCGACGACCACCTGCGTGTAAAGCAGGCGCTCTACCGACTGAGCTAACCTCCCGGGATCGCTCCGGTCCGCGTCAGGGCGCGCCCTTCGGCGGCTCGACGATGAAGTCTACGACGCCGATGGAGCGGTCGAGCGGGTCGAAGACCTCGACCCTCCACTTGCCGGGCAGGCCGTTGACGCGCTTGCTGGACCAGGTCCGGTACGACTGGGTCTTCAGGGGGAGCTTCTCGCGCCGCGTTTCCTTCCCCTCGAACAGCCAGACGTGGGTGATGAAGGCCTCTCCCGTGGCGCCGTCGACCTTGGAGAGGCACGTGACCACTTCGATGTCCGGGCCGAAGGAGCGGGCCGGGGCCTGGCACGAGCGGTTCGCGACCTCCTGGCAGACGATCAGCTCGACCAGCTTGAGGGGGGAATCGTCGGCCAGGACCGGCAGGGTGGAGAGCAGGCCGAGCCCGCCCAGGATCATCAGACGTTTCACAAAAATCGTTCCGAGGTGATGATAACGGATGCGCACGGAACGGGTGGACCGCACGGCGTGCGACGGGGAGGACGAGGGGGGCCTGGCGTGGTTTCGATAGCGGATCTCCTTCGCTCGTTCCAGCAGGCGGTGGTCGGCCTCGGGCCGGCCGGCTGGGTGCTCTACGCCCTCGTCTACGCGGTCTGCTGCGTCCTCTTCGTCCCCGGCTCCATCCTGACGCTCGGCGCGGGAGCGATCTACGGCCTCCCGCTGGGCTTCGCCATCGTCCTGACCGGGGCCTCCCTCGGGGCGACGCTGTCGTTCCTCCTGGCCCGGGGCGCGCTCCGGAAGAAGGTCGAGAAGATGACGGCCGGCAACCCGGGCTTCCGCGCCCTCGACCGGGCGATCGCGCGCGAGGGGGCCAAGATCGTCTTCCTGGTCCGCCTCTCTCCCCTCTTCCCGTTCACGTACGTCAACTACGCCTTCGGCCTGACGGGGGTCCGGACGCTTCCGTACGTCCTGGCCACCGTGGTCGGGATGATCCCGGGCGGGATCGCGTACGTCTGGCTGGGGACGGCGGCGGCGAGGCCGCCGGCAGCCACGAGGCCGACGCGACGCGGAAGGCGCTCCAGGTCGGCGGCGCCCTGACCGCCCTCGCCGTCACGTTCTTCGTCGCCCGGCTGGCCACCAGGGCGGTCCGCGAGGCGGGGGCCGCCGGAGAGAAGGCGGAGTGAACCGCGCCGGCTTCGTCCTGAAGCAGGTGAGGGCGAGGCCGCTCCGGTCGTCGCTCACGGTCGCGGCCTTCGCGCTGAGCGTCGGCCTCCTCGGGTTCCTCCTCGTCCTGAACGACGCCCTGCAGAAGGACTGGTCGCAGTACCAGGGGCAGCGGGTGATCGTGACGGCCAAGGCGTCGATGTTCGACCGCCTGCCGATCGCCTACCTGAGCCGGATCGAGGGGACGCCCGGCGTGAAGAGCGTGGCGGCCTTCGACTTCATCCTCGCGTTCTGGAAGGACAGCCGGCCCGAGAACCAGGTCCCGTTGGGCGCCTCCGGCGTCGACGAGCTCCTCGACGTCTACCGCGAGGCCGACGTGCCGGCGGCCGCGGTGGCCGCCTGGAAGGCCGACCCGACCGGCTGCGTGGTCGGGCCGATCCTGATGGACAAGTTTGGCTGGAAGGTCGGGGACCGGCTCGTCCTGAAGGCCCCGGTGAGGGGCGGCGTCCTGGAGACGACGATCCGGGGCGTGATGCGGTACAAGCTGGACAACGGGGTCTACGTCCACCGGAAGTACTTCGAGGGGATGACGGGCGAACCGGGAAAGGCCGCGATGTTCTGGATCCTCGCGGCGACGAAGGACGACGTGCAGAAGGTGACGAACGCGCTCGAGAAGGCGTTCGACAACGCGCCCTACCCGGCGAACGTCATGACCGAGAAGCAGTGGCAGCTGATGTTCATGCAGATGCTGGGGAACGTGAAGGCGCTGATCGGGAGCATCGGGCTGGCGACCGCGTTCGCGCTCCTGCTCATCACCGGGAACACGCTGGCGATGACGGCGCGGGAGCGGCGCGGCGAGAGCGGCGTCCTGCGGGTCCTCGGGTTCGGACGGCTCGAGGTGGCGGGGCTGCTCCTGGCGGAGGCGGTCTTCTACGGCGTCGCGGGGGCGGTCTTCGGGACCGGGTTGATCTACGCCTTCGGGCGGTTCGCCGGGGACGCCCTCGACAAGACGCAGCTGGCCGGCATGGGCCCGCTGCTGGTCCCGGACGCCGGGTCGATCCTCGTGGCGGTGGCCGCGTCGGGCCTCCTGGCCGTCGTGGCGGGAGTGGTCCCGGCCGTGGGCCTGTCGCGCCGGCCGATCGCCGAGCTGATCCGGGAGCCGCGCTGACCCCGGAACAATCCGACCTCCTTTCCGTTCCTCCTCCTGCGAGGAGACCGCATGCTGGAGATCCGTTCCCTGTCGATGCGCTACCCGGGCGGGACGACCGCGCTCTCGGAGCTCTCGCTGAGCGTCGGCGAAGGGGTCCTCGGCCTCCTGGGCCCCAACGGCGCGGGCAAGTCGACCCTCATGTCGATCCTGGCGACGGTGACGCGGCCCACCTCCGGGACGTTCCTCTGGGAGGGGGCGGACGGGGTCGAGAACCCGCTCGCCGTGCGCCAAGTCCTCGGCTACCTCCCCCAGGACTTCGGCGTGTACGACAGGCTCACGGCGCGCGAGTTCCTCCTCTACCTCGGCCGCCTCAAGGGGCTCTCGGGCGCGGGCCTGAGGAGCCGCGTGGACCGCCTCCTCGAGCTCGTGAACCTCCACGGCGCGGCGGGACGCAGGCTGGGCGGCTTCTCCGGCGGGATGCGGCAGCGGGTCGGGATCGCCCAGGCGCTCCTCGGCGACCCGAAGCTCCTGATCGTCGACGAGCCGACGGTGGGACTCGACCCGGAGGAGCGGGTCAGGTTTCGCAACCTCCTGTCGGAGATCGCCCACGGGCGGGTGGTCATCCTCTCGACCCACATCGTCTCGGACGTGGAAGCGGTGGCGGGGACGATCGCCGTCCTGCGGGCGGGCCGGCTGGTCTGCCGGGCCACCCCCGAGGAGCTCCTCTCGAAGGCGGCGGGAAGGGTCTTCGCCGTGGTCGTGCCTCCCGACCGCCTCGCGGAGGTGCAGCGGCGGCTCGCCGTCTCGAGCCTCTCCCGCCGGTCAGACGGCGTCCACGTGAGGTTCGTGGGGGACGCCTCCGCCCTCGCCGGGGCCGAGGCCGGGAGCGCCTCGCCGGTGGAGCCGACGCTGGAGGACGCCTATCTCCTGACGAATCTGCCGGGCGCCGCGTGAGCCGCGTCCTCCTCGCGATGGGCGCGCAGCTGGGCGCCGAGGTACGGACGCGCCTCCGCTCGGCCGGCACGCTGGTCGCGCTCGCCTTCATCCTGGTGGGCTCCACGCTCTGGATGCCCGACCCCCGCGGGAAGGCGGCGTCGCTGACGTGGCGGCTCGCGGGGGAAGCCGTGAACACGCCCATGTACCGGTCCCCCTACGTCGGCGCCGCCACCGCCATCCTGACGGCGGTCTTCTTCGTTCTGGTGGCGTTCTACCTCGTCGCCGGTTCGGTGCGCCGCGACCGCGAGACCGGCGTGGGGGCGATCCTCGCCGCCACGCCGCTCGGGAAGGGGGCCTACCTGGCCGGGAAGGTCGCCGCGAACACCGCCTACCTGGGGTTGATCGCCGCGATGATCCTCGCCGTCGGCGTCGGGAAATTCCTCGCGTTCGGGGAGGGCCCGTTCGAGCCGGCGCGCTTCCTGCTCCCCTGGCTCCTCGTGAGCGTCCCCGCGATGCTCTTCGTGGCGGCGATGGCGGTCCTGTTCGACGTGACGCCGGGGCTCCGGAGCCGGTCCGGCCTCGTCATCTGGTTCTTCGTCTCGATGTTCCTCTTCACCGCCCTGCCCCTGGCGCTCGGCGACGGTCCGGACGCCTCCGGGCTTCCCGCCTTCGACCCGATCGGGCTCGCCACCTTGCACGTCCTCGTGAAGGGGTCGCTACCGCCGGAAGCGCGCGAGGTCTCGATCGGCCTCATCTTCTGGGACGGCCCGCTCACGAGGGTCCCGTGGGCGGGAATCGAGATTCCCTGGGCCGCCGCCGCCGGACGCGCCGCCTCCGCTCTCCTCGCCGTCCTTCCCTTCCTTCTCTCGGTCGCGCTCTTCGACCGATTCGATCCCGCCCGCCGGCTGGCCTGGCGCGTCCTACGCCGCCCGCCCGCGTCCCCGCCGGCCGCGGAGAACGCTTCCGCTCCGGACGGTGGAGGCCGGACGGCCACGGCGGCCTTCCGGATCCAGGAGCTTCCCGCGATCGACGCGAATCCCGGCGCACGCGCCGCCTTCCTCGCCGAGGCGCGACTGATCTGGGAGTCGTCCCCGCTCCTCCGGTGGGCCCTCCTGGCCGCCGGCGTCGCGGGCGGGGCCCTCCCCGGCGAGAGCGCGTCCTTCGCGGCCGCCGCCTTCCTCCTGATCCTCGTGCCGGTGATCTCCGAGGCGGGCGCGCGGGAAGCGCTCGCCGGATCCGAGGCGCTCGTCTTCTCGCAGCCGTCGGTCCCCCTCTCGGGCGCCCTCTGGAAGACGGGCTCCCTGGCCCTCTTCCTCCTCGCGGTCTCGGCTCCTCTCCTCTTCCGTGCCGCTCTCTCGTCGCCCGCGAGGCTGATCGCCCTCGTCACCGGCCTCCTGTTCGTGTCGGCGTTCGCGTCGTGCTCCGCCTTCCTCACCCGGGGCGGGAAGCTCTTCTCGGGCCTCTACCTGGCGCTCTGGTACGCGGCCGTGAACCGGCTTGCCGCCGCCGACTTCTGCGGAGTCCTCGGCGGCGGGCTCGAGCCGGCCGTGAGGAGCGGGTACCTCGCGGCCGGCGCCGCGTTCCTCGGCCTCGCGATGCTCGTGGAGAGGCGGAGGCGGCTCACGGGGCGCTGAAGGTCGGCCGCTCGTCCCGCCCGATCCGCTCCCGGGCGCCGACCAGGGTCCGGACGCCGACCGAGGCGAGGACGACCGCCCCGCCGAGGAGCGCCCACGACGAGGGGCGCTCGCCGATCCCGACGAACGCCCAGAGCGGGTTGAAGAGCGGCTCGAGCATCCCGAGGAGCGACGCCTCGGCCGCCGGCACGACGGAGAGCCCGCGGACGAAGAGGATGTAGGCGATCCCCATCTGGACGACGCCGAGGAAGAGGACCGCCGCGAGCCCCCTCGCGTCGAGCGCGAGATGGCCGAGGCAGAACGGGAGGGCGAGGAGAGCCGCCAGCAGGTTTCCCAGGAGGCACGAGGCGATGGGGTCCCGCGTCTGGTCGCGGCGCAGCAGGAGGATCGTGGCGCCGAAGAAGACGCCCGAGACCAGCGCGACGACGTTCCCGACCAGGGCCCCGCTCTCCAGCCGGCCGACGAAGAAGAGGGACATGCCGCCCAGCGCGGCCCCGATGGCCCAGGCGTCGCTCTTTTGATACCGAATAC
>Ga0118677_10010489_pt1 | contig 14145 bp, 14 predicted proteins | sample AliMusrvi5mmetaG_FD_86154 | JGI IMG/M metagenome (GOLD analysis project Ga0118677, IMG submission 86154) | reverse complement strand
GGAAACGCCTAAACGGCTATCACTAAATATTCAGCGTAGGTTCTTGATGTCGGAATAGGCAAATGATCTTCTTTTAAACCTTTAATGTGCATCTGAATAGCATCATACATGTTCGTTTCAGCTTCATCTTGAGTGTCACCTGTTGCAACACATCCGGGTAAGTCAGGAGAATAGGCAGAAAAGTTATTCCCAGCATTCTCAATAACGATAAGAAACTTTTCCATATTATTAAGAAGCCCCTACCCCTCATACCTCACGGCCAACCCCTTATCCAGCAGCTCCTGATTCAGAAATCTGCCGTGCGCAACCAATCGATTGAGATCAGGTTCCTTTTCGTCATAATAAATATCGGACAAGTAGCGGTCGAACTTGTCGCGTGAGTGGGTTTTGACCGCGATAAAGGCGCAATCTTTGAGTTGATTTTGGATATAGGCTTTGGCTTTTTCGCCCTCGGGTGTCGACATCTCGGCGGCATTGATACCGCGCAGTCGCAGCTTTTGAACCGTGAGCGAAGCAAACCCCTTATCGATCTCGCACCAAAGGGTATCACCATCCACCACCTCGATGAGATAGGCCTTATAAGTGTAATGGGCATCGGTTTTCGAAAGCGCCAAACCTTTGAGCAGCGAATTTGTGGGGACCCGATAATCATGGAACCCAAGATCGACGACTTCTCGGCCTCGAACCTCTTTCAGTTGGTACACATAGGGCTTGTCGCGATATTCGGTCAACGGTAACGCTTTGCTACACTCTGGGTGAGCAGCACGGATAACCGCTTTGAGTGCTTTGACACTGAGCGCATCAGCGGAAACTTTCTTTTCTAATGCTTGTCGATTTTCCAGGTCTGGAATAGCCAGCAGAACTTTAAAATGCGACCAAGACAAATTTCGCCACGTAGCGAGATTCTCAGGATAAGCTTCATAAAACTGAACCGTTCGATAGAGTGTTTTATCGTCAATATGGAGATTCTGAGAAAGAAGAGAAAATAAATGCGTCCCATATTCCGCGCGGTCTTCATTTTTCAAGAGGTGCGACTTAATGTGTTTTCCGATATTCCAATACCGGCGAGTGCGTACGTCTTCGACAACCGAATGTATCTCTTGTTTCCCCTCCTCCATCTCTTGGCGAATGACGTCGATAAGGACTTGCTCATCAGGGGTGGGAGAGATCCTTCCCTTACCAAGGGAAGGTGGCCGAAGGCCGGAAGGGTCAGCGACGGTGTTAGTCATGGTTTAAGTATATCCGTGCATGATATCAAGATGCAATTTCTCAAAAGAATTATTGGCCCGTCAGCGGAAAAATATTCCTATCCCTACCCGCCCACATCAGACTAGAATACCTCTATGACCAAAATCGTCCTAGCGAGTGTTAACGCCAAGTTCATCCATTTGAATCTTGCGATACGCTATCAGCACAAATTTTTAGCCCAAATCGCCCCCAATATCGAGTGTATCGTTAAAGAATGGAACATCAACCAACGCTTTATGGATATCCTCAGAGAGCTTTATGAGGCCAAACCCGACTTACTCCTATTCTCGGTTTACATTTGGAATGTAGACTTTACCCTTAAACTGATCCGTGAACTTAAGAAAATAGCCCACAAAACACGCATAGTCGTCGGTGGCCCCGAGGTCATGTATCGCAAAGAGGCCCTCCTCGCCGAGTATCCAGAGATCGAGACGGTGCTTGTCGGCGATGGGGAAACATCCGTCGCTCAGTTTTTAGGGATCAACGTCAACATCCCCGATTGTACCGACTTGGACTATATCCCTTTCCCCTACGGGGATGAGGAGATCGAGCGTACACGCAACCAGATCCTTTATTATGAATCCTCCCGTGGTTGTCCGTTTTCTTGTGCGTATTGTTTATCCTCTATCGAAAAACACGTCCGCTATTTCAGCTTGCCGCGTGTTCTTAAGGACATCGATTTCTTTATGCGTCATAAGGTTAAACTGGTGAAGTTCGTCGACCGTACGTTTAACCTTAACCCAGAGCGCTATTTGGCCATTTGGCAGCATATCCTTAACACCCATAATGGGGTCACCACCTTTCATTTTGAGCTAGCGGGCGATTTGCTGACACCGCAGGCCCTTGCCATGCTTAAGACAGCACCTCCTAAAGCACTGCAATTCGAAGTGGGCATACAAAGCGCTCACTTACCGACACTCAAGGCCATTAGTCGAACTACTGATCTGGAAAAGCTGAAAGCAAATCTTCTGGCACTTGGCGAGAATATTCATATGCATGTGGATCTTATCGCGGGGCTGCCATTGGAAGACTTTACGACATTCGGTCGATCATTCGATTATGCAATGAGTTTAAAGCCTGAAATGATGCAGCTCGGATTTTTGAAAATATTGAGTGGTACGGAGATGGAGCGCCTTGCTATGGCAGACAATAAGTATGTTTATTTATCCCATCCGCCCTATGAGGTTCTGGCAACACCGTGGGTGCCTTTTGAGGAGATGATGTTGCTTAAAGATATCGATAGAAGCGTGGATATTTATTACAACTCAGGCCGGCATACCCTTGCCGATACATCGTTTGCATTTTTTAAGGCTCTAGCCCAGCATCTTCGCCAAACCGGTGTTTTTAACGACCCAAGGCGACCTGAATATTATGCAAAGGCATTGGAGGGGTTATTGGCTCAATCTCGCATTTTATCGTAAGGAAATTCTGTATTTTGTTCTGATCGCTCAAAATCCACTAGATTTTAACTAAGACTTTATTGCACTCTTCTTGAAGTTTTTTAAGTCGCTCAGTAAGTGTTAAGCCTTTATCTCTTTCATATCGTTTCTTTTGATTCGCATGTATTTCTTGCATAAACATAGGCTCTTTCATGGTGTCCTTCTTTCTAAAACTCGATTGGAGAAATAATTTCAATATTGTAGCTGAGATCTGTTTCGGCTGCAGTGGTATCAACAATCTTTCTATATGCAATAGCCAATGCTTCTACACGTTTTCTTTCTTCATTCGAAATCTTTTTGAAAAAGTCTTCAGTAAAGCTGATCAATTGAGCACGTTGTTGTACAGCACCTGCCCATGTCTTGATCTTTTGCCTTTCATCGCTTGCAATTTTACGAACAAGGATGTTGGTCAGGAAAATAGAAACACAAACAATGAGGATTGCCATGATAAAGAGCACCCATTTCCAGTTTCTTTTTTTCGTGTAGATATTCAAAGCGGGACGTTTAAAAATGATATTAAAATAACTTTCGCATCAAAATTAATGCATTTTCTCGGGATAGTGTAACTTTTCTGAAAACATACAGTCAAAGATAATCGTTAAGGTCATTCAATATTAAAAATGAATTTGTCATGATCAAATTAATCAATTTGCACAAATCATACGGTATAGGCTCTACAAGTCTCCATGTTCTCAAAGGTCTGGATCTTCATATTGAGACGGGAGAACTGGTTTCTATCATGGGTGCTTCGGGTTCGGGTAAGTCAACGCTTCTCAACATTGTGGGTATTCTCGATGCGTATGATAAAGGAGAGTTTTATCTTGATGGTCGTATCATACGTCATTTAAATGAAACACAATCTGCAAAACTACGCAACCAATATATCGGATTTGTATTTCAGTCCTTTAACCTGATCTCCTTCAAGAATGCAGTAGAGAATGTTGCCCTGCCACTTTATTATCAGAAGGTAGGCAGACGTAAACGCAATACGATGGCTATGGAGTATCTCGACATGATGGGGTTGAAAGATTGGGCAGAACATCTACCGAGTGAGCTTTCAGGAGGCCAGAAACAGCGTTTGGCAATAGCCAGGGCTATGATCAGCAAGCCAAAGATAATACTGGCAGATGAGCCTACAGGAGCACTGGATAGCGCTACTTCGAAGGAGGTCATGGAAATCTTTAAGGATATTAATGCTACCGGGATTACTGTTATCATAGTGACCCATGAAAATGACATAGCTGCCAATACCAGAAGGATCATTCGTCTGAAGGACGGTATGATTGAGCACGATAACATGACACCGGATATGTTGCAAAAGCAACACGATACACTTTACATCCCTCAACCGAACTAATATGTTTGATATTGACAAGTGGCAGGAGATCTTTGCCACAATCCAGAAGAACAAGCTTCGGACATTTCTGACAGGTTTCAGTGTAGCATGGGGGATCTTCATGTTGATCATTCTGTTGGGAAGTGGTAAGGGCATTGAGAATTCTGTCCACCGGAACTTTGAGAGCCGTGCCATTAATTCAATTCAGATGTGGCCTGGTCAAACCAGTGTTGCTTACAAAGGAAATAAGACCGGACGTAACATCAGATACGACAATGAAGATTTTGACTTCATCAAGAATCATATGAAAGGAATTGAATACGGGTCGGGCAGATATTATATCGACGGTAATTCTATTGTGGCCTATAAAAAAGAATATGCTTCGATGGACCTGAGAGCAGTACATCCTGATTTCCCTCACATTGAAATACTCGACATTCTCAGTGGAAGATTTTTCAATCGTTTTGATTTAGAGCAATACAGTAAAGTGGTTGTCCTGAGTCAGAAAGCCAAAGACCAGCTTTTTAACAAGGAGGAAGCTATTGGAAAATATGTTACTGTGACGGGTGTCCCCTTTGAAGTAATAGGAGTGTTTAATCCTAAAAATGATCGGGACAAGGATTCCAAGATGTTGTACATGCCAATTTCGACTGCACAGCGTGTCTTCTCAGGTGCTAATCAATTGCACAATATCGCAGTTACAACCGGAGCATCTTCGGTTGAAGAGAGCAAGACAATCCATGAGAATCTCAAAAAGCTAATGGCACAAAGACATCACTATGATGTAAATGACACCAAAGCTATAAATTCATATAATGCACTTGAGGATTTTGAAAAAGTAACGACTGTATTCAGAGGGATCCGTTATTTCATGTGGGTAATTGGTCTGGGTACTATCATTGCCGGTATTGTGGGTGTGAGCAATATCATGATTGTTGTTGTTAAGGAACGGACCAAGGAAATAGGGATCCGCAAAGCCCTGGGGGCAACACCGTGGGCTATCATCAGTCTGATACTTCAGGAATCAATCTTCATCACAGCTGTTGCAGGTTATGTTGGGATGGTACTGGGTATCGGGTTACTCGAAATTATCAGCCGGTCGATAAAGACAGATTTTTTCATCAATCCGGAGGCTGATATGTCGGTTACCATCAGCGCAACTATTCTATTGATTGTTGCCGGCGCCGTTGCAGGATTCATACCTGCCCGAAGAGCTGCAGGAATCAGGCCTGTTGAGGCATTAAAAGACGAATAAAATATTCACTACATAATATCAATACAATTATGTTTGATTTGGACAGATGGCAGGAAATCTATGAGGCACTGCGGAAGAATAAAATGCGGACTTTCTTAACAGCTTTCGGGGTGTTCTGGGGAATCTTTATGCTGGTTGTCCTGATGGGAGCCGGTAACGGACTTCAGAATGGCGTGAAAAACCAGATGAAAGGCTTTGCAACCAACAGTGTTTTCATATGGCCACAATCTACAACATTACCCTATAAAGGCTTACCCAGGGGCAGATCTTTTTCATTAAACATGGATGATATAGCTGCAATGCGAAACGGGATTCCTGAATTGGAATATATCGCGCCAAAGTTAGGCGGCGGCGGAGGTGATGGCGACAATGTTTTATATGGAATCAAGAGTGGCAAGTTTAATGTCAGTGGAGATGTTCCCGACTGGAGTAAAATTGATCCCGTTTCCGTTGTTTATGGCAGAACATTGAATGAAAAGGATATTGCAGATTCGCGTAAAGTTGTGGTCATTGGAAATCATGTGCAGGATGTATTGTTCAAGAAAGATGAAAATCCGGTAGGAAAATATATCCGCATCAATGGAATCTGGTTCCAGGTTGTGGGATCTATAAAACCCTTGAATCAGAATATCAATATTGGCGGGAATAAACAGGAAACGGTATTCATTCCGAGTAACTATTCAGTCGGTAAAAATAGTGAGTTAATTTTAAAAAAACATTAAGTAGCAAAAGCAGCCTAATGTTTTGATGGGTTTTATTTTCTGAAAGAAAAAGTTATGAACATATTTCCAATTGTTGCTTTCTTGTATCTCCACAAAATAATTGCTTATTGTTGATAAATAATGCTTTAATAATTTCATATTCACAAAATAAATGTTGTGCTTTGCTGCCTGTATGACAAAAGAATTATCCACAGAAGAAAAGTTTGCTATGCTATTTGCGCATATTGGATATCTCCAAAGTGAGAACGACCGATTAAAAGCACTTCTTGCCAAGTATGAAACGCCAAAGAATAGCAGCAACAGCAGTAAACCACCATCAAGTGATTTCCCTAAGCAACAAAAGACACGAAGCTTAAGAGAACCATCTGAGAAGAAACCGGGTGGCCAAAGTGGGCATGAAGGTACAACGTTAAAAATGGTTTCCACTCCAGATATAATAGAGGGACACTCTTCATCTTATTGCACTTGTTGTGGTGAAGACTTATCAACTCAGCCGGGTCTTTTTTCAGGTAAACGACAAGTAATCGACATCCCACCGATAATACCTTTTGTAACAGAGCATCAATTATTTGATAAGCGATGTAAATGCGGACATTTAAATCAGGCTTCATATCCTATGGGAGTTACAGCTCCGGTTAGCTATGGAGAAAACGTTCAGGCCTTAATTGCATATCTGAGTACCAGACAATATTTGCCGGTAAAGCGTTTGTCCGAATTTCTCACTGATACCTTTGGCCTTTCTGTCAGCACAGGAGGAGTTGGCTATATCTTGAATAAAATGAAAAGAAAAGCTGCTGCTACGTATGAAAGTATCAGACAGAATGTGTTGAAGAATAAAGTTATTGGAGCCGATGAAACCGGAGTAAATATAAATGGTAAAAACAATTGGGCCTGGGCATTCCAATATGAGGGAGCTAGTTTTATTGCAATCCACCCAAACAGGGGATATAAAGCAATTGAGCAAATTATGTCGGAAGGTTTTCAAAACAACATATTGGTTACCGATTGCTGGGCTTCTTATTTCAAGACAAATGCTTTATCACATCAAATTTGTACTGCACATTTGCTTAGAGAACTTCAGTTCTTGAAAGATAGGTACCCAAAAGATACATGGGCAGAGCAAATGTCATTGCTTATTGTCAAAGCACTGGTTTTAAGAAAAACCGATAATATAACAAAGGCTACTGTGGAAGAAGTATTTAAATCGTTCAAGGTTTTACTCAATGAACCGATCAACCCAGCCTTTGAAGAGCTTACCCCCTTTAGGAAAAGAATGGTGAAATATTCAGCTTTTGTCTTCAACTTCCTTCTATACAAAGATGTCCCACCCGATAATAATGGCTCAGAAAGAGCAATCCGGAATTTCAAAATCAAGCTAAAGGTTAGTGGCTTTTTTAAATCATTTGGTGGTGCAGAAACATTTGCTATGCTTCGATCGGTAATCGATTCTGCCATTAAAAACAATAAGAACCCCTTTTATATTACAAAGCTCATTGCTCAATGCAATGCTGCGACTGAATAGTTACATATTGGGGATATGGAAACAGAATCCGAAATTGTATTTAAACCGGTAGATTTGACTACCTGGGATGACTTTGATGCTTTATTTGAAAGCGATGAAGGACCCGGATTTTGCTGGTGTATGCGCAAATTGATATCTCCAGATAAACCAGATCAGGATGAAAATTTCTATAAACGAGCTTTCATCAAACAAAGGGTTCAGGATGGATTACCTATTGGATTGTTGGCTTATAAAGATGAGGAACCCATTGCATGGTGTTCGGTAAATCCATACAAGACCTGCTTTCGATTGAGTGAGGATGAACCCAAAAACAATGTATTATCGCTGGCTTGTTTTTTTGTTAACAGAGAATACCGGGATAAAAAATTTGCTGAATTGTTCATTGAAAAAGCCATAACCTTTGCCAGAGAAAACGGGGCTGAATATCTGGAAGCTTGTCCTGTTAATCTTGATGCCCCTGGTTATAAATTAATGGGATTGGTTGCTTCTTTTGAAAAGGCAGGATTCAAATATACGAAATTACAAGGCCTGAATAGACAGGTTTTGATTTACACCCTGTAAAATGTACTTTTTTGAAAAAATAATACATTTTATAATACCCTTTATTCCTGTGTATTAGTATCATTTTGCTGATTTATTTTTGCTGATTTAACAAATCTTACGAAATATTCGTAATTAGCTATTGACTTTATCTACGAAAATATCGTAATATTGCGATAAAATTGTAAGTAATGAAAAAATTGACCTCCCAGGAAGAAGAAGCCATGTTGATTATCTGGAAAACAGGTGAAGGATGTGTAAAGGATTATCTGGACAATTATCCCGAACCAAAACCTCCATATACCACACTTGCTTCTGTCATCAAGAATATTGAAAAGAAAAATTTCATAGGGGCACGCAAAATAGGAAATGTTTATCTCTACCATGCTATTATTTCTCAGGATGAATATCAACAAGCCATGATGTCGGGTGTGGTTAAAGATTACTTTCGTGATTCCTATAAAGAATTGGTGACCTTTTTTGCAAAAGAGCAGAAGATATCTTCAGATGAGTTAAAGGACATTATTAAATTGATTGAAAAGAAATCCAATACATTAAAGTCATGAATCCACTGTTCATTTACTTGTTAAAAGCTTCGGCCACGATTTTTACCTTGTGGGCGTTTTATGCTGTCTGTCTACGAAGAATGACATTTCACAACCTGAACCGTTATTTCTTTCTGACCGGAATCCTGATTTCTTTAATCTGGCCGGCATTGCCGCTGACCGAATGGTTCAGTAATGCAGTTCCGGTTAACCAGGTGATTGTTTATATTCCGGTTTCGGCTTTAATGATGCAGTTTAAACCTTCAACTCCTTCATTTGATTTCGAAATGGCTTTTAAAATTGTCTATTTTGGTGGAGTCCTGTTTATGTTGATCCGTTTATCGGTTCAAATTTTGTCTTTAAGGGCAATCTTCAGAAAGTCAGAAATCAGAATGATCAATGGTGTAGTAGTCAGAGTGGTCAATGAAAAAATCAATCCGTTCTCATTTTTTGGATATATCTTCATCAATCCCGAAAACCATACTCCGACCGAGTTGGCAGCTATCATACTGCATGAAAAAGTGCACAAAACCAGGACTCATTCTGTTGATATTCTACTTTCGGAACTCATCAAGATCATGCTTTGGTTCAATCCATTCTCATGGTTGTTCTGCCGGGCTGTGAAAGAAAACATCGAATTTGAAGTAGATCGTGAGCTTTTGCAACGTGGTGTTGATTGTAAAGAATATCAATACAGTTTATTGAAACTATCAGCCATAAAAAATCAAATCGTAATAACCAACCATTTTAACCTATCCAATTTAAAAACAAGAATCATTATGATGAACAAAAATCAGTCATCAAGGTACGGCCTTGCTGCATATGCACTCGTTATCCCACTTATTTTGTTTTGCATGCTTTTCAGCTATGCTTTTGCACAGAATAAACCTATCGTAGATACTGTCAAGCAGTTTACTTTTAAGGTAATGCAGAAAAAACCAATGGAAACTCCTGATGGCGCTTTAATTATTCTGGACGGGAAAGTTATTGATAAAGCAACCATGGACGCCATAAATCCTGAAGATATTTATGCTGTAAATGTATTGAAAGGAAAAGATGCCACAGATATCTATGGTAAGAAAGGAAAAAACGGCGTTGTCCTTGTTACTTCTAAAAATAAGAATTTAGATGAAGTAAGAGTTATTGGTTATAAAATTATTAATGATTCTGCTTCTGGAACTTCTAAAAATAAAACTTTAAATGAAGTAACCGTTATTGGTTATGCCAGGAAAGATACTTTAGGTGGAAAGAACAAACCACTGATTATAATCAATGGTAAGGAAATTAGTGAAGGTGAGATGAAAGAACTGGACGCTAAAGATATTCAATCGATTAATGTATTGAAAAACGGTAGTGCTACAACACTTTATGGAGATAAAGGAAAAAATGGTGTTATCATCATTACCCGTAAAGGTACCTCTACCGGAACAAGTACCGGTTCTTATTCAACTTATTCCGTCAGCTCATCAAACTCAGGAGATGCCAAGCCCACTACTTTCGTTATCAGTTCAACTGGTGAAGGAAAAGATGCACTCAATGAATTTAAACGCGGAGAAAGAATAATCACCACAACGCAAGATGGAATAACAACTATAGAAAAAACGAAAGATGGAAAAACAACTATAGAAAAAAGAATTATTGTTAATAGTTCAGGAGATACCAAACCTATCGTATTGAATTTAAATTCTGATACCAATACTAATAATGGAGTTTCAATTTCGAGTTCAAAAGTTCAGCTTATGCCTGATGATGTATATGTATTGATTGACGGCAAAGAAGGTTCATTAAAAGATCTGAATCCTGACACTATTGAAAAAATAGAAGTTCTCAAGGGTGAATCTGCAACCAAAGTATATGGCGTAAAAGGAGCCAAAGGTGTAATGCTGATTACTACAAAGAAAAAGTAAGACTGTTAGTGTTTGAAATTTGTATCACAAAAAAAGCTGCTCATAAAGGGCAGCTTTTTCTGTTTTTAATGTTTTAGTGTTAGTACCTGTTTCCGGTTCCCGGCTCAAAAGGTGTTTGATTAGGTTTGGGACAAGTTGAACGTAAACCGTCAATGTGTTCGAATAGGGTGTCGTCAATGGGGTTCCACATGGGATCCAGAACGAAATCGATACCTTCACGGCGAGCTAGTTTGGATGCAGACACGAAGTCGGCATCACCGGAAATAAGAACGATTTGTTGTACCTGCTTTTTAAAAGCAAGTGCAGCTACGTCAAGACCAATCTTAATATCTAAACCTTTTTGATGAAGTTCATAAAAAACGTCATTTTCCGTTACGTCATTAATTGACATTCTGCCGTTAAGCAGTTCTTTGGTAACGGTAGGTTTGATAAGCCAGCTTCCTGTATCGCGTAAAGAACCCATTCTCAGGGCTACTTTGCGTTTCTTCTTTAACTCTTCAAACAATTCCAGACGGAATTTTGCCTGATCGGTAGCTTCAAAATTAATTACCTGACCTGTGATAGGGTGATGTACCCTTTTGGATATGGGGTAACAGTCGTAGTAAAAAATTCTGAATAGGAAGTTGTCGTTGCCTACATGTTTTAAGGCAACCGTGTAAAGATTCTTCGCCACTTCTGCGGCGGTGTGGTCTTTCGAGTTCGGAAATACTTTATAGTATCTCTTCAGGAAAAAGCCACCATCGATAAGGACAGCAACTGAAATCGGCAGACTCATAGTAGTTAGCAATTTTGGTGTGTATTTAAAACAATTGCTCTTGGGTCGGCATTCTCGCTATAATTTCGAAAAAAACGAATTAAGAATGCGGAAACCAAGAGCGCTTTGTTTTGTGTTTAACAAAAATAAGTATATGTACAAGTAAATGCAAATATTTTTCAGTTTATTTTTTTGATCAATAATTGTCTGACATATAGCTTATTAACCCCTTGATTTAGTCTTAATACAATACCATGTGCCCGCTTTACCCTAGGAAATGGAATGTATTTTCTCTCCCATTGTATCTGAATAATACGATTTTACCTTTGTACGTAGATTATACTGTGATGACATCACCTCTCCATAAGCACCTGCTGAATAGATCGCGACCAAATCTCCCCGTTCGGATAAGGGTAGGTTGATATCGGTGCCAAAACAGTCAGATGACTCACAAATAGGTCCTACGACATCATATTCCTGTGAATTTGGCAGACTGGTTTTCGTTACGTTTCTGATTTGATGATGGGCTTGATATAGCGCCGGACGGATGAGTTCTGTCATCCCTGCATCGAGTATCACAAAATGTTTGGCAGAACTTTTTTTGATATACAATATTTTGGATACCAGAACGCCACTATTGGCTACCAGGGCCCGTCCCAATTCAAAATGAACGTGTTGACCCGCCTTCTTCTTTAAAATTTGATTGAAGATGGCAAAATACTCTGCCAATGGAGGAATTGAATTTGTGAACGGATCTTCATAATCGATGCCAAGACCTCCACCTACATTGATAAATGAAGGGATGAATCCATCCTCAGAAAAATAGGTGGTCTGAATATGATTGAAGGCATCACACAGTTTTCTGAATACATCAAGATCGGTGATCTGGCTCCCCAAATGAATGTGCAATCCTACAAAAGTCAATGCAGGAAGTCTTTTGAGTTTCGCCAGTACTTCAGGTAACTCGCTTTCAAGGATGCCGAATTTGCTGATATTGAGTCCTGTTGTTATATAATGATGGGTATGGGCATCGATATTGGGGTTAAGACGAAGGGCTATCCTGGCTGTCTTTCCCATCGAAACTGCTATATCATTGATGACCTGAAGTTCCTGTAAAGACTCACTATTAAAACAGAAGATATTATTTTCAAGGGCTATGCGGATCTCTTCATCGCTCTTCCCAACTCCGGCAAGAACAATTGATGAGGGATCAAATCCTGCATTTATGGCACACAATACTTCATTACCACTCACGCAGTCAACACCAAATCCGTAACTCTTGATTTCAGAAAGAATGCGTTCGTTGGCATTTGCCTTTAAGGCATAATGTACCGAATAACCATATTTATCTGCTTCTGATTTGGCCAGTGATAATGTTTTGCGTAATAGGTCGATATCATAAAAGTAGAATGGTGTTTTCTTTCTTTTAAGATTTCTTGTTTCAAGTCCTTGCATTTTATTTAAAAGATATGTGTATTCAAAGATTTCAGGACAGCAATTTTATTTGCCGTTGGAACCAATAAGGATATGTTGTTCTGACTTCCGCCAAAAGAAACCATTCTTACGGCATAACCGTTCAAAGCAGCTGTGATTTTACTCAATACCTTTGATGATCCACCCGAACCGTTTCCGACAACTGCAACAATACTCATGTTGTCTTCAATGCTGACCGTACCCAGTGTACTCAGTTCTTCAACGAGTGCATTCAGGTCATTGGTGTGATCGATGGTGAGTGTGACGGCTACTTCAGAAGTGGTGATCATGTCGATAGATAAACGATGTTTTTCAAAGACCTCGAAGACCCTTCTCAGGAAACCAAAAGCAAGTAACATTCGACCTGAGATAATGTTGATGGCAATGATACCGTCTTTGGCTGCAATGGCTTTGACTTTATCATGTTCTGAATTGGCTGAGATGAGTGTTCCGAAAGCAGCAGGATCAAAAGTGTTTTTCAACCTCACAGGGATTTCAGCTTCACGGGCAGGCAGTACACTTGCAGGATGTAATATTTTTGCACCGAAGTAAGCTAACTCGGCAGCTTCATCAAAAGACAGATAGTCTACAGGGTAGGTATTATCGACTATTCTTGGATCGTTGTTGTGCATCCCATCTATGTCTGTCCAGATCTGAACCTCTTCTGCTTTCATTGCCTGACCAACCAAAGTTGCAGAGTAATCACTGCCGCCACGTTTCAGATTATCAATCTCTCCCTGAACATTGCGACAGATATATCCCTGTGTGATGATCAGATGATTATCTTTAGCCTTTTCAAGCAATGGCAGTAACAATTTTCTGACTTCAGCAATGTCGGGTTCACCGTCAGCATCAATACGCATGTAGTCCAATGCAGGTATGAGAACCGAGTTGGCGCCGGTTTCGAGAAGGTAAAGTTGAAACAGGTTGGTCGACATGATTTCACCCTGGGCAAGGATGTTTTTTTCATTCTGTTCATTAAAGTATGGACCTTCCTGAGCGGAAAGGAAATCCAGTATACCTTCAATAAAAGAGGTGGCTTGCTTTTTATATGCATCGGTAGACAGGAGTTTGTCTATGATTCCATAATATTCATCACGAAGCAACTGAATTATTTCATGGGCTTCATTGTGTTTTTGAGTATAAAAAAAGCCGGTCAATCTGACCAGCTTATTGGTAGTTCCACCAACAGCTGACAAGACTATAATCTTCTGCTTTTCATCTCCTATAATACTGGCCACCTGCTTCATGCGATCAGCATTACCTACTGAAGTGCCACCGAATTTATAAATGATCATCTTTAATTTTTTGATTGAAAAACAGGGGTACAAATTGCACCCCTGTTTTAAATTTGTAATCTTTTGGCAAAAAGAACCTCCTAAAAGGCACTACAAATGTAAATAC
>Ga0118677_10010487_pt1 | contig 14146 bp, 16 predicted proteins | sample AliMusrvi5mmetaG_FD_86154 | JGI IMG/M metagenome (GOLD analysis project Ga0118677, IMG submission 86154) | reverse complement strand
ACCTTTTGGACCACAATATTTATCATTATGTTCCATTCTACATGAATTAGCATAAAAATAAATTGGCTCTTGTTTTAAAAATAAATATCCATTTATTCTACATTTTCCTAAGCCGTCATATTCTTTTCCATTTTCAATATATTTATCGCTGCTTTGGACCATATAGATTATTTCTTTATTCGAGGCAACGTTTGTATGTAAATAACTTGAATTCACAAGAAGGCCTACGCCATCTAAAGAGAATTTTTTGAATGCACCTGTTTTATTAAAGTTAATAACTTTGAATTTTCCAATGCTGCAGGCAAATGGAGATGAGCCTGTTGTTTGTTTGCTAATATCCATACTTGTGTCGGCGACTTTAGTTTTACCTGTTGCAAATAGATCAATACTCAAAACAGCTAGAAGAAATAAAAATAATAATTTCATTAATACCCCACAAATTGAACTCCTAAAATATACTAAAGCTTATAAGTGAGGCCAAGGAGTATTTCTTGATTAGGACACTTTTATGAAAAATCGGTCCATTATGTTACAAGCTGAGCGACGTTTGGATGGTATGGAATTTGCCTCTATATAGGTATGTCACAACCAATCATTAATAATCAGTTCTATTCAGTTATAAAAACAATTCTTACAGAGGCGCGGGAAAAAGTTTATAGGTCCATAAACTCGACGATGGTTACTACGTATTGGAATATTGGTAAAACAATTGTTGAAGAGGAGCAAAGAGGTAAAAATAAAGCGGAATATGGAGAATATTTAATAAAATATTTATCAACAAAACTTACTGAAGACTTTGGAAAGGGTTTTTCCAGAAGTAACTTGGAAAACATGCGGCTTTTCTATTTAACCTATATAAATCAGTATGTTACAATTTCCCAGACACTGTCTAGGAAATTGGATGAAAACAAGTCAATTGCCCAGACAGTGTCTGGGCAATCTAGGGAGAGCCCTTTTAAGCTGAGCTGGTCTCATTATGTGCTTCTTATCAGGCTAGATGAGGCAGAAAGAAAATTCTATGAAATAGAGGCTGCTAATCAGGGATGGTCGGTAAGGGAATTGGAAAGGCAATTTAATTCATCTCTCTATGAAAGGCTGGCGTTAAGTAGGAATAAAAAGCAAATTAAAGAACTCAGCGAGAAAGGTTTAATAGTACAAAAGCCACAAGAAGTTATTAAGGAACCTTATGTTTTAGAGTTCCTTGGGTTAAAAGAAGATAGTAGCTATTCGGAACAAGAACTTGAAACAGCGATAATAAATAAGATAGAACACTTTATGTTGGAGCTTGGTAAAGGTTTTTTGTTCGTTGGTAGGCAAGTTAGATTTACTTTCAATGAAGAGCATTATTATGTAGATCTTGTTTTTTATAATCGTCTGTTAAAATGTTTTGTTTTGATAGACCTTAAAATAGGGAAATTAAAGCATCAGGATATAGGGCAAATGCAGATGTATGTTAATTATTACGACAGAAAGGTCAAAGCTATAGACGAGAATAGAACGGTTGGAATAATCCTTTGTAAAGAGGCTAATAAGGCTATAGTTGAATTCACCCTGCCTAAAAATAACAAACAGATATTTGCAAAACAGTATAAATTATATTTGCCAAGTAAGGCTGAACTTAAAAAACAATTAGAATAGTTATTCAATTACCATCAATAGATCACCGGAGTTGCAGGTGGCGCCGATCTTTGTTTTTATTTCTTTCATGGTGCCGGCTTTTGGAGCTTTGATCTTATTTTCCATTTTCATTGCTTCTAGTGCCATCAGGTCCTGGCCTTCTGTTACAAGATCGCCTATCTTTACGTCTATTGAAGTTATTTTTCCTGGCATTGGGGCTTTTATGTTACCTTCTTTTTTCTTTTTGGAGTGCTTTGGCTCTTTTATTTTTATTGGCCTATCTTCGCCGACCTCTATTGTATGGTAGTCCTTTCCTATTAATAGTTTTACAAGCTCGCCATCAAAGTCGTAAACACCATTTATTTTGTGAGTGTTGTTGTCAACAACTATGGAGCACATAGTGTCCATATTAACGTCTATATTTACTTCTTTACCGTTTAGCAGAACTTTTTTTATTGAACTGATGTCGTTGGTGTCTTCAATTTCTACGGTATACTTTTTATTATTAACATTAACTATGTATTTTTCCATATTACCAACCTCTCCTGATCCTCATTGCTTCGGATCTTCCTGCCAACCCCCACTTGCTGCCTTTTATGGACGTTGTTTTTTCTGTGTCTGTGTAGGCCTTGCTACTTTTGTTCTTTTTGTAGAAGAGGGCAGAGAATATTGCTGCTGCATCAAAGTGAACGCCTTCTGTTTTTTCTTCTGAACTAAAAGTTTCTAGGAACTTGGTGGTATAAGTGGAACTCAAAAAACTCTTATCCATTAACAGTCTTCTAAAGAAGCTGATAGTAGTCTTTACACCGGTTATTTTCATCTCTGTTAAAGCAACTGCCATTTTATTGATTGCTTCGGTCCTGTCTTTTCCGTGCGCTATTATTTTGGATAGCATCGAATCATAAAATAGAGTTATTTCTTGTCCTTGTTTTAGTGAGGTATCAACTCTTATACCATTGCCACCTGGAAGTATTAGCTCAGTAATAGTTCCCGTTGAAGGGACAAAATCAGCCTCGCTGTCTTCTGCGTTTATTCTGCACTCTATTGCATGCCCATTTATTTTTATGTGATGCTGTTTATAAGAAAGTTTTTCGCCGGCAGCTATCTTTATTTGTTCTTTTATAAGATCAACTCCGGTTATTGCTTCTGTTACCGGATGCTCAACCTGTATCCTCGCATTTATTTCCATAAAATAAAAATGTCCGTGACCATCAAGCAAGAACTCAACAGTACCAGCGTTGTTATATTTCATAGCCTTGCAGGCTTTTATTGCAAGGTCCCCCAACTGTTCCCTTTTTTTCTGCTTTAGAACCGGACAAGGTGCTTCCTCTAAAAGTTTTTGATGCCTTCTTTGAATGGTACAGTCCCTTTCGTAAAGATGGACCATGTTACCGTAATTATCTGCCAATATCTGTACTTCCACATGTCTTGGATTATCTATGAATTTTTCTATAAAAACATCTTCGCTGTTAAAAGAGGTCGCTGCTTCGCGTGATGCGGATTTTAATGCCATCTGAAGTGAGCGTTCTTCTGTAACGACCCTCATTCCTTTTCCACCACCGCCGTTAACCGCTTTTATTATTACTGGATATCCTATTATTGAAGCTATCCATTTTGCTCTGTGCAACGATCTGATGGGTCTGTTAACTCCCCTTACAACAGGGATGCCCGCTTCTTTTGCTATTTTTTTTGCGCTAATTTTATCGCCCATCTTTGCGATTATGGATGGTTTTGGTCCTATAAAAACTATCCCATTATCTTTACACGCTTTTGCCAAAAGATAGTTCTCAGAAAGGAACCCATATCCTGGGTGTATTGCTTCTGCGCCCGAATCTTTTGCTATTTGGATTATTTTATCAATGTCCAAATATGTATCTTTAGCTTCGTCACCGTCTAGTGGGTATGACTCTTCTGCACAAGATACTGGAATGGATAACCTATCTGAATTGGAGTAAGGTATTACTGTTTTTATACCTAACTCTTTACAGGCTCGAATTATCCTTAATGCTATTTCGCCTCTGTTAGCGATCAATATTTTTTTAAACACTTACTTGGCCTCCCAGTTGTTCCTATAGGGGAATGTTACCGTGCTTTCTTGCAGGTCTCGTTTGTCTTTTCCCAAAGTTAGCCATTAGCCCTTTATAGAGCATGAATCGTGTTTCGTTAGGTTCTATTATATCATCTATATAAGCAAGTTTTGCTGCCACGTATGGATTCAAGAATTTTTCATTATAGTCGCTAACAAGGGCATTTATTGCTTCTTCCTTATTTGTTGCTTTTGCTATTTCGTTCTTAAATACAATATTGCAAGCACCCTTAGCACCCATTACTGCAATTTCTGCAGTAGGCCATGCAAGGTTAAGATCACAACCTATTTGTTTACTGCTCATAACACAGTATGCACCACCATATGCTTTTCGTGTTATTACTGCAAGCTTTGGAACTGTAGCCTCGCTGTAGGCAAAAAGTAGTTTTGCTCCGTGACGAATTATTCCATTAGTTTCTTGTTCTCTACCAGGCAAAAATCCTGGAACATCCACTAAGGTTATTATTGGGATATTGAAGGCGTCACAGAATCTTATAAAACGAGCAGCTTTTCCTGAAGCGTTTATGTCCAAAACCCCTGCTAGCATTTCTGGATTGTTTGCAACTATACCGATGCTGTGTCCACCAAGTCTTCCAAATCCTATCATAACGTTCCTTGCAAATCCCGGCTGTATTTCAAAAAAGGTACCATTATCCACAATGCTTTTGATTACTGTTTCCATGCTGTAAGGTTGATTACTATTTGCTGGGACTATTGTATCAAGTTCTTTACATTCTCTTTTTACATCGTCGGTGTTCTCAAGAACTAGAGGCTCTTCTATATTATTTTGAGGGATATAAGAAAGTAATTCTCTGATCTTTTCGAAGCAATCGTATTCATCTTTTGCCACTAAATGTGCGACACCGCTTTTTGTTGAATGGACTTCTGCTCCACCAAGTTCGTCAAAAGTTAGGTCTTCGTTGGTGACTTCTTTTACGACGTTAGGGCCAGTTACAAACATCTGCGCATTCTGGGTCATTATTGTAAAATCGGTTATAGCGGGAGAGTAAACTGCTCCGCCTGCGCACGGTCCTAATATTACGGATATTTGAGGAATAACTCCGCTTGCCATTGTGTTTCTATAAAAAATAGAAGCGTACCCAGCAAGGGAGGCAACACCTTCTTGTATTCTTGCTCCGCCCGAATCATTCAATCCTATGAATGGAGCTCCATTTTGTATGGCAAGGTCTTGAAGCCTATTGATCTTTAAGGCATGCATTTCGCCAAGGCTGCCACCCATAACGGAAAAGTCCTGTGCGTAAACATAAACAAGGCGTCCTTGGATCATTCCATACCCAGTAACAATACCGTCGCCGTAAGCCTTCTTGTCGTTAAGGCCAAAATCAGTAAATCTTGTTTCTGTCCAGGCGTTGATCTCTGTAAAAGTTCCTTTGTCCAAAAGGGTATCCAGCCTTTCGCGGGCTGTTAATTTTCCTTCTTTGTGGAACTTGTCTGCAGTCTTCTTGTTTATATTCTTGGTCTTAAGTTTTTCAGTCTTTAACGTCTCTAGCCTGTTGTCTGTAGCGGTTTCCATGGGGTCACCTCCTAATACTAAAGCTGTCCAGTTAAGAGTATCAAGAAACCTTAGAATGTTGATACATTAAACCACGTATATGTCGCAGTGCTTCATGATGAAATTACTTAATGTTTTCAAGGTCTTGCCAGCACATGTCACTACGTATCCCAAAGCGGGTAATGGCGAAGTCGTATTTGGTAGGGTCTTCTGGGGTCAACTTCTTAAATCCGGCAGTCACCTCCAACGCGGTCTTAAGCCCCGCATTTTTTCTTTGGGTAAAGCCGTAGCACTTACCAAAGTTGAACATATGGGTGTCCAAAGGGATTATTAACTTGGAAGGGTGTATTTTGGTCCAACCGCCAGGATCAACTTTGTCCACTCGGATCATCCATCTTAAATAGAGATTAAGTCTTTTGCATGCGCTTTCCATTGTTGGGTCAGAAAGCAAACTACTTTTTTTTATGGTCCCGAATTTTTTAAGTTCAGTTACAAAAAATGTTAAAGCAGGAATTATACTTTCGTGTTCTTTTTTATATGAGTGCAGAAAAAGATTTTCTAGGGACCCATGTTTACTTAACGCTTTTTTTATTGCGATCAGCATTGCTGCCATTTCTGTGTCAGTAGTGAACCTGTGCTTAAAACCTTTGGTGTCTTTTTTAATTTTATCTTCGTCGGAATTTGCAAGGTATGTACTTGGACTTTTACCCATTATGTCTAAAATTTTTGTGACACTTTTAAGGATCTGAGCAACTCTTCCATATGCAAGAGTTGCAGCAATTAGCCCGACTATTTCTCTGTCTTTTACGTCGGAATAATTATACAAAAAAACAAGCGGGTCAGGATCTACCAAATCCCGCCTGTTGTATTCCTGATAGACGGTTTCTAACTTCTTTTTGGATATATGTTTTTGCAATTTATTTTCCTTTCCAGCTATATTTAGGCAACTGGCGAGAATTGATCTTTTCCCACTCCGCAAACAGGGCAAAGCCAATCTGCTGGAACTTTCTCCCACGGTGTTCCTGCTGGCACTCCATGATCAGGATCACCAACTGCTGGATCGTATTCATACCCACAAACATCACAGACATATTTTTTCATCTTAGCCTCCTATTTAAAGGTTGGCGCCGTTTTTGGTGCCTTTCCTTTTTTTACTTTCTGATAATACTCATAAGTTAACGATTCTCCGTTCTTAAGGACTTCTGAATTAACAATCTCGCCCACAAAAATAGTGTGTGTGCCAACATCCTGTGTTGATGTTACTGTCGCCTCTATTACAGAGAGTGAATTGTCTGTTACTAATCTTACTCCGGTCTTGCCGATCTTGTAATTCACTCCAATAAACTTATCTATGGTCCTTCCGGACTTAAATCCCCATGGTCCAATGAACAGCATCGGTACTTCTTTTTCTAGAATAGAAAGTCCGAACTTCCCTGTTTTTTGGATATATTCATGCGTAAGGTTCTCTTTACTTAGACAAACAGCTATTTGCGGTGGTGAATTGGTAACCTGAAAGGCAGAGTTAACTATTTGCCCATTGTGCTTTTCACCGTCGGTAGCTGTAACTATGTAAAGACCATAGCTTAGGTCCCAAACGGCTTTTCTTTCTCCTGTTGCCTCTGTCATTTACGCTCCTGCCGTTGTTGGGTTTATTGTTCCTGTAGCGTCGTTAAATACTCTTATACTTAATTCTTTATCTAGCATAAAAAGTCCATCTTTTGATTCGCCTATTCTTTTTAAATGTCCAAGTATCAAGCTTGCATTTGCTTCTTCTTCTACTTGTTCTGCAACGTACCATTGCAATAAATTATTTGAGGCATGGTCTTTTTCCTGCAAACTTAAGTCGACAAGATTATTAATTAGGGATGTTACATACTGTTCATGTTTTAATATTTCTTCAAAAACATGCATAGGGGACTTCCATTCTGCAGGTGGTTCTTTTATGGCCATTACTTTTACGGAACCACTTCTTTCATTTATATACTTAAAGAACTTTAGTGAATGGGTTGTTTCCTCCAGGTACTGTACATAAGTCCACTTTGCGAATCCGGGAAGATTCATCCTTTCAAAGTATGCTGACATTGCTAGGTAAAGATACGCAGAATAGACCTCTGCATTTATTTGATCATTTATTGCTTTTTCTAATTTCGTGTTCATTTTTGTTCCTCCTTTATTTTATAGATAGATATATTACCAATTTTTTGCAGCTACTTCAAAATGAGCCTGAGGATGTGAACAAGCTGGACATGCTGCAGGAGCATTTTTTCCTTTATGAGTGTAGCCACAGTTCTTGCAAACCCATTCAACTTCTGCATCCTTGCTGAATACTTTTTCTTCCTTTACGTTTGCTGCAAGTTTTCTGTATCGTTCTTCGTGCCATCTTTCTGCTGTGGCTATGAATTCAAATACTTTTGCTATGTCATTAAAACCTTCTGCCTTTGCTGTTTTTGCGAACTCAGGGTACATCATGGTGTTCTCATAGTGCTCGCCTTCTGCAGCATGGATAAGATTTTCTAGGGTTGTGCCTATCATGCCGGCAGGGAATGAAGCGGAGATCTCCACTTCTCCACCCTCTAAGAATTTAAAAAGTCTTTTTGCATGTTCTTTTTCTTGGTTAGCTGTTTCTTCAAAAATAGTGGATATCTGAACGTAACCTTCATTCTTTGCTTTTGAGGCTGCATAGGTGTACCTGTTTCTTGCCTGGGATTCCCCTGCAAAAGCTGTTAACAGATTTTTTTCTGTTTGAGTTCCTTTTAATTTAGACATTTTTAGTTCTCCTTTTTATATTAGTTTTTTTATTATTACAGTCCTTGCAAAGCCCATTTATTTCTATTTTGTAGCTGCACAGTTTATACCCCAGTTTATTTACCTCAAGTTCATTTATAGGTACATCCACAAAAAGATCCTTTATTTTTCCACAGCTTATGCATTTTATATGGTTATGGGGAGCAATATTGCCATCGTAGCGCGTAGGGTTGCCCTTAATTTTACCTATGATACCTTCCTTATAAAAGTGCTCAAGGTTCCTATATACAGTGCACATGCCTATTCCCTTATTTTTATTTTTTACAAGAGAGTATAGTTCTTCAGCAGTAGGGTGTACTGCGAGCTTTCTTAGTTCCTCCAAGATAGCGGAGCGCTGCTTTGTTATTTTAAGTCCTGTATCCTTCAAGTTGACCCTCTAAACGATAATGATTATCATTTGCATTTATATCCCCTTTTGCTATCTAGTCAAGCTTTAAGTTAAAATGTATAATTTAGGAAATAATAGATAATTTTTAAATGCAAATTAATATCAGTGTGGTAACAAGTGCATATGAAAAAACTAACTGGTACACAACGTAAATACTTAAGAGGCATCGCCCATAGCTTAAGGCCAAATATCCTGATCGGCTACGAAGGGATATCTGCTGCTGTGATCAAAACCATAGAAAAGGCCTTGGACGATCATGAACTCATCAAAGTAAAATTCAACAAGTTCAAAGAAGAAAAAGAAAAGTATTGCACAGATATAGAAAGTGCTACAACTAGTGAAATGGTTGGATTAATTGGCAACGTCGCTATTTTTTATAAGGAACAGGTTGATCCTGAAAAGAGGAAGATAAAGCTTAGTTAAAATTATAGCTGGTAGAGATTACTCCTGTAAGAGTGTGACTGAAGGTCTTTACTACCTCGTTCGTTCCAGAATATACCTGAGAATAACCACTCCCTGCAGAGTAAACTATGCCAAAAGTAAAAGTCGTTGACATGTAAGTTAATGAATATCCCGTCGAAATACCATACATATCAACATGTGATACCAGTACGGTGCTGCTTGTTGGTTTTGGCATGTTGGATCCATTGGTGAATAGGCCTAGTCTAAAAGTATTCTTCTTATTTATTTTATATTCTCCACCTATCGCTACGTTAAGTACGTTTTTATAACCACTCGGATAAAAAACATCTGCATCCGGTGCTGTAAAAATATCAAAATCCATGGTGAAAAGTAAAGCTTCAGTAGGTTTGTATGCTGTGCCTAAGCCTATATGAGTAGAGGTATTTCTTTTGTTCGTTAGTTCTTGGGTCGTAAGGATCATATCGTTGGAGGAGTGAGCTTTACTGGTTAATTGATCTGTGTATTTTGAACTGGTTATAAAAGTGTGATCCAGTACAAAACCTGCATTCAGTTTTTCTGTTATCTTCATTAAAAAACCTAACTTTGGTTGCAAGCCATATTCTGAAAGCTCTATTACATTGTTATCAACCTCGTAATCTGTATCCGTGTACCAGATCGTCTGGTAGTTGAGAGTACGATTTTTTCTGTAATGGTAGTTCAAGGTGAGTCCAACGGCTATTTTATCGCTTATCCTGTAAGAATAGCTTGGCCCTATTAAATAGGTACTATCCTGAGTGTGCAGGTTAAAAGCGAATCTTTTTATTGCTATGCCACTTCCCATTGCAGGTAGATCATTCAACACTTGGTCCTGGTTCTGAGTGAAAGAATCAGGTACCGCTATTGAAGCTCCAAAAGAATGATTACCCCATGTCTTTATTATCCCAAAAAAATTTGGGACAAGCTCTGCGCTGTTCCTGTTCCAATCATAATTTCTAATAGCTTTTTCGTAAGTTGAATATTGAAGATGATACACGTTGGCCGTGGCAGAAAGGCCACCTCCATCGTAAAAGGCAATGCCGGAAGGATTATAATATGTTCCAGAAGTATCATCCGATATGGCTTCAAAAGCTCCACCCATAGTTGCTGCTCTGTCACCAACCAAGATATTCCTGTAGTGGTTGACATCTGCGTATGCAAGTCCGTTCGCCATAAGCAACAAGGTAATAACTTTAAAAAACATAGTTTTTTGTATAATCATCAGTTCCCAGACTTAAGCTGTTGTCTTTCTTTAATAAGATCCTTCATCCTGTTGAAGACGTCCACATCTTTATTTTTTGTATCGCTGTCAGAAGGAGCAAGTGCAGTGGCTGGTGGAGAAGACGGTGGTGGAGAAGAGGGAGTGCTGTCAGAGGAGGAGGCAGCAGCTGACCCTGCGCTATCTCCGCTGGTATCCGTAGGTGTAGGAGCATTCCATTTTGGTGCAGTGAGCTTTAGTGGTTTGTCATCCCCTTCTTGATCTGATTTATATTGCCAACCATATCTGTAATTTCTTGTGCCTTGGTCCCCACTTTGACTGGTGTAAGATTCTTTTAATGTTGTGCCAGAAGGTTTTGCAGGTTTGAAAGTATCCTTGTATTGAAAACCATATCTATATGCTTTACTTTTGAGATTACCATCGCTGTCTGTATACTCCTCGTGGAGAGTATTTCCAATATTTCTTACTGCGGTATTCTGGTTGTTTTGATTATTTTGATTTGACTGCTCAGAGTTTGGCTTTTGTATTGGTGCTGCAATTTGTGCATTAGCGCAGTTGAGCATTGTTGTGATCGCTATAATAAAAAACATACCATCAGCCTCTTTGCTTATATTATAGCAATATAAGTTTTAAAAGTCAATATTTTAGAGGCTTTGTGTATAGACTTGAATCATCGAGCGTGTTATTAATCCACGAATATGAACAATATTAAAGAAAAAGCTATGAAGCTGCACGAAGAAATGAGAGGCAAGATGTCCATTCAGGGGAAGATCTCGCTGGATTTTGATAATCTCCCTTTACTCTATACACCTGGAGTTGCAGAACCATGTTTGGAAATAGAAAAATATCCTGAGAGAGCATATGACCTTACCTGGAAATGGAACAGTGTTGCTGTTATTAGTGATGGTAGCAGAGTTCTTGGTTTAGGTGACATTGGCCCAAAAGCCTCTATGCCTTTGCTGGAAGGTAAGGCGATGATATTCTCTAAGTTCGGTAAAATAGATGCTGTGCCAATTGCGATATCTCAAATGAGCGTGGACGACACTGTTAAAGTAATAAAATCAATTCAACATGGGTTTGGTGGTATCAATCTAGAAGATATCTCTATACCAAGATGTTTTGATATTTTAGATAGGCTTATAGAGGAACTTGATATTCCTGTATGGCACGACGACCAACAGGGAACAGCAACCATAATTGTGTCTGCATTGTTGAACGCGATGGAAGTTACTAACAGAAAATTATCAAATGCAAATATTGTTTTAATGGGAGCAGGGGCAGCAAATTCGTCGGTGTATAGATTATTACGATATGCTGGTCTTGATGCAAAACAGTTTAAGGTCTTCGATAAGGACGGACTTTTGGGGAGTCACAGAAGTGATCTTGCAAATGTCTCTGTTTTAAAAAAGATATGTGACGAAACAAATCCGACTGGAAATAAAATGGAGATAGCTGACGGTTTTAAAAATGCCGACGTAGTTATAGCTTTATCTAAACCAGGTCCGGATGTAATAAAACCTGAATGGATAAAATCCATGGCAAAAGGCCCGATAGTTTTTGCCTGTGCGAACCCGACACCAGAAATAGATCCAAAACTTGCTAAAGAGGCTGGAGCGGCAGTAATTGCCACTGGCAGAAGTGATTATCCTAATCAGGCTAACAATGCCCTTGTTTTTCCTGGCATGTTCAGAGGAGCATTGGATGTAAGAGCAAAGGGGATCAGCTGGGGAATGGCATGGGCCGTTGCCAAAGAAATAGCGAACATAGCAAAAGAAAAAGGATTAAGTCCTGACTATATAGTTCCTAGGATAGATGAAAAAATGTTGCATGAGCGAGTTGCCAAGGCAGCAAGCGCTGCGAGTAAGATCAGCTAGCCTGCTGTAGGATCTAAAAGACTTATTTGTTCTTTCAATTCCTTTATTCTTTTGTCATTAAATTCTATAAAAACCTTTTCATCCACATGTAAATTCAAATTTTGCTTCCTTTTATAATATTGTGCGAGCTGTTTTCTGGCACTGAGTTCTTCTTTAAAGACATAAAGTTTGATGATTGTTTTGTCTTTGTTTGTTTGGGCGAACTCTTCTAGTTTAAGTGTTTCTGCTGCTGCAACTAGAATATTTAACTCGGTCTCAAAAGGGATTGGGTTTTCTTCTTCTATGGTGCTTATAGACTTTAAAACCTCGAAGCACGTTTCACCCTCGATGTTCAGCCAGGTGGCGGCCTATAAATTGGCATACGAGGAAATGACTGACCAAAAAATAGTCAAGTGTGCCATAGTACAATGCCCCCGCGAGTGGACTGAAAAAAATATGGGCTTTGGGGTTTATCCGGTAAAGCCGGGGCCTTACAAATCGATATTCCTTTTCATTCTCAAGACCTGGGATAAAACCGAATTCCGCGTCGCCGATTGCCGCCGCGATACCTTATGAGCGCCTATACCGCAGAAACGAACGCTACAGGGGCCGCTTATCGCTTGCATTGGGCCATAGCAGGGCATAATACGGTTCTTTGTATAGACCCCGGCCTGCGGGTGGGGTGGGCTTTAGTGGCCCCAGGCTTAAAGCAAATACGGGCCGGCGGGTTCTTGGTGCTAGACCGTTCCCGGCTTTACGCTTGCGCCTATAATATGACCAAGTATCTACTCGAAACCTACACGCCCACGGCGCTGGCGGTTGAGGATTATTTTCTTGGCGGTGGCGCACATAATAAAGACAGCATTGAAAGTCGGGGCGCTATAAAGGCCGCCGCCGAACACCGCGAACAAATACTGCCAGTCATGCGAAACGCTCGGATTTCTGGTCGCGAGATGCCGCCCGATGTCACTGAACAAATTGACATGCTTGGAGTCCTTGAGCCAGAGGACGCAGAACACGCCGGCGACGATGGTGATTCCCCAGGAGATGGTCAGATTCCGGGTGAGATCGAAACCGATGGCCATCAGCACCAGCACCAAGGTTCCCAGGAGGATCCAGCCCTCGCAGACCGGGCTGATGAGCGGGTTGAGTTGGTCGCCCAGCAACGCGAACAGCGCCGCCATGAGGATCAGCGGCCACACATACAGGTATTTGGGATAGCTGTGGATGACAACCTGCGATCGTTCCCGGCGCCGCTTTTCCAGCGCGGGTTTGGATGGCGGACTTGCCGTACGGGCCGTCGCCGCCGCGCCTTGGGGAGTGGCCGGAGCCGTTTGTTCGTTGCCAACTGGATCGCTCATGGGGCTGTGGTTGTTAGTAATAATTGTGGTGCGGGTTGTAGGGACCTTTCTTGTAATAGTAGGCATTGGGAGCGTAATAGCCGCTCCGATAGTAAGCATGGGGATGATAGTAACCGCCATAATAACCGCCATGATAGTAGTTGTTGTTGTTGGCGATCGCATACCCCACGAGACCCGCGGCCGCGGCACCCGCGACCGCCATGCCGGGATCGACCGATTGCACCGGCCGGCCATAGGCATCATAGGTGGTCATGCAGCTTGTGCCGCCACCGACGGCACCCAACAGCACCGCCATGACGGTGCCGCGCTTCAGAAGCGAAATGAGGATTGGTTTGTTCACACCCTCATAGACGCATGAATTGGCGGATTATTCAAGGAAATATCGCCCACTTGTTTCAGCTCGCAGCTTCGACCCCGCTTCAGGCGCATTCCATGGTCGGATTCACGCGGACCGGCGGGAATGGCCGCTTGCTTTAATCAAGAATGCGTTCCCATTCATCGCCACAGAAAACGCCTCACAATTCGAGCCACGACCGCAACAGGGCGTCGAGTTTTTCCCGATCCCCGCGCTGAATGCGGCCCACGACTTTACGCACCAACCGATCCTCCACCGTGCAAATCTGACCTTTTAGGCCGCTTGGAACATTCAATCCTGCCTCCGACCATTCGGCGAGCGACAAGTCGGCCATGGCCGCTTGCGACGTCACCGGCACCACAAACCCTCCCTCGTAAATAGCTCGGACGGCGGCAGTCATGGGAGAATCATACACACCCTCGCGGCGAATGGCAACACCTCATCGCCAAACATCACATGGCGGGGTTCCTGTGATTCCCCCCACACCGGGGAGTTTGCGCATGTAAAGGGC
>Ga0118677_10005878_pt2 | contig 14146 bp, 12 predicted proteins | sample AliMusrvi5mmetaG_FD_86154 | JGI IMG/M metagenome (GOLD analysis project Ga0118677, IMG submission 86154) | reverse complement strand
CTGAATGATGAAATGAGCCATGTAAATCTTTTATAAAATTAAAATCATCATCAAATTTTTAAATATTAGATATTCCTGACGGATGCAATTTAAAGACGTTATCGGACAACATAGTATCAAACAGCGAATGATTCAGGCCGTTGAGGAGGATCGGATACCTCATGCCCAATTGCTTGCCGGACCTCAGGGTAATGGCAAGCTTGCGCTTGCACTGGCTTTTGCTCAATACATCAACTGCAGTAATAAAAGAGATAAGGACTCCTGCGGGGAATGCAGTTCATGCAGGAAATATGCAAAACTGGTCCATCCTGACCTGCACTTTACCTTTCCGGTAATAAAAACATCTGCTCTCTCCAATCCGACAAGTGGAGATTATATGGTAAAATGGCGTCAGTACTATGGCGAGAATCCCTATCCTCAGTATGAGAAGTGGATGCAAATCATTGCAGATGAGAATAAACAGGGTGCAATATATGTTGATGAAGCAAAAGACCTGATACATAAGCTGAATCAAAAGTCGTATGAGGCTGAATATAAGGTTTCGATCATCTGGTTACCCGAAACGATGAACATTACCTGTGCCAATAAAATTCTGAAAATACTGGAGGAACCGCCTGCAAAGACCATTTTTATGCTGATCTCTGAGGCTGAGGAGAAACTACTGAGTACAATCAGGTCGAGGTGCCAGTTTATCCGGGTTCCAAAGATTTCGGACGATGATCTGCAGGCTGCCCTGGCTCCTGTAGCTGAATCGACAAACAGTAACCCGGCAACAGTGGCAAGGTTAGCCCGGGGAAACTATTTCCTGGCCCTGGAGATCATGCAAAACGACGAAATGCGTAAGTATAATTTCCGTCAGTTTACCTTGCTTATGCGAAACGGATATGGACGTAAGTTGAAAGAGATCCTCGATTGGTCCGAAGAGGTTGCCGGTATTGGAAGGGTAAGGCAAATGGGTCTTTTGAAATATTGCGGAGAGTTTCTCCGCGAAAATTTTCTCCTTAATTTAAGGGAGCCCGATTTGATTTATATGGATGATCAGGAAAATGAATTTTCGCAAAAATTTTCTCCGTTTATAAATGAGAAGAATGTCATCCTCCTGTTTCGTGAATTTGAAAGAGCCTATACCGACATCTCGATGAATGGTAATGCTAAAATTATTTTCACCGATCTTGGGTTAAAAGTATCGAAGTTAATCCGGCTGTAAAATACCTTTCCTCATTGCCTTTTGACCTTTACCCTTTCATTTTTCGGTTATTTAGAAATAGAATCACTATTTTTGTGAGATTCAAATTTTTCTCTGCTGGCTTCATTTTGAAGTAAGCAGTCTAAATAATTATATATCAAGCATATGAATACTCCGGATAAAACTGCAAGAGGATGCCCTTCGAACGACAGGGTAGGTAGTTGTGCCAAATTAAATGTATATGATTGGCTTCATGATGTGAAAAACACGGTCAATACTGAAGATATTGTCGAAATCCGTTTTAAAAATACACGCAAAGACTATTTTAGAAATGTCAATGGTCTGACACTTAAGGCAGGAGATATGGTAGCAGTGGAGGCCAGTCCGGGTCACGATATTGGCATGGTGTCACTTATTGGAGACCTCGTCCTTAAGCAAATGAAACGGCATAAAGCAACAATGATCGATGGTGAACTACGGAAAATCTATCGCATAGCTAAGGCTGTCGATCTTCAGAAATGGGAAGAAGCAATTTCAAGTGAACATGATTTTATGCTTAAGGCACGAAAAATTGCCGAGGATCTGAAATTAAATATGAAGATCGGTGATGTGGAATTTCAGGGGGATAAAACGAAAGCTATTTTCTATTACATTGCAGATGAGCGTGTTGATTTTCGACAGTTGATTAAGCTTTATGCTGATACCTTCCGCATTCGGATTGAGATGCGTCAAATTGGAGCAAGGCAGGAAGCTGCCAGGATTGGTGGAATCGGTCCTTGCGGCAGAGAACTGTGTTGCAGTTCCTGGATCTCAAACTTTGTCTCAGTCACGACAAATTCGGCCAGGTACCAGGAGATTACCCTTAACCCGCAAAAGCTTGCTGGTCAATGCGGAAAACTCAAATGCTGTTTGAATTATGAGCTCGACTGTTATATCGATGCCCAGAAAAATTTCCCCCCAACCAATATTCCGATTGAAACTGAAAAGGGGAATTACAATTATCTGAAAGCCGACATTTTCAAAGGGATTTTCTGGTATGTAAAAGAGAATAACCAACCCGGAGGTATGATGGCAGTATCGGTTGAGAAAGTAAAAGAGATTCAGCAGCTTAACAGAAATGGTAAAAAAATAGCACAACTGACAAGCGAAAATCTTGTTGTTGTCGAACCTGAAGGACATACTTATCACAATTCCGTAGGGCTTGAGAGTATCGAAAGGTTTGATCAGGCATCCAAAAACCGCAGGAAAAAGAGGCGGAAACCAGTTTTAACCAGAAAACCAAATTCAGGCAATGAGATTCAGGGCAATCAGGCTGAGCCTAAAGAGTAATCTTCAGTTCACTTTCTGTGTAATGGCGTTGATAGTGGTTTCGATTACCTCGTGTAATAAGAAGGCAATTGTACAGGATTACAGGAGGCTTAGTCATTCAGAATGGCATCAGGATTCACTTTTGGTTTTTGAAATAAATATTCCTGATCCAAAAAAAGTATATGACCTTTCATTTACTGTCCGTAATGAGGGGCGGTACAATTACAGTAATCTATGGCTTTTTGTGGAAGTAAATCCACCATCTGGTAAAGTGATGACAGACACTGTCGAACTTACCCTTGCAAAACCATCGGGTGATTGGTTAGGGAGCGGTCTTGGGGATCTCTACGAAAAAAAATACCCATTTAAGCAAACTATTTTTTTCCCGGAGACTGGAAAGTATACAATTTCTGTAAGGCAGGGAATGCGAACTCAAACGGGTATTCTAAAGGGAATTCATGATTTTGGAATAGCCCTGGATAAGGCACTTTAAAATATAAACCACAATTATTCCGGATGAGTAAAAATAAACTGGCCAAGTTTGCAGAATTGAATACGCTTGGTCACGTTATACAGCTGTCTTACAGTAAATTAATAAATGAAGGATTCTCTTTGAAAGGGAAATGGAACAAAGAGTTTTTTAAAAATGAACATCCCATCGTTTTAGAACTTGGCTGCGGTAAAGGAGAATATACCGTTGGTCTTGCCAGGCTCTTCCCCCAAAAGAATTTCATTGGTGTCGATATAAAAGGGTCGCGGATGTGGTCGGGGGCCAGGGAAGTTCATCAGGATCAGCTAAAAAACTGTGGTTTTGTCCGTACAAATATTGAGCTGTTGTCACATTTTTTTGCTCCCGGTGAGGTTTCGGAAATTTGGATTACTTTTCCTGATCCACAGATGAAGAAAGCAAAGAAGAGACTTACCTCGACAAGGTTTTTAACCCAATATGGTGAAATACTTGAGCCGGAAGGGATAATTCATCTGAAAACGGACAGTAACTTCATCTATCAGTACACTCTGGCAACAATTGAAGAGAACAAATTTCCCATTCAGGTGAATACCGATGATTTGTACGGGTCGGGAATGGCCGATGAAATTCTTGGTATCCGCACCTACTATGAACAACAATGGCTCGACAGAGGCAAGAAAATCAAGTACTTAAAATATGTTCCCCACGGAACGAACCTAATAGAACCTGAGATTGAGATCGAATTTGATGATTACAGAAGTTTTGGGCGCAGTTCAACAAACAGGGACAATATTGAAACCAAAAGATAAATCGTGTCAGACTTTTACCAAAATGTTTATGAGGTGGTCAGGCAAATACCCCCTGGCAGGGTAACCAGTTACGGTGCAATTGCCCGCTATCTTGGTACAGCCGGATCATCGCGAATGGTAGGTTGGGCAATGAACCTATCCCATCAACAGGAGATCTATGTGCCTGCACACAGAGTCGTTAACCGCAATGGGCTGCTTACCGGAAAAATTCATTTTGGCTCACCGGATGAAATGGAGGAATTGCTCGAAAACGAAGGGGTAGTTGTTGAAAATGATGGAGTCAAAAATTTTGACTCAATCTTCTGGGATCCGATGAAGGAGTTAGGATGAACAATAGAGATGTTTTTTACGTTTGATGGTGAAAGTAATCGAAAGGTAATTTTTTGAGACAAGTAGTGGGAGTCGAATAATTCAACAAGTTAAATCGTCTAAAATAATGGCAGTTATACCAAAAACAATCACAGATATTCTCCGTAATGTAAATTTACCCGGATCAAATGATAATGTTGTCGATCTTGAAATGGTTCAGGAGATCAGAACAGCGGGTAGTAGGATTAGCTTTTCACTCGTTTTTCAACGTGAAGATGATCCGAATATTCAGGTGGTCTCTGAAGCCTGTGCCTCAGAAATTGAAAAAGTCCTTGGAAAAGAGTACGATATTTCGATAACCCCAAAAGGGATTCAACGAATGAAAGCACCGGTTTTGCCCGGAGTAAAAAACATTATCGCCATTGCCTCCGGAAAAGGTGGTGTCGGAAAATCGACAATAGCGGTAAATCTCGCCGTAGCATTGGCCAAAACCGGAGCAAAAGTTGGTTTGATCGATGCCGATATATTTGGTCCGTCAATCCCAAAGATGTTCGGTGAAGAGGAGGCACATCCCCTAATGGAAGAGATTGAGGGTCGTGATATGATCATTCCTATTGAAAAGTACGGTGTGAAAATTCTTTCGATCGGATTCTTCGGAAAAAAAGACAATGCGCTGATCTGGCGTGGTCCGGTTGCTTCAAATGCCATTAAGCAGTTGATTATTCAGGGATTATGGGGTGAGCTTGATTATTTGCTGATTGACCTTCCTCCGGGAACAAGCGACATTCACCTCACGATTGTTCAGACCCTTCCGGTTACCGGCAGCGTGATTGTAACCACTCCGCAGGATGTCGCTTTACTCGATGTTATTAAAGGGGTTTCGATGTTCAGAAGCAAATCCATTGAAGTGCCTGTTTTGGGGATCGTCGAAAATATGTCGTGGTTTACACCTGAAGAATTGCCTAATAATAAGTACTATATTTTCGGAAAAGATGGTGGAAAAAACCTGGCGAAGGAAATGGATATATATTGTCTTGGACAGATCCCGATCGTGATGAGCATCCGGGAAGGGGGCGACCTTGGAATTCCGGTTGCATGGAAGGAAGATACAGTTACCGGAATGACATTTAAGGAGTTGGCTAACAATGTAATTCGTCAGCTGGAATACAGAAATGCGAATTTAAAACCAACAGAGCGTGTTCGTGTGAAAAAAGCATGACAGAATCATTTCTCTTTGTATCTTTACCGTAGATGTTTTATCGCCCAAAAACCGGTGCACATCCTATTTAATTTTACGGACTAAGTTAAGACTATTGAAACAGACAGGAAGAAATATTTTGCTTCTTTTTTTGGCAACCGGAATCTTTATGAGTTGTTCTACTAAAAGGAACACACGAGTATCACGTGCATATCATAATGTTTCTGCCCATTACAACGTCTATTTCAATGCCAGGGAAAGTTATAAGGCAGGGTTAAACCGCATTAATCAGGCTATTCCTGATGATTATACCCATACGTTACCAATCTACAAAAGCTCATTACCTGAAGCGGCCAAAGTGGCAACTTCCGAAATGGAACTGGCCATTGCAAAATGTAATAAACTTATTGCATTACATTCAATTACGAGAAGCCCTGAACGGAGACCGAACAATTCTGACCGGTATAAAAAATTTGCTTCAAAGGGGGAGTACAATGAATGGGTGGACAAAAGCTATATTTTGATGGGGTTGGCCAGCTATTACAATCACGATTATCACCGTGCCATCGAAAATTTCAATTATGTAATTCGGAAATTTTCTGATCGACCTTCCCGGTATGATGCTTTCCTCGGTATGGCCAGGTGCTATGTTGAAACCGAAGACTATAAGCTGGCGCTTGAGATTTTTAATTCACTGGCACGGGATGCCGGTTTTCCAAAAAGGCTCAACAAGGAGCTGAACCTTGCTCAGGCCCATTATTACCTGAAAAACAACGATACCGAACAGGTAATTATTCATTTGAAATCAGCTCTTGAATCCTCACTTCCCCGAAAAGAGAAGCTTAGAATCCATTATATTCTTGCCCAATTGCTTGCCTTAACCAATCAACCTGAGGAAGCGGCTCGTGAATATTTACTGGTAATCAAGAAACGTCCAAACTATCAGATGGCTTTCAATGCACGGATTTCGAGGATGGAAATTACAGGTGGTGATCAAAAAGACATTGAACGTCAATTACAAAAAATGCTGGATAATCCGATCAACCTTGAATACCGTGACCGGATTTATTATGCAAAGGCGAATATTGCCCTTAAAGAGGGTAAGAAACGGGAGGTAATTGCAAATCTTAAAAATTCGGTGAAATACAGTACGATTAATCCCAAACAACGTGCAATATCCAGCCTGGATCTGGCCAGAATACTATTTGAAGAGAATGAATATCTGCAGTCAGCCTGTTATTACGACAGCGCTGTAGCGGTTATCGATGCCAATTATCCCGGATATGCAGAGATTGTAACGCGTTCTTTAGGTTTGAAAAGACTGGCGAAGGAGTTGAATATTGTAACCAAGGAAGACAGCCTGCAAAAAATGGCCCGAATGACAGAACAGGAGCGCAGTACTCTTATTAATAAGGTGATAGCTGATATAAAGCAAAAAGAGGCAAATGAAGCTAATGCCCAAAATACTGAAGTGGCCAATCAGAATTATTTCAGGTCACAGCAATTCCGGCAGCAACAGATGGTTAGCACTAATACGACTAATCAAAATCTGTGGTATTTTTATAATCCGCTTACTGTTGGGATAGGAAAATCTGATTTTCAAAGGATCTGGGGTAATAGAAAGTTGGAGGACAACTGGCGACGAAAGAATAAAATGACGACTGTGGAAACCGAAACAGAACAGGTTGTTGATTCAGTGCCGAAAGGTGCTACTGCTGAGACTAAAAAGAAGGTGAATGATCCCAAAACACCTGCCTACTACCTGCAGGATATTCCTCTGACCGATTCACTGATGCAGATCTCGAACGAAATGATCAAAAGTGCTTTGTTCAGCGCCGGAAGAATCTACCGGACTGAATTCAACGATTTTCAACGTTCAATCGAAATGCTTCAGGAGCTGAATAGGAGATTTAAAGGTAGTATTTATGAACTTCCCGCCCTTTTTGAGCTTTACCAATTGTTCAGGGAGAATGGTGATGTCACGAATAGCGATATATATAAGCAGCAAATTATAGCTGAATATCCCAATTCGAAATATGCAAAATATCTGCTTAACCCAAATTATTTTGCTGATATTGAAGCTCAGAAAGTGGCTGTAGAGAAAAAATATGGTGAGACTTTGAGGCTGTTTCAGGCATTTAATTATTTCAAAGCAAAGGATGCTGCAACGGCGACTGTGGCATTGAATCCGGATAGCACCATTCTGCCTAAGGTTAAATTCATTGAGGTAGTTGCAAATGGTGCGAATCAGGAACATGCCGCATTTTCTGCAACGCTCGATCAATATATCAAAACATATCCCAAAACTCAAACTGCGGCCATCGCATTAAGTATTAAAAACTTAATTGCATCAAATACCCTTACTGATTATCAGAAGCTTGTGGCAAAGGGATATATAAAAGAAGAAATTGTTAATGAAGAACTGAAAAAAGAGAGAGATCGTGCAAACGACGAATTTGGTGGTAAATATTCGTACGATGGGGAGATGTTCCACTATTATGTGATTGCCTTTTCAAAAGAGGCTAAAGTGGATATAAACCGGTTAATCTATGATATAGCAAATTATAATCTGGATTATTACACCACAACCGATTTCGATATTGAGCAGGAAAATCTCGATTCAAAAACGCAATTTATAACGGTAAGAAGTTTTCCAAACAAAGAGGAAGGATTGATCTATTTCAGGTCAATTATCAGGAAACGCCCGGTTTTTCAAGCCTTAAAAGGGGTGGAATATGTTAATTTTATTGCTTCTTCTACAAATTACAGGACCGTAATTGCCGACAAGGATTACCTCACTTATCTCCCATACTTTGTTAAAAATTACAGTTCATATATCAGTGCAGGTGTTCCTGTGGATGAATTGCCAAATCCTCAGGAGTTACTCGCCAAAGTTAGAAAAGAGGAGGAGCCAGTCGAAAAGGGGAAATTTGTTCTCCTGCAACCTACTCAGGTTAAAGACTCAGTGGCGCAACCTAAACCATCCGTCAAAGTTGATTATAATGGACCTTATTCCCAAAAGCTGAGTAAAGACTACTGTTATTCACTGATTTACCTGAAAAAGTCGACTGATGAAGCCAAACTTGCCAAGGCCATTGAAGCCTTTAATCAGGCAAATTTCGGGTCGCCTAAGATCAAGGTATCGGTTGAATCGCTCGATACGAACAGAGGAATCCTGATCGTAAACGGACTCGGAGAAAAAAGTTCTGCAATGGCTTATTTGCAAAGATCTGTTTCTGACGCTTCGCTTGCGGCATTTCTAAAAGGAAGTAACTTCCGGAGTATGATTATCAGCAGTGAAAATCTGAAAATCTTCCGGAACGAAAAGAACCTGCTGCAATATATGGAATTTTTCAATCAGCTTAAATAATATTGCAGCAGGCTCTTATGATATTGTATTTTACCAAGGATCAACTTGCGTGTATTTTGGCCAGTCTGTCGCAAAGATCTTTAAGTCCTTCGGGTGTATTTCCCCCTGGTTGCTCGATGGTTGTCCAACCGTTATATCCGATTTCATCAAATGCCTTCATGATGACCGGCCAGTTATTGTCACCTTCAAGAAGCTTGACGTTAAATCCTGCACCCTTGCCCTGCTTATCGGCAATTTTACGACTGTACTCTTTGATGTGAACTTTGGCAATGCGCGGGCCGAGAATCTTTATCCACTGCTCAGGCCAGCCATAAGCCAGGATATTTCCGCAATCAAAATAGGCACCTACGAACTTGCTGTGAAACTGATCGACGTAATTGGCTGCTTCGATCGGACTGAGCAAGAAGTTGTTCCACACATTTTCGATGGCAATTTTCACCTTCAGCTGTTCAGCAAGCGGGATTGCTTTTTTTATTTCGGCAATACTTCTTTTCCAGCAATCGTCATAACTGACTGTTTCGCTTACACGGCCGGGAACCAGGAGCACCGTATCGGCCCCGTAAGCTTTGGCATCTTCAAGACTGACCCTAAGAGCGGCAACACCCTCTTCGCGAACTTTGGGATCGGGATCGCTTAATAAAAATTTCCAGTGCAGGGCATTGCACACACTGGGTATCTTTAATCCGGTTTTGTCCCGGGCACTCAGAACCTCATCCTGGTTAAGATGGCTCATCGGTTCAACCCCGTCGAAACCTGCCAGTTTCGCAGCTTCGAATTTTTCAAGAATTGTCCCTCCAACTCCGATACAACCCCACATAACCCCTTTCTTCAGGCTTCGCCCTGCAGAGGATGCGCTATTTGAAAATCCGCCGAACGGAGTTACCGAGATTGCAGCAGTTGTCAGCAACGTATTTTTCGCAAATTGTCGTCGGTCCATTTTGTGATAGATTTAGAGATTGTTTAAATTTTGAAAAATATTTTGTTTTTATAAAGCCAATAACAAATGTACCACAGGGCAGCCCACACAGATAAACTTGTCAATACCTCAACCATTAGTGGTCCGCTCCATGAGAACAGCGCTTTTGTAAAAGGGAGGAAAATTTTATCGATGGTTTCACCAAATCCGACTTCGAAAAACAGATAGATGAAAATGGAATTCATTCCTACCACTTTGAACATATTGTATCCTGTGGCAAAAAATTTCTTAACATCGATCAGCCAATAAAAAAGGCAAAGTACCAAAATAGCCCATCCGCCACTTGCAAATACAAAAGAGGAGGTAGCAATTTTCTTAATTATTGGCGTAATATCCATTAAATCAAGAGAAAAACCTATGATCAAGGCGGATACCCCTGCAACAAGCAATAATTGAATTTTGTTTTTTGATGATCTTTCACTCATCAGCAGTTTGCCACACAGCACACCCCAGACAGTATGGGCAGTAGTTGATATCGCGTTTAAGGAAGCCCAGGGACTCGCCTTGTCTACCCCCTCTATCTTATTATTCACCCATGCACCAAGATTTTCGAAATTTACCCAGGGGTGATTAAATCCCTCGACAGGGAAAAAACGGTAGGCAAGATCTATGAGTAACAAAATGACCGCGGTGAAGATTAACTGGAAGGTAAAACTTTTGTTTCGGATCAGAAACGCAACCAGATAGGTTACAGATAGCTGTGCGAGAACATTTTGAAAATGCCAGACTATTTTCCCGGGTCCGACGCAATATAAAGCCCATCCGAAAAAAAGTAATAGAAATGATCGTTTAAGGGCATGAATGTTGATTAATTTGTTGGTGTCTCCCTTTTTTAACCGGTTGGCTACGGCGAAAGGGATACTTACCCCAACAACAAACATGAAGAATGGTTGTATCAAGTCCCAGAAATGCATTCCATGCCATTCGTGATGACTGAACTGTTCTGCAAGAAACTGCATGAAAGGGCCGTCAAAATGGCGGAACTCACCATAAAGATGGGTACTTTCTCCTGCCAGAAGAAACATGGTAAGTCCACGAAAAAAATCGACTGAATTCACTCTGGCTGCTAATGGAGAACCTGCATTCTGTAAATTTACGTCCATGCTTTCCGTCTATTTTACTTTGTAGGTATAAGGGCAGCTCTGCAATATTCAACACATTTTACTACTTCTTTGACAGCATCCGAACCTTCGGGAACGTTATATTCAAGCTCTATATCGCAGAAGATAGGCCATTTGTTCTTCTGTACCAGCTGGAGCATCTCCTTAACAGGTGTCTGCCCTTTACCGAACTGCTGGTTTTTATCAGGTTCCGAAGCTTTAGGCCCCGTTTTGTCCTTGATATGGATGCTGACAATGCGATTGTGAAGACGCTCAATCAGGATACAGGGATTTACTCCCGTAGCGCCGAAATAATGACCGGCATCGAAGTTGAGCATCAGTCTTGGGCCAAAAGCGAGTGCTTTATCAAAACTGAATTTCGGGTCTCTGGGTTGTCCATGATTGTGGAAAATCACATAGAGTTTGTGCTTATCGGCAAACGGAGCCATCCGTTTACCCGCCTCTTCAGAAATCTCCATTGAAATTCCTATTGCGCCTACTGCCTTACAGGCATTGAATGCATAATCAATCTCTGCGTCTGACCATTTACTGTCACCCAGTTTCAGAATATGGATTTTTACCCCTTTGGCATTGTACATTTTACGGATCTCTTTGAATTTCTCCATGGAAACTGTTGAACGCCATTTACTGATCACCTTAGGATCCTTTGAATCAGGAATGCCGGCATATTGTTCAACGGCTCCACCCATCAGTTCCACAGAGCTTATACCAGATTGTACTGTGTAATTCAGAATAGCAGAAACAGACTGATCGGGCATACTCCTGTAACTGTATGTGATGTTTCCTATCTGAACACCTCCGAATTTGGAATCTGGTTTACCTGCTGCAGATGCGACTAAATTTATACTTAGCATGGCAAGAATTAAAAGTGCCATTGATTTGATACCGGCACATACGGTTCCGGTTCGTGATTTTCCCAGGATTTGTTTTTTCATGATAAATAATATAAGTGATCGTTTAGAATTTAATAAAAAATTATTGTATTTTGAAGGATGATAAGAATTGAAAGTAGCTTATGCTACGATAATTTTGCTTCAGTGCCAATTACCGGAACTGTTTCAGGGATACCTGGAACCGGACCTAAAACATAAGTTTTTGGTCCCAGTGAAAGGGTGGAGTTCAGCATCTCTTCCCACGTAACATCCTTTCCGGTATAGGCTGAAATACGCCCCATTATTGTGATAAGTGTTGAATTTACCTGAGCCTCTGCATCGCTGATTGGTTTTCCGGATCTGATCGAAGCAACAAGATTTACATGTTCCTGAACGTAAGGATCTTTTACTTTCCAGGTAAGGTCTGTATCTCCCTCTTTAGGATAGGGATATTTCCATATCTGGTTTCCCTTCAGATCAAAAAGGGCTCCGCTACAGTCGGCATACCCTTTCGTACCGGTGATGACCTCTCTTTTCAGGTTACTGCAACCATTTATCTGTCGCGCGGCACAGTGCGCCTGCATGCCATTATCGTATACATATTCAATGCTAAAGAAATCGTACTGATCACCTGTCACTCTTCGCTGTCTGCCACCCCATCCCATCGCTTTTAAAGGAATTTTCCCAAGAAACCAGTTCATCACATCTACTTCGTGGATAAACTGCTCTACAATATGATCACCCGACAACCAGCAAAAATTTGCCCAGTTGCGGATCATATACTCCATATCGGTCCACTCCGGCAACCGCTTTTTGGCCCAGAGAGCGCCACCATTTCGGACGATATGGGCGCTGACGATCTCCCCGATTTCTCCGTTGGCCACTCTCCGGTAAGTCTCCATATAATCTTTTTGAACCCTTCGGATAGTTCCGCTGACAATACTGAGCCCCATTTGCTCAGCCTTTTTGGCAGATATTAATACGGAACGGGCGCCAACAGGATCAACCGCAATCGGTTTTTCCATGAAGATATGTTTACCGGCATTCACTGCAGCTTCAACATGTATTGGTCGGAAATGGGGAGGTGTGCAAAGCAGTACGATATCAACTCCTGAATCGATAACCTTCTGATAATTATCGAATCCCGTAAAGCATTTGGAATCATCGACTTCAATATTCCGCTGTTTTTTTAAAGTGGCACGACAGGCATCTAGTTTATCCTGAAAGAGATCACCAAGGGCAACAATTTGAAGATTTGGCCCAGCATCAATAAAATTAACAGCTGCACCGGTACCCCGGCCTCCACAACCAATCAGACCAGCTTTTAAAACCTTTCCATCCGGGGCCTGGTTAAGCAGCTCAGGCAACGAAGCTTTGCCCCCTTTTTGTCCGGAACCTGCACATGATGCCAATATGCCGGCAACACCCAATGTCCCGATTGTACCTAACGCAGTATTCGAAATAAATTTACGACGGCTTAATTCATTTTTGTTCTCCATTTTGAACGCTATAATTAGTTTTATAATTCCGAATGTAGGGGATGGAACCCGCTAAAAATAATCATCCCGCTGTTAATAAGGTCCTCTTTTAACTCTCGTTCTGGTCTGATTTAAGCAGCTCGAAAGATATAAAAAAACTATGTATAATAATTGATTTTAAATTACAAATTCCTTCACTGCAAGATCAATGGACATCTGGCAGTCCAATGAAATAGATGCTTTTGCAAACAAAAGATAAAAATCATTGTTATAAAGGGAAAAACTAAATTAAGAATGGACGGATACGAAGATAAAAGGAGAAGCTTTTTACGGAAATTAGGCTTCACACTCGGGGCAACCTTAACGGCATCATCATTGATCTCTGCAAATATTGTAACTCCTTCTCAGGAGATGAATATTAGTCCTGATCAAAAGGCGTTTATGAATATGTATGAGAAATGGATGGATGAATTTATAGAAGTTATACGGATTCAAAAGATTGATCCTGAAAATCAGGAGAATAATAAGAATATTGTTTTACTCTCAGATAGGGCCAAAAAATGGGCGACCAAATTGCATGATTACATGAAGGATGATAATTTTGCCAGATATTATATGATTGCATCCGAACGGATGACACTCGAGATTTAAAAACAATTATTTTTTTCGGGAAATAAGGACAGCTACCTGTTTCATCTTAAAATATATCGTTTCATCTTATTAAACAAAATGGATTTCCCAATCAGCCAATTTGATTTTGGAGAACGGCCTCCCGTTACCCTCCCGTCGCCAGAATTCCTGACACTGCTTTCCGAGGAAGGGATTCGAAAAATGGTTAGCGATCATTATGATTTGTTGAGCAGAAGTGAAGTCAGCCATCTGTTCCCACGTATTGATGAGGCGTTGGAGAAGGCAAAACAACGGTCATCCGACTTTTTCATACAAATTTGCGGCGGGCACCCCTATTATATCGAGAGCCGGGGAAAACCGATGCTGGCTGCAAGACATACCCCGTTTGCCATTAACCAGGAGGCCAGAACTGTCTGGTTA
>Ga0118677_10010486_pt1 | contig 14147 bp, 22 predicted proteins | sample AliMusrvi5mmetaG_FD_86154 | JGI IMG/M metagenome (GOLD analysis project Ga0118677, IMG submission 86154) | reverse complement strand
ATGGCCACTTCAATACTCACCTCACAACCACAACAATTATGAGAACATTCCATCTGACATCGCTTGCCTTCGACGGGTATGTTGAATTCGTATTCAGCGAAAATGGCCTCCTGGAGCGATACGAGATCCATGCCAACCTTTCTGAAAAGCAGCAGGTCTATATTCTCAAGCATCTGCCCAGGGAGATCCGCGAGCTCGACAACTTCAAGAGCGAAACGGCTACCATAACCGAAGTTACAATGGATGTAACTTTCGACCAGTTCTGGAACCGGTATGATGAGAAGATCCGTTCGAGCAAAAAGAAGACCATGGCCAGGTGGAATAAAATGAGCAAAGGAGAGCAGAACAGGGCCTACAGGTTCATTCCAAAGTATGAGTCGAACATTCTGCCGGGTACTGCCAAAAAGTATGCTGAAACCTATCTAACTGCGGAATTATGGGCGAACTGACTTACAACGGAAGGATTGTCCGACAGGAGAATGCCCAGAGGGTTGGCATGGCCATCCGCAAGGTTGATATCCACCTGACCAAGGACCGGGTTGTGGCCATGAGCCGGATCATGAGCAGCTACCTTACCACCATGGATATGCGTGGCATCGACGGTAAGGCAATTTACTTCCTGATCTATGGTATTTATGAATCCAAGATCCGCAAGAAGATCCTGTTGATGAAACCTGGAATGAAGCTCACGCTCGACATGGCCCAGGCATGGGCGATGTTTGCCATGCTCCAGGAGATGAACCTCACGCAGTGGCCTTACGAGGAATCTATCAAGCAGCTGATCATTTACGAAATTGACCAACAAACCCTTTGATCTATGGCGTACAACAGGATTAATAAGCTGAGGCAAATGCAGGAGGTAGTTGAAGTTTACTGCCGCGAGAAAAAGGATGGTATAAGCACCGCTTATGTATACCGGGAATTCATTCATAAGCAATTTCACATATCCATCAAAACATTGTACAATTATCTGGGCACTCCAATCTCCAGAGAGTTAAAAATTGAACAGGAAAAGGCGCAAGCCAAATAATTCATATATTTACGTCACTTATCATTCACAATTAAAACACACACATTATGGACTCACCGGTAATTATGGTTCTTTTTGTTTTGCTTTCGTTTATAGCGATGATCTATTTCATTTACAGAGCTATCAAACAAGTATTTAAAAACTTTCGTGAAAGGAAAGCACTTGGTTTTAAGTTGAAGGAACTTGTTGAATCTGGGAAATACACTTATGGCCATCCAAACATTGATAAGCCATTATTCGCTTCATACATACGTGTATATAATGGGAATATTGAAATCTACGGATTGAAAAAAACAAAAGTGCCATATCTTGCTGGCATGATCCAGGTAAACAAGATTACCAACATTTCAATGGAAGATGCTTCAACGATCGAGCGTCGTGTTACTGCCGCACGAATGCTAATGGTAGGAATATTTGCCTTTGCTATTAAAAAGAAAAAAAAGGATGAACTTGCTTATTTGGTAATTGAATGGACTGATCACATTTGGGAAAAGGATATTGTCCAACAAACCACATTTGAATTCTCTGAGGAAGGAGCTACAGCGAGATGCAATAAAGCAAGAAATGAATTGATCAGACTTACTCGATAAAATCTCATGGAAAACAAAAAACCCATCCTAACCGGTGGGTTTTTTTATGCTCACATGGATCTTTGGAGCAGCTTCAACTGTATCATAAATGATCTCAGCTGAAGTGTCGATAAACTGAACGGAGAAAACTATTTCATACTCCCTGATTCCATCTTCCCGGTTCACGCGCCGGGTGAGTGTCCTGGTGAGGGGGCCATTGGCTGAGTCGGCGGTCCATCCGTGAAGTTTTGAATGAATGGTTGACATCAGGTCAAGGATACCGGCAGCGGCAGCCTTCTGCGTTGCTGGTGCATTCACGCTGCTGTTTGACAGACGAAGGTCGGCCACCCTGATGGATACCTGCACCAGGCCGATCTGGATATGCTCTCCCTGGTTCGACCAGGTAACCTGGCTGGGATCGATCAGCGCGCATGGCCACATGGTGGGTTGATTCGGGGAGTAATAGTCAAGCTGACCCCAATCTTCATCAATATATTTCAGTGCCGTGATCCCGGCAAGCCTGGTCTTGATATCCGCGATAAGCTTTTTCATTTTTTGAGATGTTGAATGATGAAGTCCTGATGCTCCTGCATCGTTTTATCAAAGATCCTTTCCACACATAGATCCACCTGGCGGTGATGGCCGATGAACTGCCGCTGGTCGATGGTGATCTTGCTGCCGACCTTCTTCAGTGCCATTGCCTTCCAGAACCCGGCCTCTGCCATCATCTTTGCATTGCGCTGATTATTACGCGGCTCTCCTTTGGCAGTTTTCTGAACGGCTCCGGATGACTTATAATACATGGCCCAAAAGAAGCGCTTCATCTTTTCGGTCACGGTTATCTCTCCGCCTTCATTGTGAATAGAGGCGTAAGGAAGCGATGATGAGAAAGTGATGGAATGGTCGTTTGAACTGGCCCGTAGGCTTCGGCGCAAAGCGCCGGTGCGCATCATCAGGGATCCCCGTTTGTTGGGATACTTGGCCTGCGGCCAGGGATGATCAAAGAAAGCTTTCCGTTCGAAGTTGCGATCGAACTCCTCCATCAGCTCCACCCGCAGATCAGTGATGAAATTATGAATGAATCCTGTGTCCATCAGTCGATCTTGTTTTCAATGGATTTCCAAACTTTATAGTACGGATGGTGCGGCGGAAATATGACCTTCTGCTTGCCGGGGTTAAACCGGAACATGGCGGCACGGTTGTGTCCTTTGGAGTCGATTTCGGTGGTGGCCCGTTCGCCTTTGTCCTGGCTGGATTTGGAATTACTCTCAGGATATTTCCCGGTATTGACCTGAACGGTGGTACACCTGCAGTTCCAGCCATTGGGAGGAAGATAATCATTCCAGAAAGGATCACTCACCGGCAGGGTGATCCCTGCAAGCTCGGCGTGTGATACCCTCACTCGGTCATCCTGGGCAGTCCTGTACTGGAGGTTATACCGGTCGCTTTCCTGTTCCCACTGATCCCATTTGGCTCCCATTTCGGCAGATGATACCGCGAAGCCATATTCAGCCTGCAGGTAATCTTCGTTGTAAAGCTTATGGATCTCCAGTACCTTGGTTCGGAATTCGCTCCAGGGAGTGATGGTATCTTCACTGGTAAGCATGGCACCTACCTCTTTGAGTTGAATGTGGGTTTTACAGGCAGAGAACACAAAGACATCGTTATCGAGCTTATCCAGGGTTTTCGCTGAAGGTTTATTATCTGCGATCCCTTTTTTAACTGCATGGTCAATGGCCCGGTTGGTTTCTGCGATGAGTTCTTTCACCGGCTTATCAGTGATCATGTCAGCGGTGTACTTCCCGGAATTGAAAATATGCCGCGCAGCATTGGTGAACTTCTTTTTATTGAAAGGGACGGCTTGTTTTTTGCCCGCTGCGAGCTCCACCGGGTGGCAGTCGCAGCCAGTATGGTAGAGCGAATAGAGCCCGTCATGAAGCCCCTTTAAGGGGCTCAGTCGAAAAAACTTAAAGCTGCCTTTCCTGCTGGCTGTTTGATCCCGGTTACTTCGATTCCAAACTTGCTCTTGATCCACACCGGATCGACATCCATCCACTGCATGGTCTTAATGGTCATCTCCCACAATGCATTGATATCCTCCTGGGGAGAGAATTCGAAGGTGAGGCCATCGGGGATCAGTCCGATCCGGTATAGTGCCGGAAGGACAGCAGTGTTAAAGTAGTTTTGAAGCATGGTCTTATCGGCGTTCACCAAGTTGTGGTACATGCCGATGGAGACGGTTTCTTTTGATTCGTTTCCATTCTTGGTATCCTGGCCTATCAATGCACCGGAAACCGCCAGGGAGATCTCGTTATTGCACAAACGGATAAGGTTGTCATAGACATCGCCGTTGGTATCCGATGGTTTCGCGAACTCAAAGCTCTCACTTTCGTCGATGATGAACCACGCAGCTGCACCCATGTCACGCATCATCTGTTCAGCCCGGCTAAGCATGATTGAATCCTGGGTATTGGTCTTCATCACCCTGGGAGGTATTCCATAGATCTCGCATAATTCGCTCCAGCAGCTCTGAGCAAATCGCTTGAACAATACCTGGGGAATTACCTTGTTAAGCAGGCCGTAGTCTTCGCAGTTTCCAAATTCAAGGATCCAGGTGCCATATTCCGGAAGTTGTCGGTAATCAATACCACGCACATCGAGCTCGTCGTAAACGAAGATTCCCTTTTCGGGAATCACGTTACGCCGGTTGATGGTAACCACCCGCAGGTTCCCACCTTCCAGGATCAGTTCTGCCAGGGTAGTTCCCCGGTAGGTGGCTTCAAGGATATTATGAACCAGGTCATAGTAGAACCGGGATGATTTCAGAAAGGCGGTAACCTCTTCGTTGATATTCCCGGACTTATCTTTCAGGGTGAATGGAGATCCAAGCGTTTGCATCTTGCGGTTTTCCATCTGGGAAGTGAGCAAAGAGTCGAGCATGACATCCTCATAAAGGATCTGCAACTTGATTCGCTTGGGATAGTCGATCAGTTTGGCCTGGCGGATGGCGGCCTTCCATATCTGGATATCGTTGCGGATCTGGCTGAATGCCTTCGGAACGATCTTGGAGGCATATCCGTCATTGTGATTATTTCGTTTTACCGGAACCTTCTTCTTGTCGGCCATTTCAATGCTTTTTAAACGTTGTTTTATTCGTGGTTAAACTTCTCCCGGCTCCCCATTCTCCAGGACAGGGAATCATCGGTGGTGGGATCAAAAGAGAGCATAGGCAGATCCGGGTTGATGGATGGGGCTCCTGCAGACTTTCCGGTACCTGATACCTTTTCCAGCCAGTCGATGGCACGTTCGTAGCGTTCCTTAACCTTCTGCTCGATCATGTCCACATTGGACAAACGACACAGATAGTAAACGGCGATGTTCTTGCACAGTTCCAGGATCAGCGGATTCCGGGCGGACCCGGTGGCTGAGAAGATTGCTTGAACATCATACCGTGACCGGCCATCCTTCCATCGGTCCTGCAGGTTTGGACTCAGGTAGCTTTTTATCTCTTCCACTGCAGCCCCGATGGCCATCAGTACGATGTCATCATTGGTGGTGTTGGAGGTAGTTACCTCTATGATCTGATCGAGTTGGTACTCGTAGATCACTGATTTAAGGTCTGATTTCGATAAGAACATAGCTTACTTTGTTACGTAATATGCCATTTTTTCAAGGTGCTCGATGGTGGTTCCTTTCTTGAAGTATCCACGGCGTTTGATCAGTTCCTTCAGGGAGGACTTCTGGTAGGCTCGCGGTTTTCCGTGAAGCAATATCACCAGGTACTTTTTGTCATAGATAAAGGATTCGCGCTTTGCTTTCCGGATGGCACGTTTCATCCGTCGATCGAATATCCATTTGCCCAGATTGATGTTCCACTTGAGGATCTGAAGTATCATAGTTGAGTTTTAAAAGTGCCTGTTTTCACGTAATCCTACCACGTATTTTGAACTTTCTGACCTGGTGCGTTGCGAGAGGATCCACACGCCGCCTTCGAGCGCATCCGGAGCATCGTCGTGCGACTTGCTGCCTTTTTCGAACATCAGCAGCTGATCTACCAGGACGATCATGCCAGCAGAGTCTTTTTCCTTTTCATTCAGAATCACCAATCCACGCTCAAATAAAGGCTGCAGTGCTTCCACGCGTGCGAACTTGTCCGGCTTCTTTCTGTTATCTCCCCGGATTGGGATCTGGCTGCTGATGATGTTACCGGCCTTTTTGAATTCATCCAGCAGGAGCTCCTGGAGGAAGTTGGCTTCCATGTAATACAACACCGGGACCCTTCCCTTGATAAAGTTCATGATTTCGTAATGCCAGGAAACCATGGACATGACCGTAGTCTGATCAGCGTAAGCTTTGATAATATGGAAATGCCCTGAAGGAGTTTTACCAATCAACATGGTGGCCTTGAAGTCGGCGGTGGCCGAGTTCTTGAATGAAGGGTCGGTGTAACAGATCAGTGTTTTGTAAAGCTTCAGGTCGAGCATGGGCCCGAAGCGGATATCCTTGGTCTTAAAAACGGTGCCTTCAGTGATCGGGTTGTTCATATACTCCTTCTGGAACCTTCGCTCACCCACGAATTCACGCATCTTGCGGATCTCATCCGGAGTGTAGTTTTCTGGCCATGAAGGAAGTCCCTTTTTATCCAGGGTATTGACTGTTGTGTGGTGGATCCCCGGTCGTTCTGCAAATCGGGAAAGCACGCTGTCTTTGCCGATACGGTTGCCTACCATCACGAACCGGCCACGCCCCATGGACATGGTACCCGAAAGGGCCGTGAGACACCAGTCGAGTGCTTCACCTACGCGGCGGGGATTGCGGATCATCTCATCATCGTCGATGTCGTCGATCACGATGTAATCAGGTCGTTTGCCACGGTCCTTCAATCCACGGGGAGACTGACCCCGGCCCAGGGCAACGAACAAACAGCCATCGGTAGTATGGAATTCTCCATCTGCCCAGGATCCCTTGGAAACCTGTTCACCAAAGTCCTCTTTGAATGCCTGGTTGAATTCCAGTTCAGCCTGCAGATCTGCAAGCAATCGAACTGCCATATCTTCGGACTTGGACACCAGGACCATCACGCCGACTTTGCGGGGTTCCTGTATCTTGAGCCACAGGGGAATCATAAGTGACAGGTGAGAGCTCTTGGCGTGTCCGCGTGCCCATTCAAAAAGGGCACGGGTATCGTCATTTTTCAGCAGGTAGTTGGCGGCATCGAGTTGGAACTTTCCGCACTTACTAGTGGCCAGGTGAGGGAAATAGGTGTCCACAAAGAACTGGTAGTCCTTTCTGGCACGGTCGATCCTCTTCTGGCGTTCTTCCAGGGATTCAGTAATGCGGAACTTCTGACTCAGTATCCACTGAACCCGGTGCTGCCATCGTACCTGCAGTTCTTTATTTGCCCGGAAGTTTGCCATTGCCAAGTCGGAATTGAATGTAGATATCCTGGTACTTTGCTACCTTTTTGATGAATTCATCATTCACATCTTTGTAGATGTTTCGCTGCTGGATTAGAAAGTCTTGGAATGACATAAAACAGTTGATATCATCATCGATGGTATTGCTGCTCTTGAGTTCCTTGAGCTGTTTTACTGCCTTGGCGAAGGCATCAGCGTTAAATGCCTCCTCGGAATCAAGTATGTCGTTGATTCTTACCAGTGCTTTCTGCATGAGATCATCAAGGGAAATGGTACGTGAGGCCCGTTTCTGTTCCCATCCGCCGTCATCCTTCCAGGACTTGAGGGTAGGTGCTGATATCCCTACTCTTGCACAGATATCCTGCCCCATGGTTTGCTGCATGAATAGCAGGTAAGCGTATTCATACTTCTCAGGGGTTCGTGAAGCGATACGTTTCTTCTTGGGCTTCTCGGTGGGCATAGTTTTTTCACAAAAATGATAGAATCGCGCGCCGATAACAAAAAATCCCGTAACCCTTACAAACTCTGGCGCAACGGTTTCTTACTTGTTTGCTCACAGGCATTTTCAGAATTATGTTTGCAGCCACTTCAATTGAAACCGAGATCGTTTTTTCTCATAAATATTCTGGTCATGGCAAAAGGTTTTGTACTCAACGATGAAAGCAAGCTCAATTCGTATGGGTTCCTGGTATTGAATGCCGGAGGAAACTTCGACCGCTTCAATGAAAACCCGGTGATGCTTTACCTCCATGAACAGGAACAGCTCATCGGAAGGTGGGAGAATCTTCGTTGTGATGGGACCAAGCTTATCGCCGATGAAGTATTCGACGCAGAAGATCCAGCAGCAATGCTGATCAGTGGAAAGGTGGACCGTGGATTCTTAAAAGGATCATCCATGGGCCTTCACATCCAGGATGCGGAACTGAAAGACATGCCCGGTATGGGTCTGGTGCCAGCCGTGACCAAATGGGAACTGATGGAAGCCTCGCTGGCACCGGTTCCTTCCGGGAAGACCTGCCTTCGCCTCTATGATGACAAGGGACAGCTGATCACCTCAAAGGAAGCAATCAAACTTTCAATTGACATAATCATTCATAAAAACAACAACCTTTCCATGGACAAAATCATGTTAACCGCCGAAGCGGCAACCTGTCTGAAGGTCGGCAAAGAGATCGATCCTACAGCCTTGAATACCGCAATCATGGCACTGGCCGCACAGCGTGACGAAGCGGTTACTGCTTTGACAAATAAGAACAAGGAACTGGCCGCCGCCCTGGTGGATGGAGCCATTGCCGAAGGCCGTATCACGGCTGACAAGAAAGAAATCTTCATGAAGCTCGCAGCTAATGACTTCAAGCAGGCCAAAGACCTGATCGATACCATCCCGGCCAAGAAGAGCCTCTCAGCATCGATCAAGCCTGCCGGCAACACCGCCGAGAAAGGTCGCGAAGACTGGAACTATCTCAAGTGGGCTAAGGAAGATCCCAAAGGTCTGCAGAAGATGCAGGGAGAAGATCCTGAAGGATTTGCCGCACTGAAGGCCGCCTATACGTCCAACCGATAAGCATTCACTAAACCCCCAAATAATCCCATGAAAAAGCTCAATTTTAAAAATCTGTTCTTCAACCTGGTGGTCGCGGTGATCATCGGATCGTTGTTTGCCATCCCGGCAGCTGTTTCGGCTGCTGTATCGGTTGGTACCGGGACGCTGCTCTCGTTTATGCCCCGCGTTAGCGGAATGCTCATGGCCGGACTCCAGAAAGAGTTATGGACCGATATCCTGCTCACCCAGTTTTATCCTGACAATTCCTTCCTCTCTGAGGCCAGGGATATGTCGGCGCTGGTCGAGAACAACACTATTAACCTGGCTGAGGCCGGTGCTTCTCCCGATGTGTTAATTGACAATACCTCGTATCCTATTGCAGTGTCGAGCCGGACTGATACGCCACATGCTCTTCCACTGAAGACCCTGGATACTACCAGTACTGTTCTTCGCAACGTAGAAGCCATGGAGCTGGCCTATGATAAGATGAATTCCATCATCTATGGTCACCGTCAGGAACTTTTCAAAACGGCGTGCAAGCTCGGTGCCTGGAACTTCGCTCCTTTATCGGATTCTGCCAATACCCCTGTTATCGCAGCCACTGGTGCCATCAAAAACGGGAAGCGCCAACTCCTGTTCGACGATGTGATGCAGCTCATGGTTAAGTTCAACAACCTGGATTTCCCCACCGATGGCCGTATCCTGGTACTCAACCCGCAGCATGAATCTGACCTGATCATGCAGGACTTACTGCTCTATAAAGCAGCCATTGTTTCCGGAACCCTGTTCGGATTCAAACTCTATCGTACTTCAGTGACACCGGTGTACAATGGTTCCACCGGTGTGAAAGCAGCCTTTGGTGCTGTGGCCGCACCTACTACTGACTGCATCAGCTCCTTCTCCTTCCATAAGGATGAAGTGATGCGTGCAATCGGTTCTGTCGACATGTTTGCCAAGTACAAGGATCCCGATAACAAGGGAGACGTTGTGAACTTCCAGATGAGGTTTGCAGCCCTTGCACTGCGCAACAAAGCCATCGCGGCCATCTACTCGCCATTATCGTAAAAACCCCGACCCGAAGGATCCCGGCTGGAGCAATCCACCGGGGTCCGCTGATCGGATAAATACCAGGGCATGACAGACTTTGAAGTATGGGTTTACCGGGGAGCGATTGTAGTACTACTTGGTATCCTGTGGTACCTGGCAAAAGGAGTTCTTAAAGAGTTGAAGTTGATAAGGGAGTTTCTGCAGGCGCTGCAGCTGATCCAGACCCGCCAGGATGAGGTTGTAAAATCCATCCAGGAACATGTGTCAGAACATCAGTCCAGGCTCAACAACCACTCCGAACGGTTACATAACGTAGAATTGAAACAAGGAAGCTGTCAATATTGCAAAGAATAATGAACGAACAATTTAACCGACTGATCCCGATCATCCTTCATAACGAGGGTGGTTTTGTCAACGATCCGGATGATCCGGGTGGTGTGACCAAATTTGGGATCTCCCTGCGTTTCCTCAAAGGGACCGGTGACCTTTCGTTCGACCTTGATCACGACGGAGACATCGACATTGATGATATCCGTGCACTGACCACCAGCAATGCTGCCGATGCTTACCGCAAGTATTTCTATGACCCTTTGAAATTAGATTACCTGAAAAATGCAAAGCTTGCACTCCAGGTATTCGATATGGCCGTGAACTCCGGAACCAGGGCAGCGGTGAAGATACTGCAGAAGGTATCGGGTTGCAAGGTTGACGGCATGATGGGCCCCAATACGATCGCATCAGCCAATACCTTCCTGGACAACATCGCTCTTCGTTATGCCGATGCCCGCAAGGCATGGTACCTCGATCTGATTGAAGAACATCCCAACTTATCAAAATTCCAGGCCGGATGGATCAACCGGTGTAACAATACATACCAGGTCGCATGTCTACTCTGAAATTCAATATACGCTTACTTTCCCTGATTATGCTCATGGCAGTACTGGCCGGATCATGCGTGACCAGGAACCGGTGCGCCAAGTACTTTCCGCCTTCGATCGTTAAGACCGACTCAGTTAAGGTGACCGTAGTGGATCATGTAAGGGATACGGTCATCCGGATTGCTTCCGACAGCTCCTGGATCAAGTACCTGGTGGAATGCGACAGCAACCGCCGGGCAACGATCAAAGAACTGATCCAGTACAAGGATGGCCATCGCGCACAGCTGCCCCTGGTGAGCCTGCACAACAACGTTCTTACCGCCGACTGCCATTGTGACTCAGCCAGGATCCATGCATTGTTAAAAGAGCGGGAAACGATCACTGATAACCAGTCCAGCGAAACGATTACACCACCTCCCATCGAGGTAAAGTACATTCCCGGATGGATGTGGTTCTTCGGGATCACAGGTATGATCTCCTGGGGAGCAATCATCATCCTTGTTGTGTTCACACTTATCAAACGCAAGATATGAACGCAAAAGAGATATACATGTACGTTCTTGGCGCCCTGGTGATCATCTGCACGATCATCTGGTTTGCCATGCTCATGTTCATCACGGTCCCTGTAGCCAATCAGGGTATTGTAAATCTTGCAGCCGGAGTATTTCTTGGAAGCGGATGGACACAGATCCTCGGCTATTTCTTTGGATCATCAAAATCAAGCGCTGATAAGAATGCAACTATTGACAAGCAGTTAAATCAAACACCCTCCATAACCAATGACCCAGACAGCAAAGTCAGCGCCTAAGGCCCCAAAGCCTGAGATGCCGAAAGAAGATAATAAACCGGCTGAATTTTCCAAAAAGGTTCATCCATTTCATGCCAAGGCCAAAGAGGTCTTTGCAACCCACCAGGTGGACGAAGTACATTTCACCGGTGATGGTACCGCATTCATCCATAAGCAGCATGCCCGTGCGCATGCCGAGAACCTTAAAGACAGTGTTATTCAAACCATCAAACGCGAGGAGGTATAATGTTACCAAGAGTTAAGATTGTTTTTACAAACGGAGCGCTCGGCCTGGTTACCACCAGCGCTGATGGCGTTCTTGGTGTGCTTTGCACCGGTGTGGTCGTTGCCGGGAAGTTTGCCCTGGGAATTGCCTATATCATCAAGGCGTTCGAGGATCTCGAAACCAACCTGGGGATCACCGTGGCCAATAACCCGGCGATCGTCAAGTTCTTCAGCGACTTCTATGCCATGGCCCCAACGGGAACCGAGGTATGGCTGATGGCCTTTGCTGATACGGTTACCCTTACCAACATGGTTGACAAGGATACCACCAACGGAAAGAACCTTCTGCTGGCCGCCAATGGCCGCCTGCGTGGCCTGATCGTTGTAAGGACTCCGGCTACAGGTTATACCCCTACCGTGACTGCCGGTCTCGATGGCGATGTGGCCACCGCTGTTGTCAAGGCCCAGGCCCTGGCACAATACAGCGCCGACACCCTGATGGCCCCGATCTTCATCATGATCGAGGGAAGAAGCTATTCAGGCGTTCCTACCGCTCTGACCGACATGACCCTTTCCAGTTACGACCGCGTGGGGATCTTCATCGGTGACACTGTTGCCTCCAGCGACGATGCATGCATGGGTCTTCTGGCCGGACGCATTGCCGGTATCCCGGTGCAGCGCAATATCGGCAGGGTGAAGGATGGACCCATTTCATCGCTTACCGCTTACCTGTATGACAAGAAGGTTGAACAGGGAGACCCCGGATCTGTGAACGATAAGGGATACATCACCCTTCGCACCTTTGTTGGCCGAAACGGGTATTTCTTCAGCGACGATGTGCTCTGTGCGCTTCCTACAAGCGATTACCACAACCTGACGGCCCGCCGTACGATCGACAAAGCTTTCCGGATCGCCTACGATACCCTACTTAACGAACTCAACGACGAGATCCCGGTGAATGCCGATGGAACCATCGCCGTTACCAAGGCCAAAGGTATCGAGACCAAGGTCGAGAATGCCATCATCAACAGCATGACCAACAATGGCGAGCTGGGCAATGATCCCGGCAACCAGAACGACACCGGTGTGATCTGCTTCATCGACCATACCCAGAACATCGTTGCCACCTCGCAGCTGAATGTTACGCTCCAGGTCAAACCTTACGGGTATGACCGGTACATCAATGTGAACCTTGGGTTCCAGACCGTTTCTGCTTAATTCGTTAACCCTCAAACCATAAATCAACCATGAAAAAGATCTTTCTTTCCCTGGCAATCCTGGTGATTGCAACCGCTTCCTTCGCGCAGAAGTCTGTCCTGACAAGTTACAGTGACACTCTTTCAGGCGCATCCACCAAGTATTACCCGGCCCCGGCCTTCAGCGACCTTCAGTACGGATCCTTCCAGGTATATGTCGACCACCTTACCGGTTCCACCGACAGTCTATATATTTCCTACCAGGGATCTATTGACGGTGTGAACTGGATCGACCTGGCACCGACAACCTATGCCAATACTGTAACGATCGGAGCTGTATGTCCTACTGATTTCACTCCCTGCCGGTTCTATACAACCGATGGAGGTATGATCTGGACGGTAACGAATTCACTGAAGTTACCTTTCTACAGGATCAAGGCGCAGCACTGGGTAACCGGAACAGCGAGCATCAAAGCCTGGATGTACAAAAAGAAGTAACCATTCCGTAGACGTAAATTGAGTAAATCCCCAGGTACGCCTGGGGATTCTTTTAACCTTAAACCAAAATACAATGTCATTCGATAGCCGTCAATACGAATTCGCGGATCTCAGCCTGGAGTTGGGAGGACGCACGATCACCGGGTTCCGTGGAGTGAAATATACCTCCAAGCAGGAGAAGGAACTCGTGTATGGCAAAGGCAATGAGCCGATGCATATTCAGAAAGGGAACAAGGCTTACGAAGGGGAGATCTCTCTTTTGCAGAGTGAGCTGGAGACTCTTCGCCAGGCATCGACAACCGGATCGGTGATCGACCTGCGCCTTGACGCGGTGGTTGCCTATGGCAATCCTTCCAATGGTGACACCCTCATCGTTGACAAGATCCGTGGAATCGAGTTCACCGATGACTCCAAGGAGATGAAGCAGGGTGACAAGTTCATGGAGGTGAAACTCCCATTCATCTGCTTAAAGATTGAAAACCAAAAACCTTAAAGATCATGTCGGAAGAAACATTGATTGGACAGGCGACTGAAGGACAGATCGCCACGTGGAAGAAGAAATACGGCAAGGTATTCGGAATAAAGGTTGGCGGACATATCTGCTATCTGAAGGCTGCTGATCGTAAAGCGATATCCTACGCCTCTGTTGCTGGAAAGAGTGATCCGTTGAAATTCAACGAGACGATCCTCAACAGTTGTTTCATTGGTGGTAGTGCAGAGATAAAGACAAACGATGAATTGTTCCTTGGTGCCGGAAAGGTCCTTCCTGAACTTATCCAGCTCAAAGAGGCCGAGCTCGTAAATTTTTAGAGGCTGTAGAAGTCGATAAGACTGACTTCATCAGGATTGCAAATGCCCAGCTTCGATACTACATGCACATCCCTGATCCCGACAGCCTGGACGATACCACCTGGGCAATGCGCTTACAAGAACTCAAGTTCATCCGAACCAAGGAAG
>Ga0118677_10008923_pt1 | contig 14150 bp, 13 predicted proteins | sample AliMusrvi5mmetaG_FD_86154 | JGI IMG/M metagenome (GOLD analysis project Ga0118677, IMG submission 86154) | reverse complement strand
GCAGGAACTCCCCGCCGTCCTTGCCGATTCTGCGTTGACAGAAGATCGCCGGACCGGGCGAATCGATCCGTACCAGGGCGGCGATCAATGCGAAGAGCGGAAGCAGCAGGAGCAGCAGGAGAAGCGATCCAGCTACGTCGAGGACCCGTTTAGCCGCGGTATACATAGGCCGGAAGGACACCTGGCAAATCATCAAGAGGGCAGCGGACTCCGCGTTGATCCGCGACCAGCCCGCACAACGCATGAAACTGTTGCGCAACAACCAAATGCCGCGGTCGCGCCGCCGGCTCGGAACACGGACCGGTAGAGGCGTTGCAATCCACGTCTCCGCTGCGCTCGCATCACGGGACGTTTGGCTGCCAGAGAGCTGGCGGAGGTTGCTCCAGGCAAGGAACAGCGCCGGTCGGGAGACGGAGGATTCCACCTCTCTGGCCGCTCCAGGGGCGTACTCGGAAGTTGCATGGGAGGAACCGCGAGATCTCGGTGATACAGCCGAAGCGGAGAGGATGGAATGCTCAGTGTTATTCATGATGGTGGGTTCCCTTTGGCCTGGATGGAGTCACAGATTTCATGCAATACAGAGACAGCCCACCTACTAGTTCAGGCCTGGGGGATGAAGGGTTGTTACAAACTCACTCCGCGCCTCACGCCATGGCTCCGTAAACCAGCGAGCTGCAATGCAGCGTGAACTAAGAACAGCGGGACATTCACGAGATATCGCCGCCACAGACGCGCAGGCTCCTGTATCAGGCGGTGCATCCACTGCAGGCCAACGCGTTTGACCCACGCAGGACTGTCCTTGATTGCCCCGGTGTGAAAGAGGAATGCCGCGCCCACTCCGACCATCAGCTTTGTCTCCAGCATGGGAAGGTAACGGGCCATGAACCGCTCCTGCTTCGGCGTGCTCATTCCGACCCAGAAGATATCCGGTTGGACCGCTCGAACCTGTGCAGCAAGTTCGGATTCTTCTTCCGCTGACATTGGCCGGAACGGGGGCGTATAGATTCCCACGATGGAGACCCATGGGAAGCGACGCAACATCTCATCGCGTAGCTGTTCGGCGACACCTGGTGCGCCGCCGCAGAGAAAGTGCCTGTAGTGTGAGAGTTCTTTGCGACCGATGACCTCTAGCATCAGATCCGGGCCAAAGACCCGCTGCATCTTCGGCAGGCCCTGTATATGGCCCATCCACACGGTCGGCATGCCATCGGGCGCGACAAGATAGGCGTTCGCAAAAATGACATGAAGATCTGGGCTACGACGGGCTTCCATAATGCCGTGTACGCCAGTGAGGCAGACATAGGCTTTGCCATCTTCTTCCAGAGCGAGCCGCAGTATCGCGACCGACTGCTCCATATCGACTGCGTGGACGCCGATGCCCAGGACGTTGGCCACCTCTGCGGTGTGTGACGCTTGCTTGGTCATGGTTGGCATACCGGATGTGCTCTCTCTTTTTGCTGCTCGTTGCAAGTTGACCGATCGGTTTCGATAGCTGGAAGCAATCCAGCTTGCAGAATTCGCACAGCGCCTCTCAACTAACCTTCACGCCGATGGTCCTATGCGTCGTGCATGAGCTGAGTCAATTGCTTGCCTATAGATACCCATGAGCAATTCGTAATTGACCTTGTCGGTATAACGCTGTACATAGACGCTTCGGCAGTTGTGACGCATCTCGCGGTACTGCGGCGTGTCCGCAAGCAGGCAGCTCACCTTGGCTGCAAGTTCGCCCGCATCGCCAACCTCGAATTGCAATCCCGTCACACCGTCCTTCACCAGGTCATAAATGGATTCGAGATTCGCAGCGAGCACTGGCGTTCCCTGCGAAAACGCCTCTAGGATAGTTAGCGGAAGCGGTTCATACGACTCCGAGGCGAAGATCAGAAGCCTTGCGTCGCGCATTGCAGCCGCAACCTCAGTAGCCGTTCGCTGCCCTAGATACTCGACACACTCCAGCCGCGAAGCCCGTTCACGCACCTCATTGGCAAGCGGCCCGTCGCCCATAATCTTGAGTGGCATCGCGGGTTTGTGCTCCTCCCAGGCCCTCAACACCGTGCGGATACCCTTCTGAGCGGTCACTCTGCCCACAAAGAGCGCAAAGCCGCCGCTGCCATCTCCGGGCGATCCGGGGTCCCTGACGAAGTTTGGTTTCACGACAATCTGCGCCTCTTTCATCCCTCCCCGGATCAATAGCTCTCGTTGAAACTCGGAGACCGCAATGAAGGTCGATACGTTATCCCACGTTCCGGCGAGTCGATGATAGGAATATGCAGCCGTAACCAACGCACTGCCCACCAGGCTCTCCGAGTAGCACTTGTGGACTATGCCATCCAACGGAAAAGTCTTGCCTACACAGTCAAGACATACGTTGCCGTCGCGATACAGCCCCGAATTCGCGCAGAACATCCGGAAGTTGTGCAGCGTCTGCACCACGGGAACGCCTTTGGAGCACGCAACAGAAATAATCGACGGTGACAATAACGGAAACCAGTTATGGATATGAAGGATCTCCGGCGCGAAGGTCTCAAGCAACTCGGCCATTCTTCGTGAAGAACTTGACGAATGAAACAAAGATCCAGCGGCGGCAATCGTCGCCAATGTCCCCTGGATGGTTCTGTTGTCTGCCTCAAATAATTCGACTTCATGTCCGGAGCAGCGCAGCATCTCCACCTCAGCAGCCATCACTGAGTCTTCGCCCCCAGCGTACTTGTATCGATTGTGAGCCACGACAATTCGCATATCAGGCAGTTGGAGGAACGACTCCGCACGCCTCTCCTTCCGGTATCGATCTGTTGAAGTAGTACCCTCGCAGCATCTTCTCGGTGTACCGCATCAGGCCAGCGATCCACTGCGCTACGAAATAAGCTGCGTGGCGCAGCAGGGGCGATCCAATCCGCCTGCTTATCGGCGAAACGGACAGCATGACCTGCCGCTTCTCTCGTATCTGCCCCGACTCCGCAGTGCACGTCTTGCTCTCCGGATGAAGCCGGAAGTCGGCAAGTACATGGGGGATGTGTTGGAACCTGTATCCGGCATCTGCGAGCCGCAGGAAGAACTCGTAGTCCATCGAATAATGAAGGTTTGGCTGGAGCTTGTTGCCTTCGTCGAAGATTCGACGCCGGAAGAAAGTTGAAGGCGTCGGTATGTACAGGACCCGATGATAAAGAAGGATGAAGCGGCTGAAGTCGATCTCTCTGCGAACTCGCAATATGGTTCCGTCCTGGCTCATCACGGTGAAGTCGCCATACACAACATCGACGTCGGGGTTCTCGGCGAATGCCTTGACGACATGGTCAAAGCAGCCGGCGCGGTAGCGGTCGTCGGAGTTGAGCCAGCCGACGATATCTCCTGTTGCTTCCCCAAAGCCACGATTCAGGGCCTCGCTCTGACCTCCGTCAGGTCCCGAACGCCAGTTCAAGTGCTGCCACTCCGCGTGTCCGCCGAAGGACTGGAGCAGAGCAATCGTTTCGTCGTTCGACCCACCATCCAGAACCAGGTGTTCAACGCACGCGTGTCCTTGCGCACGGACGCTCTCAAGCGCTTCGCGTAGATACATGCCTTGATTCAGCGATGGCGTCACGATTGAGATCTTCATCGCACATTTACCTCGGAATGTTCCTGACGTGTAAGACAGATGGAGAGCGCCGCCATCAACCACAGGGGATAGGAGAGCCCGGTTGGCACGGTATCGGCCAAGCCACGCAGCAAGGCGAATATCAGGAGTGCAAGGGTCAGCGTCCGCAGCTCGTTTACAGGAGAACGCCACGCCTGCCGCATGAAGAAGTAGTACAGCGCAAAGACGATCACGACCCCTGCTAGTCCGTATTCAAAGAACTGTTGCAATAGTTCGTTGTGTGCATGCACTGCCGCGAACGGGCCCAGAGCAGGAATCAACGACTTGAAGGAATAGATTCCATGTCCGAACCACGGCTTTTCCATGCTCATCGAGAATGCAACGGCCCACAGAACGGTGCGGCCCGTTAGCGTCTCCACCTGGTTGCCTGAGCCGGTGTCGTTGTATATCGCGAAGTAGGTATTGAGAAGTCCCCAGAAACTCGCCACAATCAACAATGCGGCTGCGCTCATTTGCACTTTGGCCTTGCGGGTCAATGTCCTGCTCTGCATCAGATACCAGCACTCAGCGATGACGAACGCTACGATCGCAGTTTTGCTCAGCGTGCGCAGTAGTGTGATCGCCAGCGTGATACTAAGCCACTTCCACAGCGTGCCCCGCACAACCAGGTACTGCGCAAGCAGAGCGGTAATACCAAGCTCCAGGCCCAGCGTGTTGGGATGTAGGAACTCATCGTTACCCAGCCGAAGATCTGCTGTGGCCGGAGAGCACCAGGCAACTGCGGCAAGAGCCATCCCGCCCCATATTGCCCCCTTCATCATGGTTTCCGTACAAACTGCTGAATCGCGGTTCCGCAACAAAAGAAGCACAATGGCAACATCCGTGATCATGTCTGTCCAATAGCCAAACGCGGCAACCAGCGATTGCGCTCCTGTCCAGCAAAGGCTCGCCGCTGAGAACGCGAATAGTGCCAACAACCAGCGCAGGGGGGGCGTGACCGAAAATCCGCTCCTGCGAGAAGGGTCCCCGTTGGCGGTGTAAAGAATCATCCCGAAGAGCAACCCCAGGTTGATCGCGATACTAACGATTGTCCCCAGCACAGGGTCCCCCTGAAAGAACAGGTAGGCGAGACAGACACGAAATACAAAGAAGAAGCCGATGGCCCCTGGAAAAGCGATCGCGGTACGCTCTTGCGCCACCGCTGCTCCAGAAGAAACTGAAAGCACGCTGGTCATCATCCGTTGTTCTCCAATAGAGCGGTGATCGATGGTTCCGCACAAGCCACGCACTTGTTTCGAAACATGCGGTAGATCGGGAGATACAGGAAGCACGTGACCGGCCCCGGAATCAGCCACCCGCAAGCCGTACCCATAGTTCCAAAGTGCGGTGTGAGCAGAATCATCAGAAGCAGCATCACCGCCCCCGCAGCCAGATTGACTGACATCACAAGCCGTATTCGTCCTGCGGCCAGTAGCCCGTAATATGCCGTCACATTCAGCGCAAGCAGCGTAGAGCTCACACCCAGGATGCAGAGCATTGGCCACGCTTGCTGGGCAAACTCACGGCCCATCCACAGCTCAAGAATTGGCCGGCTGAACACGATTACTGGAACGCCCAATAGCATGGCAAGCGCTGCGTTCGACTTGAACGCAGTCCATAGAGTGTGTCTTACCTCCGCGCTTGACTCGTTCTCGAACCTCGCGCTCAGGTGCGGGAACAGGACATGAAAGGCGGCAGCAACGGTTCCATGGATGCTCTGTGCGGCCTGGTCGCAAAGCGCGTAGACCGCGACTGCCGGAGCTCCTAGAAGCACTCCAATCACCAGCCTGTCGGCCTGGCCAAAGATCACGGCAGAAAGGGCCTGCAGCCAACTGAAGCAGCCGAATCCGGCAATCATCCTAAGAGTCTCAAGATGTAGCGACGGCAGGAGCGTAACTTTCCCAGTCGCCGATCGTACGACCCACCCTTGCGCGGCAGTTGCGAGAGCCGAGATACAAAGCGTGGCCAGGATGATCTCTACAACGCCACGCCCGCGTGCGACCAATAAGACCGCACCAGCCAGGGAGGCAACACGGGAGCATATCGATATCCGGACCGATGGACCGTATTGTTCAAATGCACGCAGAGCGCTCACGAAGACGCTTTCGATTGAGCGCACCACCAGCAGCAGGCTCCCGATCCGAAACGACTGCTGGCAGGCGTGTCGCATGGTCGCGTCTATGTGCGCGATGTGGGTTGCGGCAAACGGTGCCACGCCCCACAACACACTCGCAATCACCGCGCTGAGTGCGAGGTTGATTGAGATCATGCCGCGCACGATTCTCGCAACGCCGGAGCTATCCCCTTGACCGCGATACATCGCCACATACTTGATCGCCGCATCCCCGAAGCCAGTGGAGAGTGCGTTTCCGCCACTGACCACCGAACTTGCCAGCACCCACACACCAAACTGGACCGCGCCCATGTGACGCAATAGATACGGTGCCGTGAGCAGTAGCCCGAGTGGCTGTGAAGCATACTCAGCAACCGCGTACATACCGTTAGCCACAGTGCGCCGGCTTCGAGTCGACGTATCGCAAGAAAGGCTGCGGTCGAGCTTCATCGCCGCCCCCTGCTTAGTTTTGTGAAGGCACCAGAAACGCTCGCGACCAACTCTTGCGCAAGCAGCTTCCTTGTATCCGTACCGTCGATGCCAAGCCATGAGCGTTGCGCCAGCAGAAACAGGCAAGCGCCGGCCAGCGCGAGCAACGTCGAAGCGACGACAAGGATGAGCCGATGCGGTGAAGATTTTTTCTCCGGCCAACCTGCGGGATCGATGACACTGACCGTCGGGATGGACTTTGCCTCCTCGATGCGCGCCGTTTCATACTCCGCCGAGAGCATCTCGTAGACTGTCTCTTCAATGCGCACTCGACGGTACAGGTTGGCCCACGGCACCGCCAGTGACGGCAGTTGACGAAGCGCAGGGTAAGGCAGATTGCTGTCACCAGTCTGGCCGCTCGAAGGCGCCGTACCTCCTTCGCTTTCGCGTGTAAGCTCCCGGCGCAGCACTCCTACCCGCGCCTCGGCTGCGCGAACGCGAGCATTTTGGTCCCCATAGATCTGTTCGAGCGAGTCCAGCTCCGATTCGCTCGCGATGAGTTGACCCTGGATCTTCGCATCGGCATCCACCATCGCGCGTGTCTGTTCCTTGATGTCAATGGCCGCGTTCTTCGTAGAAAATTGACTCATCTCCAGTTGGGCCTGCTGAAGTTCAATACCTACGGCCTGCAAGCGCTGTTCGATAAACTCGCGCTCCCGTCGCGCCGAAGACGTATTCACCTTGGCAACCAGCGCGTTCAATTCGTCCACATAGGCCTGCGCCATATCGCGCGCCCGGCCACGCTCTGAATCTTCTACCGCGATGGTGATCACTCCACTCTTCGCATCCTCAGAGATGGATGTCTTGCGAGCGAGCTTCTTTGCGGTGTCCTCAACGTAGCGTTTGCTGTATACATGCTGGAGCTGAAAGCGGTCGATCATATGCCCGCTGATGGTGCCGCTATGCAGCAGGTCGATGAAGAGGGCCCCGTTGCTTCGCCCTCCGAACAGATTTCCTGCCAGGCTGCTAAGACCTCCCGCCGCCTGGCCTCTGCCGACCAGAGCGGCCAGCATCGCCGCTCCTCCGCTGGTCTGCTCTGGAGGCATGATTCGAGTCGCCGATTCATATTGGTTGGGCAATAGAAGCGCAACAAGAACGCTCAGCAGGAACCCGCCCACAGCCGCTCGTGTGACGAATCTCCTCTTGCTCCACAAGAGCGCAGCATTGACAACCCAGATTTGGTCAGGCTGTTTTTGTGTTGAGGCAATCGACTCGATTTGTTCAGTCATATGCATATGCAATGGGTCTTTAGTGCAGGGTCAGTGCCGCGGTAAATGCAATCGAAGAGACCACCTGGGCCGAGGCCAGCATGTTCCTCCAAAAAACGGAGCCGCCGACAATCTTCTGCGGCACAATAACAACGTCTCCCGGATTGAGCCGAGTGGACAATACGTCTCCTCCGTACCATTCGCCCGAGCGCCTTCCTACGACCAGTCCATTCGCTCGCACGACGAAGATCTCTTTTCGATTGGCGAGATTGGTGGCGCCCCCCGCCCTGCTTAAATACCAGCCTGCATCGTGTCCTGGAACATAGGTGATCGCGGATGCGTTATAAACCTGACCATCGACAAGCACGAAGCCGGGCCGCTTCGGAACCGTCAGCACATCGCCGGCGCGAAGTTCGATATCTGCATCGGTATTGGCCCAGCTATTAATGTCGCTGCTGATTTTGATCACCAGGCGTCCAATCGCCTGCTGGCTGCGCAGTCTTTGCACCACCTGATTCTGCTGCTGGACAAGCAACTGCAGCGTCGCACTGTCATCTCCGCCAGACACATTCTGGCCAAGCTTGCCGCCGACAGATGTCGACTCAATTTGGCGTATCAGCTCCGCACGGCTCTTCTCCTCCAATTCCTTCACCTGCTTGCGCGCCAGGACCGCGCCATCGGGATATGCTGTTGAGCGAAACCCTCCAGCGCGTAAGAGCACAGAACTCAGCCGCTCGCCCTCTTGCAGTCCATAGGTCCCTGGGTACGTCACCTCTCCAGCCAGTGTCACGGATGCGCCAATGTCGTTCCAGCCTGACACCTGGTGTACTGTCAACACGTCGCCCGGCTTCAGCGGCACATCCGCGTTGGTGTCGTGATTGTTCACCGCTTCGCCGATTGCGATGGTGCTGCGGCGGCTTACCACCTGCTTGCCATCCTTGATCTCGTAGCTTGCGAGGTCAGCATTCTGCAGCAACGCGCTGCGCCGGAAGCCGCCCGCTATCCGCACCAGTTGGGCCGCGGTCATGCCCTGGGTCAACGCGTATGCTCCAGGTTGCAGCACCTCGCCGCGCACGGTCACTCTGGGCGCATCGGACTCATACCGGCCCCGAATCCGAATCGTATCGAAGGGCTGAAGATAGATTGGCTCGCTCCCTGACAGTACATCCGCTACGCTGAAGTCGATCGCCTCGGGTCGCAGATCGGGTGGCATCAGCCGCACAATCTCGCCATGATCCGACGGCTCCGGGAGCAGGTCCTGATACGACCCAATCGCATCGCTCAACTTCATGCCATCGTGAAACGGCATCTTCCCCGGCCGCACCACATGCCCCATCAGATAAATTGCCCTCTCACTGTAGGGCAGCACAGGAGCGACGACCACACGGTCTCCATCCTTCACCATAAAGGTGTCGAGCTGTACGCGCGCCGACTCGAGTGTACTGCCCTGCGGCAGTCCAACCTGTAGCGTGGAGCGGTGTCCGTCCGCCTCGATGCGTTCAACCCGAATATGAGTCAACGCAGCGGAGACGCGCACGCCACCCGCCTCGTCCAGCACATCCCAAAGCTTTACTCCGCCTTTGGACTCCCCGCTCTTGAATTCATAAATCGCCGGTCGCTTCACCATTCCTGAGACTTCAACCTGCGGCCCGGCGGCGGGCACAAGTATGGTGTCACCCGGCTCCATTCGCTCTGCATCGGCCCGCACACCGCGCAGCAGGAAATCGTACAGGTCCACCTCGCGGACCAGGATATTTCCTCGCATGTGGCGCACCATGCGCAGAGAACCAACACTGGTCGGGCCGCCCGCCGCATAGAGCGCATTGAGGGGTGTAGACAGCGAACTGATGTCATAGGCTCCCGGACGTTGCACATCCCCTACGACGTACACGCGAACCGTGCGAAGACGGCTCACAGAAACGGCAACATGTGCATCCTTGAACTGAGGGCTTAGAGCTCCCTGAATCAACGCCTGCGCCCGTTCCAACGTCAACCCAGCCACGATGACAGAGCCAGCTTCCGGCAACACCAGCTTGCCCTCGCGATCGATGACCCGGGTAAAGCTCTGCGAAACTCCTCCCCATAGCGAAATCGTCAGCCCATCGCCCGCCCCCAGGACATAGTCAGGGCCAATCGGAAGGTCGATCGGCATCTCCTTCGTCGCCAGGCCGCGCGTGAGAAATACATCGGCCCCAAATCGCTTCACCTCATTCCGCTGCTCAGGTACCTGCGTATACAGGTCACGAAGCGCCTCAAGGTTGTAGGGAGTTGACTGATGCAGTACTTCGACCGCGTCGTTACCTACCGGCTCCTCCATTTTTGCGCCGCTGCTCGCACCTCGCGCCGCCTCAGGCTTGGCTGGCTTCATCGCTTGCCGGCTGTCACCTTGCGGTGAGTAGGGGGGTCTCTCCTGCCTGTCTGCCGCAGCATCTACGGAAGAGTCCGTGGGGATCAGCTCGCTATCCAGCGGCAAATCCCGCGTCGCCAAATCAAGTTGCCGACTGGACCCACTCGTATCATCGCTACCAATCACACGCTCCGGCTCCATCGCAGACGTCTCGACATCCTCCGCTTCCGTCGAACTCTCAAAATCGGCGTCAGTCGCATAGCCTCGCGCGCGCAACCAGACGGAGATCGTCTGCCGCAGCTCGGCATTCGTCGCGATGTTGTTGAAGAGCATCTCGTCGGTAATCGAGTTTTCCTGTACCGCAACTCCATGCTTCAGAAAGAAGTCAGCCATCACATGCTTCAAATCGACGGCCACCTCCGGGGTCCTATGCAGCATGGCAATGATCTGATTCGCCGAAAGCACGGTGGCCAAACCGGAACCACCTGACCGTTCATCATCGTTGCGCGCTGCCGTATTGCGTGGTGCAGCAACGTCCGGAGCGACACCGCCCACTTGACCTCGCGAATACGCGCTGCCGATCGTGCTATCAGTCGCTGAAGTCGTCCCCGCAAGCGATGGCATCTCCTGCGCGCTCGCCACTGCAACCAATAGAAGCAGGCTTGCTCCAGCGACCGTCCGTGCTCCGGCTCGCCGGATGAAGGTCATCCACTGCACCAACGGTGACATCCTCTCGGGCGTTTGCGTGAGTGCGCTCATCGCGACCTCTCCATCGGCTCAATCTCGAACTCGCTCACCTCGACCGCGACGGAACGCATAATGGCCTCGATGGAGAGAACGACGCGGTACTCCTGCTTGCGCCGTATCAGAATCCCATCCAGGCCAGCCATCGGCCCGGAGACGATCCGCACCCGGTCGCCGCAGTTCAGATAGGGATGTGGCTCGGCAATAAACTTTGCGGTCGCGGTGCGCAACAGTGAAATCTCATCGTCAGGAATGGCCGTGGGCCGAGCGGACGTCGTGGCAAAGCCAAGCACTCCAGGCGTCTGCAACAGACGAACCCGGTCGTATACTCTTACTCGCGCAAAGAGATAGCAGGGAAACAACGGCAGATCTACCTCTGCATGGACTCCGTTCTTCCACAGGTTCCGGCTGCGATGCAGCGGAAGGAATGTTTCCGTATTCTCCGCGCCCAAACGCGCAGCGATCGACTTCTCATGTCGCGAGCGCGTATGCAGCGCGTACCACTCGGCCGTTGCCGTGCCAGTCGTTCCTTCCCTTGTCGCGTCCATCTTCGCTCTCACCTCTCTCATGCCTGATCGCTGCCTTCATGTTGCGGCTGTCTTACAGCTCCGCCCTGTCACTTAGGTATTCGTGACCTTCCCGACGGTCTTTCTGTGCTGGCTTCGGTTCGCGTAAACTCGCGAACCGGCCTTCGCGCTCACCCTTGCAAATGAGCGACAAGCTTCTTCCATCGCGCCGATTCAATCTTGTATCGGAGGCCGCTGGCCACGTGGAAATACAAGCGTTCCCATGTAAAGCGCGCCTGCGCCAATACGCCCTTCAACCGCATCCGAATGTCGCTCTCCTGAGGGGCCATAGGAACTCTTGGCGGAAGATGCAAGGGGAACAGCTTTTTCCTTCTTCGCGTTCGCACCTGGGCATCATCTTGCGATAGGACCTCCTGTAGAAGGAGGTAGAGCTTCGAGCCGGGATGAGTAGCAAACACCACGTCTTCCTGGTAGCAGTCCGCCCAGAGTCGAACAGTCCTGGGCAACTGGCCGACCGTGGCTGAGAAAAATGGACCCGGAAGCATGGCCCCAAAAGCTCTGCTCGCGATCAGGCTCGCAATGCCGGCCCCAACCCTCCGCTGCGGCATCTCGTCGAGAAGTGCGACTGTATCCTTCCAAAACGCAGCATCGCCCTCGTAAGAGCGGATCGCCTTGGAAAATTCCAGCATCCATGCAGCCCGCGTCCACTCGCCCTGCAGGTGCCGGAAGAGATGTTGCGCCTGCCCCAGCAACTTGTCGCACTCCGACAGAGCCGGAAACTCAAACCCATTCCAAACCTGCAACTGCAGTCGTAGCAGCCGGTCTCCGTATGCGTCCGACTCAATCTGCTCTCTGGCTGAGACAAAATGGATCTCAAGACTGCGCTCCGTCCGCGTTCGATACAGGTCCCGCATCGATAGCACCTCAGGTGTGCCCGCCACAAATTCCCAGCTGCCTTCGTACTCGCGATGCAGCTGGTAGCCAAGACCCTCCACCGCATGGCGGCAGCGCTCTGCGTCCCACGGCGAGACCAGGAAATCCAGATCGTGTTGATAGCGGTAGGACGGGTCGGGGCAAGAGCGCGGAACCAGAGAAAATCCCTTCAGGTTCGCATAGGACAGCTTTGCCCTCTGAAACGCTACATTGACCTTCACGAACTCGTCGAACATTGCTTCGGTACGTGCGTGGCTTTCGTGATGAGCAGTTTCAAGATCGCAAAGAATTCGTGGCGGCATCACATCCGCGATGCCCAACTCACGCGCACGGCAGAGGAAGTAGAGTGCCAGGCCGCTGGTATGTAGCCAATTGACGCTGCGCGACCAATCCTGCTCGTGGAAATTCTCAAAGCGATCACGCAGTGCCTGCGCCGACTCACCCCGGAAGGCGTCCACAACCGCTTCTGCCAATCTGCGATTCATCTTCCCTCCTTTCCGCCGGCATTCCAAATGCTCATTTCCCATACATCTCCGGCTCACCGAGACTGCCTGCCGGAGGAAGATGGCGAAGGAACAGCACGATCTGCCATTGCTCGTCGTCGCTAAGTATCCCTTTGGAGGTCGGCATCCCGGAGGGCGCAATGCCGTTGTCGATCACCCACTTCAACTGGCCATCCGAGTAAGCTTGAACATCCGTCGAGGCCAGTGAAGGCACGGGTGGGTCCATCCTGTCGGCAAACGGCACCCCGGTGTTCTGGCCATCCATTCCATGGCAGGCAACGCAATAGTGCGAGAATGCCTCTTTGCCATCTACCACGCTTTGAGCGCTGTATGGAATTGGGTTGCTCGCATGCTTGTTGCCGATGAACATTGTGTGCTTCGCCTTCGTCATCATGGCCCCCTCCACCTTGCCCGGCGCAGTCGCCTTGCAGCCCTGCAGCGAAACTACGCATAATACAAGCGCACTGAATGCGATCCGGCGCATAGCGATTTACTCCGTCACGTGCAGCGTCAACGTCATCGAGCCATGCCCGCTGCCGCAGAAGCGCGAGCAGTGGCCAACAAAGTCTCCGGTTGCAGACGGGGTGAAGGCGAGTTCGCTTGGCGCGCCTTTGCCAATCTCGGTCAGCAGATTCAGCTCCTTGAACTTGATCCCATGGGGAACGTCCTCGCTGTGCAGTACCAGTACCACCGGCTCACCTTTTTTCAAGGCGATCTCAGATGGAGTGAAGGAGAAGCGCTTTGCCACAATCTCGATCCGGTGCGGCGTATCTGCTGCCGTCACCCGTCTGGTGCCAGTGACACAAAGGATGGCCAGTGCGCCCACGATCAGCAATTTGGAAATCATCTGTAGTTTCATATGCCTAATGCTCCTGATGGGTTTGCTGTCCTGAAGCTAAGTCCTGCCGTACCTCTGGTTGTCATGGAGCAATGCGGCGTTTGTCACTTGTTTGTAAAAACCTCAAAGTATCAAGGCGCCAGGTAGCGTAGGATGGCACGTTCGTCTGCCGCGCTTAGCGATGCACGCGCCCTCATGTGGAGCACCAACGTGCCGCTGATCCGGCGCGGCAATTCCTGCGGCGCGTTGTGACACCGGTTGCAGTTCTGCTGGAACTTCTGCTCGCCAACCTCGCTCTGCTGTGGCGGGCTGACTGCAATCGTCTTCGCTGGCGGCGCAACGGCTTTCGTAGCCGATGTATCTGGCGTCTGCGCCGTAGAGAGCAAGCAGCACCCGAAAGTTCCTATCATGATTAGCGTATGTAGTCTCATTTTTTCCCTGGCCATGCTGGAAACAGAAAACGGTAGATGAGACCCGTCTTCCATATATTTCCGTTTCCGGTTGAAGAGAACTGCCGCGAGTAGCTCGTGTCGATTCTGACCTCATGCGGCAGGAAATAGTCGAGCCCAAAATCAGCGCGCTGCGTATCCACTGATGGAAGCCCGTCCGTTGCGTCCGTGCTGTTTCGAAACGTCTGCTGCATACGAAAGAGCGGTTCAAAGCGGCCTATCGCGCTCTCTGGTCCCTTGAACCGCGACAGCCTGTATCCGGTCTCGATCCAGTAGCCCTGGCTATGAACGTCATGAGCATACTCAGACTTGATCGAGACCGGACCGCCCCCAGGCTGCCACCACACATAGAACCCCGAAGCATCGCGATGCGTTCCCTCGAACATATG
>Ga0118677_10010480_pt1 | contig 14152 bp, 12 predicted proteins | sample AliMusrvi5mmetaG_FD_86154 | JGI IMG/M metagenome (GOLD analysis project Ga0118677, IMG submission 86154) | reverse complement strand
GGCCCCTGCTATGCGTGCGCCTGCCCCGCAGGCGCGGCGGGCTGCGAACGTTCAGTTTCCTCTCGTTGCTTGCGGAGGGCTTCTTCGATCAGGCTCACCGTGTCGTCTCCCTTGCGGACTCACTTATCGTGTTGGTCATGCTCCTCGAACTCCTCTGCGCCGGCATCGTGAGCCGATCGCTTGACCCGTTGTTCGAGCAAGGCGCGTGCCGACTCGGCCGGCTGGCCACCGGCTTCCAACACATGCATCCGCTTCTCAATGTATGTTCGTTCGGGAAAAATGGCCAGCATGTTCTTAAACGCCGTCACAGCCGCGTTGGTGTGTCCGGCCATTTCATCCAGAAAGCCGCGATCGCAGAGCAGTTCCGCCTTGTCGAGCAGGGACTGGCGGTCATTGGGATCCAACCCGCCCGGCCATCGGCTCAGGGCGGCGTCCAGGACGTTCCCGGCCGTTTCGAAGCGACCGGTCCGGATACAGAGGCGTGCCCGGTCGAGCAGAACGCAGTAATCGCCGGGGTTGTGGCGCTGTGCCTCCCGTAAGGTCTGTTCGGCCAGGTCCGCCCGGTCCAAGCCGGTTTCCAGCCAGTAGGCCGATACGAGCCACGCATCGATATTGTGAGGGTCGGCCTCGGTCGCGAGTTTCAGCCACGGGATGATTTCGGCCGAGGCTTGCCCCTCCGCATGACGGTGTTCCTCGGGGCTGATGACGTCGTGCAGTCGCTCGATCCAGGTGTCCATGGCCACGTGGCGCGCATGGTGCGGAACGCCGCGGTGGAAGAACGTGTCGGCTTCCTCATACAGGTCGGCGCTGAGCGCCTGCCTGCTGCTGCCGAAGAGCAGGTCGGTCACGCCACCGCCTTCGGGGGTTTCGATCGGCGCCGCCGCGATGAGAAAGCAGCCGAGAGTGAACGCTCCGGCGAAAGTTGCGATTACGGTCAGCCACGGCCACAGGTCCAGGTCCGGCCGGGTATTCACAGGATCTCTCCGCGCGAGAACCGTTTGCGCCGGTACCCGATCCAGGCCAGCAGCAGGAAGCCGAGCGTCAGGAGGGCGCCATAGAGGGTCGCCCCCCCGACAGCGAGCCCTTCAGCCGCGCCCCAGTCGTGCACGAGACGCCGCCGCAGATCGAAGAGTTCGAAGTGCGGGAGGAGATAATAGAGCGCGTTCAGCAATGCGCCGCGAAGGCCCGTCGTCACGGCCAGAAGCATGGAAATGTGCGGTACGATGGCAAACGCGGCCCCGGTCAGCACGTAGGCCATGGCCGCCGCCGCATCGGCGTTCAGGCGCGTGCTCAGGGCGATGCCGATCGCCACAAGAACGGCCAGTGCCACGGCGTGCAGCACGAAGGCTTGGATCAACGTGAGCGGATTGAAGGCGCCGCCCTTCAGCGCGACAACCCCCCAGGTCGTCAGGTAAAACAGCAGCATGGCCGTCATCACCACGACCCAGACCCCCAGCCACTTGCCGACAATCAGCTCCCAGCGCGTCACAGGTTTGGCGAGCAGCGGGAATATGGTGCCGCGGGTCTCCTCCTGCGGTAATTGGCGTATGGACGTATTGATTGCCAGGATCCAGCCCAGCAGCCAGGCGGCCAGCAGCCCGATATCCTTGACGTAGCCCGTCACCTGGCCGAGACCGAAAACATCGAGCGCGATCATCGCGACGAGGAGAGCCGCAAGCATGATGAACAGCACGTAGATATCCTTGCGGCGGATCATCTCCAGCCACACGATCGTCGCGAGGGTCCACGCGCGTTTCATGGCGCTCCTTCCGACCGGGCGGCCGCGGCCGTGACCAGGTCCACGAAGTAACGTTCCAGGCTCTGGCCCGGTTTGACAAGATCGGCCGTGCGCCCTTCGGCCACGAGCCGCCCGCCGGCCACAATGCCGACCCGGTCGCACACCAACTCCACTTCAGAGAGTTCGTGCGAGGAGAAGAAGACCGTCTTGCCCGCCGCCTTCCGGGCCGCAATGAGGCGCCGGATTTCCATCCGGCCGAGGGGGTCCATGCCGCCCGTGGGCTCGTCGAGGATCAACAGGTCCGGATCATTCATCAGCGACTGGGCGAGGCAGATGCGCTGACGCATCCCGCGCGAGTAGCCGGCGATACGGCGGTCGGCGGCCCCGGTCAGGGCCGTATCTTCCAGGAGCCGGCCGGCCCGCTCGCGAATCACCGCCGGAGCAAGGCGAAAAAGTTTTCCGGTCAGCGTCAGGAGTTCCCGGCCGCTCAGGAATGTGTAGGTGTCAGGGTTTTCCGCCAGGTAGCCGATGCGCTCACGCGCGATCGTGGCGGTGCAGTCCTGTCCGAATACAAAGGCCTGGCCCGAGGTTGGTTTCAGGAAGCCCAGCAGCGTAAGAATGGTCGTGGTCTTGCCCGCGCCGTTCGGCCCCAGAAAACCGAACACGGTGCCGGCTTCAATGCTCAGCGTCACGTCGCGCAGGGCGTGGACAGGACCTGAGGGTGTCGGGAACGTCACCGACAATCCACGGATGTCGATAGCCGTTTGCATGGGTCGGACCCTACCACTTACGGGGGCATGACGTCAAAAGGGAACAGCGGCGACAACCCTGCGCTCGGTGTGGCGCGGAATCGCGACGGCCTGGGCGGGATACTTGGCGCGCACGTAGTCGGCAAAGGCCTCGGGATCGCCGGGGTTGCTCGCGAACATGTCGAAGTGCGCAGGCATGACCAGCCCCGGTTTCAAAGTGCCGGCCAGATCGGCGGCTTCCTGGTAGGTCATGTTGCCGATGCAGCCCGATCGATAGCGCTGCGCGTCCCGGCCATTGATCGGCAGAAGCATCACGTCGAAATGCCAGCGGCTGAGTTTGGTGACCAAGCCCTCGTACAGGCAGGCGTCGCCGGCATGGAAGATCGTGCAGCCGTGCCCTTCGATCACATAGCTCAGGTGCGGGTAGCGGCCGGTCGCCGCGTCGCGATCGAGGAATTCGTGCGCCGCCGCAACGCCGGTGATGGTGAGACCGGCCAGATGCACGGAGCCGCCGTCGTTGACACCCGCCAGCCGTGCCTCGGGCATCGGGATTTCGGCGGCCAGTCGCTTGCGCAGCAGATCCGGCACAACGAAGGTCGCGGTGGGTGAGGCAGCGGCAATGCCGGGCCACATGTTGCGGTCGATATGGTCGAGGTGATCGTGAGTGCCGGTGATTAACGCAGCGTTTGTGATGTCCGCAGGCGTCAGGAGCGGCGGCACAAGCCGGCTCGGGAGCGGCGTGAGGAACGGATCCAGATAGACGACCTGGCCGCCCAGTTTGAGAATCCAGCTTTGCTGACCGCACCACCAGAGCGCGGCCTGACCGTTCGGAAGCGTGCAGGCATTCAAGTCGGCGATCAGGGCTTTGCCCGTAAGCATCGAAGGTGCGCTCATCGTTTCCCCGCGTACTTGCGAATCATCTGGCGCGTCCAGCGGGCCGCAAAGCCCGGCAACGACAGGCGGTGGCCGACTGGAATCAGGGGATACTCGTTGGTCGTGAGCAGGTGGCGCAAACTGGTGACCGGGTGCGTAGCGTCCCACTGACCTCGGGCCACTGTGGCGCAGGTGCCGAGACGACGTTCCTCGCCGGGAAAGGGCAGGGCGTCGGTCCCCTGAACGATGCGGAAGCCCCGCGTGCGTCCGAATTTGAGCAGGGCCGGCTCCGGCCACCCGGCCGGGCGCAGGCTGGTGTCGCCCAGCAGGAAATCGGTCGGCGCAGCCTTTTCGAGCATCTCGCGTACGAGTCGGCCGCGGGCGCCGCTCCATTTTCCGGGCGACCAGCACAACACGGGTGCCCCGCCGGCCTCGCGGATGGCGGCGATCACTTTGTCGACCGGCGTGCCGTTGGCAAGATCGAGATCGGCGGCGAGGCCAAGCACTTCCAGACACTCGGCCGTCACGAATTGGCGGCCCGCCATCACGTAGCCGAGGATGCGATCCTCGTCCCTCACGGCCATCGCGCCGGCCTCATCCGTCGGTTGCAGGATGAACTCGTCGACCTGCTTGAGGCGGGGTTGGCCGATCCGGCCCAGATAGGCCCGGCAGTCCGCGGTGTCGGTGAGCAACCCGATTCGCACCGGCGCCGGATCGGACGATGGCGCACAGCCGGCGAGGTTGGCAAACAAGGCTCGCAAGGCGGTCGACAGCCGGTAAGCCGGATACACGTGCACGTGCCCGTCGAGGACGATCGTCTGCTCAGCGTTCATACCGCAGACACCATAGCGTCCACCGGGATAAACTCAATGCGGAACTCGCTCCACCCACGCGTACAACGCGGCGGCTTCCCGGGCGAACGCCTCGCGCGAGTGGCGTTCGCGCGCCACGACGGCAGCCCGCGCGCCAAGCGTGGCGCGCAGGCCGGGATCGCCCGCGAGCCGTCGCAGCGCCGCCGCAAACGCAATGGGTTCAGGCGCGGCCAGGCAGGCGGTTTCGGGATCGAGGGCCTGTGTGTGGGTCGGCAGGTCCGTGGCCAGCACGGCCCTGCCCGATGCCAGGTAGGAGTACAGCTTCATGGGCGTGTTGTTCCCTTTCACGCGAGGCGAAACAAGCACGTCGGCCGTTTCAAACAGGGCCGCCAGAAGGCCCACCGGTTGGGGCCCCAGGAAGGATACGGTCCGATCGAGTCCGAGCGTTGCAGCCCTGGCCTGATAGCGGCGAACGTCGTCGGCCCGGCCGCCCACCACAATCAGGCGCATGGAGGGTTCCGCATTCTTGGAGGGCGCCGCGCCGTCGGCGTCGCGGTGGATGGACGACGGCGGCGCAGAGGCTTTGGCAAACCCGTCGAGCAACAGGTCGATGCCCTGGTACGATTCAAGATTTCCGACGTACATGAAGGTGACAGCATCGGGGGCCGGCGGGATGAGAGCCCGGACGGCGACGCGGTCGGGCTCGGTTGCCGGTTGCAGCAGCGAAATGTCGTGGAGCAGAAAGACCTTCTGGGCGCCGTAGCCGCGCGCCACGTCGGCCAGCGCTTCGCAGACCGGCACGACCGCCAGCGCGTCGCGGGCTGCGGCGCGCTCAAACTTTTCGAGCAGCGGCCGCATGAAACCGAAATACGGGAACTTCTCCGCGATCTGCCGGGCCATGGCGGAATCCATGTCGTAAAGGTACGGCGTGCCCACGCGGCGACGGATACGCTGGGCCATGTACACCGATTCCTCGACGGCGTGCACGAGGTCGTAGCGGTTCTCACGCGCCAGCCGCAGGGCGTGGCCGACCATCACCGCGTCGCAGAGAATCTTCTTTACCGACGGGCCGGGCGGAATGTTGCGGACCCCCGGCGGCCTGCGGATGCGATGCAGCGTGACGCCGGGATAGGTGACCTCGCTGCCTTCATGATAGGTGAGCACGTCGACCTGGTGGCCCAAGCCCGACAGCGCCTGCAACAACAGGTTCACCGCGATCGGCGTGCCGCGTTCCTGGTAGAACGGGTGCGGAGCTAGTAGCAAGATTCTCATGACGTCACGGGTGTATCGGCATGGACTGGCAGGCGTGGTCGAGAACGTCGTGGTCCTTGGCCACCTCATCGGCGGGGCCCCAGCATTCGATCGTATGGATGTAATCGCGGGAGGCCATGACGGTGACCCGGTAGGCGTAGGTCCGTGCGCCGGCCGTGCGCTTGCCCTCCACCGTGAACCCCTGCGCCCCGGTCGCGAGTGCGATGGCGTTCGTTCCGGTGACGGCGATGGCCTTGCCGGCCACCAGGCTGCGCCGCACGAGCGGCGCCCAGAACTCCGGTGTCCCGCCCTCGAAATTGCGCTCGCGCTGGACGAGCAGCATGACCCCGCTGCCGGACATGGCGCGCGTGCAGCCGTCGGACTCGTAGAGTTTCACGTAGCCCGGCGGCAGATCCAAGCGCAACCATGACCGCCAGTGGTGCTCGGGCGAAAAACTAGCGTCGGGCGACAGGAGGATCTCCGACCCGAGGTTGCGGACCCATGCGAAAGGAATCACGTCCTGCAACTCGCGCGGGGAGACGGGAGAATTCAGGGTCACCGTGAGCGTCGAGTACGCAATGGCATGCGAGAGGTACTTCACGCGGCCCTTGAGTTGCTCCAGTTGCTCGGTAACCCGCTCGAGTTCCTTCTCGACCTTGAGCAGGTCCTCGACCTTGTCGCCCTTGTCGAGCAGTTTGACCAGGCGCTCGCGCATCTCCTGCAGGTTGCGCAGGCGGATGTCGAGATCGAGCATCTCCTCGGTCACGTCGGTGCCCTTGATGTCGCGGGTCGTGATCTCGCCGAGTGCTTCGGTCTGATGCAACGCCTCCTGGAGATGCTCGGCGGGGATGCGCAGCACGATTGAGCTTTGTGACATGCTCTGCATGTAGCCTTTGAGGCGCTGGCCCATGGTCTTGAGTGTGTCCAGGGCGCCGGGCAGGTCCTGCACAACGAGGGCCAGTGTGGCATCGTAGGTCATGAGGCGATCCGTGGCGTTGGTGGTCTGTTCGACGCCGGCCGCCTCAGCCGGTTGGTCGCCTGCGGCCATCGCCGCCAACGCCCCGCCCGGCAGTCCATCGGCGTCCGAATTCATCCGGCTTTGGGTACACGCTTTGGAGTAGTAGGTTTTGCAGCCCGGCCCGGCCAACAGAAGTCCGACCCCAATGGCCACGGCACAAACGAGTACTCGAGATGTCATCGGCAGTTCTCCTTCACTTTTCGCCACACGATTCAGTCACGATCGCTGGCCACACTGTGCCGCAAGTCGTTGATTCTGGCAACTGTCCCGCACGCGATTGGCATGGCGGCGACAGCGCGCCGCCCTCCACTCGATAATGTCACTTGGAGGGCGGCGCGCTGTCGCCGCCGTATGTGCGTGTGCCGTTGCTGTGAGTTTGCCATGCACCGTGGCGCGCTATCGCCAGGAAGCCACGTGGCGTGGTAGCCTGTTTCGATGCGGACCTTCCTCAGTGTGCTCCTAGCGTCATGTCTGGCAGCCCCGCTCTGGGCGGCGGCGCCCACAAAACTGGCCGAATTCGCCCAGGTGGATATCTTCGGCGATGCGGCGGTCGGCGAGTTGAATCAAGGGTGCATCGTGCGCGGGCATGGGTGGCTTCATCGGGAGAACTGGCCGGATGCCGAACGGCGTGCGCGGAGCTATTTTGCGGGCCTCGAAGTCAGCCGGTTGGCCTGGTCGCCCTTGGCGCTGCAATTTACGCCGGTGAGCAACGGCACGGTAACGGTCACGTTGGATTGTCCATGGGAGGAACAATCGCCCGGTGTCATTTACCGGCAGGACGTTTGTTTCGATGCGGTATCCGCCACCGGGGCCAGTCTTACCAACGGCGGCTTCGAGAATTTGGCGGGCCGTTCGCCCGTCGGGTGGGAGCGTTTGGGGCCCCCGGTGTCCGTGAGTTGGACCGATCCCGCCCCGGCTGAAGGCCGCCTGTATGTCATTGTGTGGACCGGCAGCACGCTGCGGCAAACGCTGGCGGTGACCGGCGGCGTGCCGGTGACGATCTGGTTCCAGGCCCGCGCCCGCACGCCGGCCGGCTATGTCGCGATGCGCGTCTTTAAGTCCCGCGACACAGCGGCGTACCGGGCGGCGCGCAATTTCTTACACGGCGTAAATATCTGCCACTGCCTCGAATCCCCGGCCGGCGAGGATTGGGGCCAGCACTATACGAACACCGATTTCGTTCGCATCAAGTCGGAAGGGTTCGATCACGTCCGAATCCCATGCGCGTGGCAGAATCATGCCGGCCCGGCCCCGGACTTCGCGATCTCCAATGCGTTCTTTGCCGCCGTGGATGGCCTGGTCGACGACGCCGTGACCAACGGTCTCAACGTCATCGTGGATATCCATAACTTTCATGAGTTCTCCGCCGATCCCGCGGCCAACAGTGTGGAGTTTTACGGTCTGTGGGAGCAACTCGCCCGGCACTATTCAAACGCGCCGCCCGGCGTGGCGTTCGAATTGCTTAATGAACCGCTGTCGGCCGCGACACCTGAGATCATGAATCCCATCAACGCGGAGGCCATCCGCCGCATCCGCCTCTTTCAGCCGCAACGCACGATCATCGTCGGCTGCGCCAACGGCAATGACGTCAGCGCGTTGGAGGCCTTGCGTCTGCCGCCGGACGATGACAATCTCATCGTGACGATCCACGATTACGAGCCGTTCCTGTTTACGCACCAGGGGGCGGACTGGGCGGGTTGGCCGGTGGCCACGACGAACGTCGTCTATCCCGGCCCGCCCGAGACGCCGCTCGAACCGGGAGCCATTGTGGCCTCCCAGACACGGACGCGCGCCTGGTTTGACGGTTACAATCACCTCGCGCGGGCCTTCAACCCATCAGGCCGAGCGGCCTTTGAAGACCGCCTGCGCCTGGCGCGGGTGTGGTCCGACGCCTACGGCCGGCCCGTGTATGTCGGCGAATGGGGTTGTTACGAGGCCGCAGATCCGGCCTCGCGCGCGCGGTTCCACGCCGACAAGCGGGCCGCACTTGACGAGTTGGGATTCGGCTGGGCGCTGTGGGACTGGAAAGCCAATTTCGGCTATTGGGATAGCGCGCTCGGGCAACCCAGACCGGGGCTGCACGAGGCGTTGTTTTCGAAGTAAGTTCAAGGCGGCCGGGGACATCCGCCCCATTGTGCTTCGCACGGCCTGTTCCACGCGGGCGCCGCTAACTTGTGCTCTGCGGTTCCCGATGTGGGGCGGATGCCCTCATCCGCCTGCGCTTGGCGCCATACGTGCCAGCGTCATCGGGTCGCTCGTCTCGATCGCGAACGGCTTGAGCCGCATCGAGAACGTAACCTCCTCGGGCTTGAGCAGATACTGCGGCAACGGACCCGGTCCGCAACTGTGGCTGCCAATCGGCGCCTGGCGGTAGTCCAGGTTCAAGATCGTCTCGTTGCGGCGCACCAGTTCATGCGTGTGCCGTGCCTGCGCGAAATCCTCGGCGGTGTAGTGGTGAGCACTCACCTCGAGGATCGGCATACCGACAGCCAGCAGGCCCACGCCTCGGATGTCCGTTACGGCCGCCCACCGCACGTCAGTCTTGTTGCCGTTCTCCTGGGGCCGGATGTACGGAACGTACTGGTCCTGGACGGTCCCGCGATACACGCCCACGCGCCCGCTCTCCTTGCGGTCGATGTGCGTCTCGTGCGGACCGCGGCCGTACCACGCGAAACGGTCGAATGCGCCGGGCAGGCGGACGCGCAGCCCGAGCCGCGCCAGCGGCGGCAGGTCGGGTTTCGGCGTCACGTGCGATTGAATCACGACGTCGCCGGATCCGTACACGACCGTACGGAAATCGCACCGGAAGGCCGGCCGCAGGGATTTCGCCGCATAGACGGCACTCATGTCGATGGCCACGGCCTGCTTGCCGAGCGCCGTGACCGTCAGGCCCGTGATGCGCTGCTGAAGCCGGTCCAGCCCGGCATTGCGCCATAGGGTCGACGCTTTGTCGCCTCCGCCCAGCGTGCCGTCGTTGTCCGTCGGCGCGCGCCATGCCTGGAATTGCGGACCCAGCGTGACGAGCGGCACGCCTTCGTACAGCCACTCGCGGATCACACCGGCGTGCTTGTCGAACGTCAGGGCGAACGTTTCGGAAGCGATGCAAACGGTGGCGTCGCCCTCGGCGACGGTCAGTGCCGGTTGGCGATGCAGGGGCGCCGTCGCGGCCTTGACAGTCGGCAGTTCGAATTGCGCCCACGCCACCTCGTGGCCGCGCGGAGCCCAGGAAGCCTCGGCCTTCAGCACGAACGAGAGCGTCAGCCAGTAGTCGGCGGCGTCCGCCTCCTTGGGTAGCTTGGTCGGCACGGTGACAACGACTTTGGCGCGGGCCTCGAGCTCGGGCAGTTCGAGCACGCCTTCTTGCACGGTCACGCCATCGCGACTGAGTATCCAGCGGCACTCGAACGCGTCCAGGCCGGCGAAATCCTGCCGGTTGTAGAGCTCGACTTTGCCGCGCTTGAGATCGACAGCGGTGACCACGACCGGTTCGAGGATCTTCTTGTACTCGGTCAGGCCCGGATGCGGAATGCGATCCGGGAAGATCAGCCCGTCGATGCAGAAGTTGCTGTCGTGGGGCTGTTCGCCGAAATCGCCGCCATAGGCGAACCATTCGCGGCCGTCGGGCGTCTTCTGGCGGATGCCGTGATCGGTCCACTCCCACACGCAGCCACCGATCAGGCGCGGATACTTCCAGATCGCGTCCCAGTATTCCTTAAGATTCCCGGGGCTGTTGCCCATGGCGTGGGCGTACTCGCACATGAAATACGGCCGGGCGTCGGCAGCATTCTGGCCGAGCTGAATGATCTTTTCGACGGTCGGGTACATGTGACTGAGCACGTCCATGGTCGGCGCCGCCCAGGCGCCCTCGTAGTGGATCGGCCGGGTCGGGTCGATCGCGCGGATGGCGTCGGCCATGGCGTCGTGGTTGGGGCCGTAGCCGGACTCATTGCCGAGCGACCACATGACGACGCAGGGATGATTCTTGTCGCGCTCCGTCATGCGCACGGCACGGTCGACGAACGCCTCTTTCCAGGCCGGATCGCGCGCGGGAATGTCGGCGGCATCATAGTGGTACCCGTGCGCCTCGAGGTCAGTCTCATCGACGATATACAGGCCCATGGCGTCGCACAGGTCGTACCAGCGCGGGTCGTCCGGGTAGTGCGACGTGCGCACGGCGTTGATGTTGTGCTGCTTCATCAAGGTGATGTCGCGCACCATGTGGTCGATCGGGATGGTGTGGCCGAGGTCGGGGTGCGACTCGTGGCGGTTGACGCCGCGGAATTTGATCGGTCGGCCGTTGACGAGGAATTGCTGGTCGCGGATGTCCACCTGCCGGAATCCGACCTTCACGCTTTTCACTTCCAGCATGTCGCCGGCCGCGGTGGCCAGGGTGACGATGAGCGTGTAGAGGTTGGGCTGCTCGGCGTTCCAGAGTTTCGGAGCGCGGACCGGAGCCTGGCACACGACTTCCGTGTCTCCGCCGGGCGCCGCGCGCAAGTCGGTGGTTGCGTCCTGTTCGAGCACGGTGCGGCCCGCGGCATCGATGAGCGCGAGTTTGAGCGTCAGTCCGTTGCGGGCCTTGGCGCCGGTGTTGCGGATCAGGGCGCGCACGTCGAGCGTCGCGTTGCGGTAGTTCTTGTCCAACGGCGTGCGCACGCGGATATCGCGGACGTGGACCTCGGGCACGGCGTAGACGTAGACGTCGCGGAAGATACCGCTCAGGCGCCACATGTCCTGGTCTTCGAGGTACGTGCCGTCCGACCACTGGAACACCTGCACGGTCAGCCGGTTCTCGCCGGCTTGCAGGAAGGGCGTGATGTTGAATTCGGACGGCATGTGCGGGACCTTACTGAACCCGACCATCTGGCCGTTGATCCACACATAGAAGCAGGAGTCGACGCCGGCGAAGTGCAGAATGACCTGGCGGCCCTTCCAGTCGGCCGGCAGGGTGAAGGGGCGGGCATAGAGGCCGACCGGGTTCTCGTCCGGGACGAACGGCTTGTCCACGGGAATGGGGTAGTTGACGTTCGTGTACTGCGGCCGGCCGTAGCCGGACAACTGCCAGTTGCCGGGCACGGGAAGTGAGTCCCAGGCCGACACGTCGAACGCGGCGGTTTCAAAGCCGGCCGGCGCGGCGGCCGGTGAGGTGCCGTAAAAGAACTTCCACGAGCCATTCAGGAGCTTGAACCAGGGCGAATCGCCGCGTCGACCGCCGAAGGCGGCGCACGCGTCGGCGAACGGCAGCAGCGTGGCGGCAGCCGGTTCGCGGTTACGGTGCAGCAGGGCAGGATTCTCCCAATCGCGGGGCGGACGGGCGGTGTTTGGCGTGGGCATGGACACTCCTTTTGCTTCAGATACGGTTACGAGCGCACTTGTGTAGCGATTCGAGGGGCAGGTCTCAAGCCTGAATGCGAACAGGTGAACTGCGGACCACAAGCTGCAGACCGTAGACCACCAAGCCGTTATTCGTCCGGCATGGCATTGCTCAAGAGTCGAGCGCCATGACAGATGGCCGCGATCTCGATCGCGTCTCGCTTAATGCGGTAGACAATTCGATAACCTGTGAGGATCCTTTCCCGACGACTAGCCATCGCGACATTCGCTTTTCAACGTCTTCGTGGGGGATGCCCTTGCCCTCGTCCAGTTCCTTTAGTCCGTCGTCAACTTGGGCCTTGAAGTAGATTTCGGCCATAATGTCGTCGAGTGTCACGTCTTCGGGTAAATCCCGGACCATGTTCAAGACCTGTTCTTTCACCGGACTCATAGTGCACATCTCCACCGTGGAAACTGGCTCCACAATAGCATGGGTCTCGGACAACGGGAAGAAGAACTCCGGCCAGTCCTGCGCTGCCGGCCTCGTCTATCTGGCTTTGAAGCCTTCAATGGATCTGGACGCGGCAGGATCCTTCATCAGTTCGCGAATAGCCTGAAAGACGACCTTGAAACGGTCGTCGTACTTGTCTTCAAGTGCGGCCACCTTCCGGGCCAGTGCCTCCACGGACAGTGCCATGCGGCGCAACTTCACGAAAGCGGTCACGATGGTGATACTCATCTGGATAGCACGCTGGCTGTTAAGGATGGTGGCGGCCATAATCGCGCCATGTTCGGTGAACGCGGATGGTTTGTACCGGCGGCCACCTCGGCCCTTTGAGGTCGCAATTTGCGACCTCAAACGAGTCCACTCCGCCTCGGTGAGGTGGAACATGAAGTGCTCCGGGAATCGGTCGGCATTGCGCTTTACCTGCTCATTGAGACGCTTGACCGTTACTCCATAGAGGGCGGCAAGATCGGAATCGAGGATGACCACATGACCTCTGACCCTGGTGATGCACTGGTCGGGTGCGCGGATGGCAGGCACGGTGCTATGCATATAACTATCTATAGCACACCAGTTAGCCGAGAGGGAAGCACACAATTGGGAATTACAAATTAGGAATTACAAATTCGCAATTCGCAATTCCAAATTCTCTCCAGCGTCGCCTGAATCTCTTTCTCGAACCGCACAATCAGGTCGCGGTTGGTGGTGACCAGCGCTTGCTCGGGTTCACACATCCAAGCCGGCGGCATTCGGGCGGTCGATTCCAACAACCGCCTTGATGCTGTCTTTCCACTTAACCTTGGGATCGTGGCAGTGGCGGTCGTAGAGAGCGCGGATGGCCTCGTCGGACTGCAATGCCACCAGAGTCTCACCGTTGCGGGCGGCCTCGGGATCGCGGGGACAGTTGAAAGGAAGAATCTGACGAAGGCGGTTGATTTTGCCCAGCCAGATGGAATCGGTCACATAGGGACGAACGGCGGCAATCAGGGCGTCCGGGTCCCCGTCCAGCATGGGTTCCCCAGAGACGCTGGTCTCGAAATCCCTGGCGTAGGCGTATTGGAGGCAGGCGCGCCGGGTCTTGAAGGACGCCGCGCCGGGTTCCCAGTAGGCCAGGACGGCCTCTTGCGTGGAGCCGATTGAGAACCGGAACACGATTTGCTCCCGGTATGGCGCGAGCTCATCGCACAGGCGCTTCACGCAAGTGAGGCGCGGTTTCGACACGATCAGCAGATCGTTGCCAACGGCGAGCATACGCGACAGAACCATGAGGCACTCGTCAATATTCCGCTCGGTGATATCGTGGGCGGTCGGGAACATGATCCGGCCGGACCGCCGCGTGAACCCGCGGTCGAGGTCATGCTGGCGGAGGCGGGGCTCCTTCCATGACAGCGCGGTAGCGCGTTTGAAGCGGATCGCCATAGTCTTGGCGTAGCAGTACCGGCAGTCGTGCTCGCACCCGTCCTGGATATTGACGTTGCTCGCCGCCCATTCCTGGGTGCCAGTCGGGGGCCGGGGTGTCTGGATGGTGGAGGTTGGCATGGCGTGTTAGCAGCCTATCTGGATTTGAAGCCTTCGATGGACTTGGACGTGGCAGGATCCTTCATAAGTTCGCGGATGGCCTGAAAGACGACTTTGAAACGGTCGTCGTACTTGTCCTCAAGCGCAGCCACCTTCCGGGCCAGTGCCTCGACGGACAGTGCCATGCGGCGCAACTTCACGAAAGCGGTCACGATGGTGATACTCATCTGGATGGCACGCTGGCTGTTGAGGACGGTGGCGGCCATAATCGCGCCATGTTCGGTGAACGCGGATGGTTTGTACCGGCGGCCACCTCGGCCCTTTGAGGTCGCAATTTGCGACCTCAAACGAGTCCACTCCGCCTCGGTGAGGTGG
>Ga0118677_10010479_pt1 | contig 14152 bp, 9 predicted proteins | sample AliMusrvi5mmetaG_FD_86154 | JGI IMG/M metagenome (GOLD analysis project Ga0118677, IMG submission 86154) | reverse complement strand
GATGTATTCTCCGGCGTAGATCAGGGCCACCACGTCCTTGATCTTGACGCCAACCGGGCACTCGACGACGCACCCCGGCTTGGCGCAGGAGATGCAGCGCGTGGCCTCGGTCAGTGCGTCGGCGGCCACCAGGCCTAGATTCACTTCTTCAAAGCTGCGGCTGCGCACTTCCGCGTCCCGTTCCGGCATGTGCGTGCGCAGAATCTTGATTCGATCTTTAAGTGGAACCAGGTTCTTATCAGACATAATGTGTTTCCTCGGCGGCCAGGTCGGCGCGAAGCTGTGCCAGCTGCTCTTCCTTGGTTTCTTCAAAGTCCTTCAAGGACTGGCACTCTTTGTCGCGATACATCTGGTTGCGCTGCATCAGAACCTCGAAGTTGACCTGGGAGGCGTCGAACTCCGGCCCGTCCACGCAGGCGAACTTGCTGGCAGAGCCCAGCAGCACGCGGCAGCCGCCGCACATGCCCGTGCCGTCAACCATGATTGAGTTGAGGCTGACCATGGTCTTGATGCCGAGTGGGTTGGTTATCTGCGCCACCGCCCGCATCATGGGCACCGGGCCAACCGCCAGCACAAAGTCGATTTTGCGGCCGGCGGCGATCAGCTCATTCAGCTTTTTCGTGACCAGGCCTTTTTCGCCGTAGCTGCCGTCGTCGGTCATGATGAAGGTTTCATTGCTGGCCTGGCGCACTTCGTCTTCAAACACCACCATCTCGGTGTTGCGGGCGCCCTCGATAAAGACCACCTGATTGCCGGCCGCCTTGAGCGCGTTGGCGGTGGGCAGAGCCATGGCCGTTCCCACGCTGCCGGCCAGAATGACCGCGGTGCCGTAGTTCTCAATGTCGGAGGGGCGGCCCAGGGGACCGACAATATCCAGGATAGAGTCGCCGGTCTCAAGGCAATTGAGCATCGAGGTGGTTTTGCCGATGGCCTGCACCACGATGGTCACGGTACCTGCCTCCGGATCGGCGGCCTTGATGGTGAGCGGAATCCGCTCGCCTTTCTCGTGCAGGCGGAGGATAAGAAATTGTCCCGGCCGCTGCTTGCGCGCGATGCGCGGGGCGAGAATCACAAATTGCTTGATATTGTGCCCCACGGCGCGGGCTTCAACGATCTTGTACATAAAGGCGGGTCTCCGATTTTGTCCAGAGAATGATGTTTCGGCCGGGGCAGCGTCCAACCCGCCTCTGCTTCGGGACATTTAAGAAGGAAGGAGGCGACTTAACCCGGACGCGGGCGCAAGCGAGTCCATGGTCATTATTCAGGATTATGCAGCGGATGGGAAGGAGGTCAGGCGCTTTATCGGCCTTCGGCGCGGTTGATTGCGTTTGCGCCGGGCGGCGGCAGGGAGTCCCCGCATCCCCAGCGCAAGGCGCCCCAGTTGTGGGGCGGCGCAAGCCATTCCTTGTATTTCTGCGCCCATGCGGCGGCCGCGGCTCGCAGCATGGGATTGCCGCTGTTCTGGAATTCCTCGGCCATTTCCCGGTTGGGAAACACGGTCAGCGTTTGAATGAGCGCGGCTTCAGAACCTGGAATGCCGAGTTTGAGGAACAGCGTATGAGCTCCGAGGATGGCTTTTGTATTTTGCTCGCTCAAGGCGCCCATCAGGGCCTGGCGCCCCTGCGGATCGGGAATCACGCTCAATGTTACGGCTGCAAGAGCGGGGACGAACGGATCGTTGTCTTTGAGAATGCCGATCAAAGGCAAAACGGCCGGAGGGCCGATTTTGACCAGGGAAGTGCCGGCACAAGCTCTTACAAGTTGGTCGCTGTCTTTGAGAGCGGCCACCAGGGGCCGAATCGCGCGCTCCGATCTTATTTCACCAAGCGCGATAGCCGCGTTCTTTCTGACCTGTGTGTTTTTGTCTCTGAGGGCTGAAACGAGGCGCTTCTCAATCTGTTTGTTTGACCTGTCGCCATGCCTGCCGACGATGTCGCGCCACGCTCCGTTGGCATCGCAATTCCAGGTGGCGATGACCTGCTGGCCGCTGTCAGATTGCGCGGAGCTGGGTTGAAAGTTGGCCCAGAGACAGATACAGAGAAGGACGCCGGGGGCGTGTTTCCACAGGCGTTTCCGATTCACACTTTGACCCTGAACGTTCATTCGACCTCTTAACAAGGGGCAACCGTGTGGCGCTACCAACAACAGTTATTCCAGTTAGACTTTCACGATGATATGCCATTTGAGGGGGAAAGTCAGGTTTTCCCCTCCCACGAAGTACGTAGGAGGGGGCTACGAACCGGTCACTAGATAGCTTGAAGTTACCTGGGCTCGTTTCGAGACTCGCAGCGATATTGGAGTTGTGACCCTTCAGAGATTAGAGCCCATTGTTTTCATGCTCTTTTCGTCGCGCGACCCTGAGGGGACCCGGACCGGGCCTGTTAGAAGGCGGATTGCGAACACGCTCTAAGAAGTCATACTCTGCATGGGGCAGAGAACAATGGCACGGGAGACTCTGCTCAGGGCCTCCCGCGCCGCCTGCGATATCTATTTAGGCAAAGCCACTGTACCGGTTACGGTAAATCCAGCTTCCGACTTGACCTGTGTCTCTTGCGGCTGGGCGCTGCCGAGGGTCAACGTGTATTTGCCTTCGAGGATTGCGCGGGCGCCTTTTTCGTCCACGCTTGAAATGGAGCGCGGATCGATGGTGATGGCGACTTCCTTGCTTTCGCCGGCGGGGATGGTGACGCGCTCAAACCCAACCAGCGATTGGATGGGCCCATCCGGCTGCGGGGTCTTCAAGTACGCTTCGACCACTTCGTCGCCGGGGATGGTGCTGGTGTTGGTCACAGTGACCGTTGCGGTGAGCGGTTCGCCGGCCTTGAGGGTCTGCGCAGACAGTTTCACCGGGCCATATTTGAAAGTGGAATAGCTGAGACCGTAGCCAAAGCCCCACAGCGGCTTTCCGGTGAAGTAGCGGTAGGTGCGGCCCTTCAACGCGTAATCGGTGAACTCGGGCAAGCCTTCGAGGTTGGAATAGAAGGTCACCGGGAGTCGGCCCGCGGGGTTACTCTGTCCGGTCAAGGTGCGGGCAATGGCCGTGCCGCCCTCAACGCCTGGATACCAGGCTTCAATAATGGCCGCGGCATGATCGTTTGCCCAGTTCAAAGCCACTGCGCTTCCGCTCTGCAAAATTACGATGAGAGGCTTGCCGGTCGCGGCTACGGCCTCAAGCAATTTCTGCTGGGGCGCGGGCAGGTCGAGGCTGGTGCGATCGCCGCCGTTGAAGCCGTTGATCTTGATGCTCATCTCTTCGCCCTCAAGCTGAGGCGAGAGACCGACAAATGCAACCACCACGTCGGCCTCTTTCGCACGGGCCACAGCCTCGTCCAGCTGCGCCTGCGGGGGAGCTTCCCACTTGAGCACCACCCCGCCGCCCTCTTCGTCACCGGAGTGCGAGTACTCAAACTGGAAGGCATGGGCGTCGGTATCGGTAAAGTCCACCGCGATCTGGGGTACCTTGGGCGCATTCATTTGCGGGGGCGCGGTAGGCGAAGCGCCGGGCGCTGCGTGGAAGTTGCCGAGGGTTGAGATATCCGGGGCCTGGCGCAGACTGCCTTCGGAAACAACCTTGCCATCGAGAAGCAGGCGGTAGGTTTCGGCAGGCGAGTAGGGGAAACTGTCTCCCGTCTCGATGCTGAATACATAGTGGCCGGCGGCCGGCACGGTGATGGCGCCAGTCCAGCGGACGGAGTAGGTATGGGTGGCGATCTGCGAAGCCGGGAAGCCATTTTCCCAGTCGGTTTGAACAACGGGCTGGGTCACGGTAAATTGTGGCCGGCCGGTCCAGTCCGGAGTGGCAAAGAACTCCGTTTTGAGGCCCTTGCCCAACCCGAAGGAAGTGCGCGGCACAGGCACTCCGACACCGGCGGCAAGTGTGGAGCCCTGCGCATAAAGGATGGGCGAGCTGCTGAATTGCTGCAGCATGCCGTCCAGCGGGGTGACGGGACGGATGGGCGTGCCCACGTAGTTGCCCAGAATTGAAACCAGCAGGTCGGCGGTGGGCCCAACGACGGCGATGTGCCCTGCCTTACTCTTCAACGGCAGCACGCCGTTGTTCTTGAGCAGGACCATGCTTTCCATGGCTGCTTTGCGGGCCTGCTCGCGATTTGCCCCGGACATGTCGGAAGTAAAGCGGATGTTATCGAGGGGGTTTGAGCCCTGGGGGTCAAACATGCCCAGCTTCATGCGCGCCGTGTAAAGCCGCTCGGCCGCCTGGGTGACCAGTTCTTCCTTGACCTGGCCCTGGCGGACGGCGTTGGCCAGTGTATTGAAGCCCGGCGCCCAGATGCTGCAGGAGAGATCGGTGCCCGCCTCAAGAGCCATGGCGGAAGAATGGGTAATGTCCGCGGTCTTCTTGTGGCCCTGGTTCACATCCACAATGGCGCCGCAGTCGGAGACCACAAAACCGTTGAATCCCCAGGCGTCGCGTAGGTGTTCTTTGAGCAGCATCTTGTTGGTGCAGGCGGGGAACTCGTCGATTGAGTTGTAGGCGCACATCACGCTCTGCGCGTGACCCTCTGTGACCGTGGCGCGAAAGGCCGGCAGATATGTTTCTTCAAGGTCGCGCGGTGACGGGTCAACGTTAAACCCGTGGCGCAACTGCTCTGGCCCGCTGTGCACGGCAAAATGCTTGGGGGTGGAAACAGCGCGGAGGTGGTTGGGGTCAGCGCCCTGTACGCCGGTGGTGTATGCCACGCCCATCCGGCCGGTGAGGAAGGGGTCTTCACCGTATGTCTCCTGCCCGCGGCCCCAGCGCGGATCGCGGAAGATGTTGATGTTGGGCGACCAGTAGGTGAGCCCATAGAAGATGCGGTGGTTGCCTTCGCGCTGCGCCTGGTTGTACTTGGCGCGGGCCTCTGTGGAGACCACACCGCCGAGAGCATGAACGATGGCTGGGTCCCAGGTGGCTCCCATGCCGATGGCTTGGGGAAAGACCGTTGCGTAGCCGGCGCGGGAGATGCCGTGGAGCGCTTCGCCCCATGTCTGATAGTCGGGAACGCCCAGCCGGGGAATCGACGTGGCCCAGTCTTCAAGCTGGTTGGCCTTTTCATCCAGGGTCATACGTCCCACCAGGTCGTGGGCGCGCTCGGCCGCCGAGAGCTTGGTATCGAGATACGGGGCCTGCTGAGCCTGGGCACGGAGTGCGAATACGGTCAGGGCAAGAAGCAGCATGAAGATTGAACGGCGAACTGGCATAAGGTCTGTCCTCCATGGTCAGGCTGCCGCCATTCGTTTTGCGCTCGCCCGGTAATGGGCGGGGCCTGCCCGGACGCGTTTAGCCGGACGACGGAACGGGAAAGGGCAACCGTCAAAACTCTACTAGGCTGGGGAGGCACTTGGCTAGGTTTATCGGTTTACTAGTGGAGATTCAATAAGAATGGCGGGAAGAGAGGTCCTGATGATTCGTGTCGGGGTCTACGGAGGCTTCCATCCGGGTGAGGACAGCCTTCATTTCAGCAAACTCCGCCCTCTCGAAGAGGGGCTCCAGGCGGGGATCGGCCAGCATCTGGAAGAACCACGGGCAGCGGTCTTCCGCGGCAGAACTCAATTCTGCCAGCGCGTTGTCTTCATCGCCGAGCGCCAGGTAGACTGCCGGGTTGAACGATCTCATAACGAATCGTTCCCGGCTCATCCACTGCAGCCTCTCGATGATGACCCGCGCTTCGTCCTTTCGGCCGGCGCAGGCCAGCGCATAGGCATGCACCGAGGTTGCAAGATCAAAATAAGGCAGGCGGAGAGCCAACTCTTCGGCGAGTTGCACGGCACGCCCCACCTCTCCATTGAATGCAAGGATGATGGCCCCGTAGAGGCTGGTTCCTTCATGGTCGGGAAATCTGGCAATCCCCTCCTCAATTTGCTTGAGGCTCTCGCTTGCCTGCCCGCTGAGATGGAAGGCCCAGGCCAGACGGTTATGCAACCAGGGGGAGTAGGGGTCGTCGTGGAGAGCATCGCCGAGTATGGAAATGGCCTCGTCAAAGCGGTGCCGGCCCAGCGCGAACATGGCGCGCACGCGGGTAGTCCACGGATCGTGGATGAGGTGGCCGCTGTTTGAGAAGGCCCACAAGGCCGCGGAGAGGTTGTGTTCCGCATAAAAGCTGACCCAGCCCAGCGGAGGCAGGATGGACGGCGCCCGGTGAAGGAAATCGGGTATCGATTCCGCAGTGCGCCGAATCAGTTCCGCGGCCACGGTGGGTGACATGAAGCCGTAAAATGCCTGCGTGACGCACAGGTGCGCCAGGTCGATTTTGGCCGGGACCAGCGAGGGGTCCAGATCAGCGGCATGCGACAGATGCTGCAGCCCATCCTGCATGCGATGGCGTTCAAGCGTTTGCCACTCGTAGCGGGCGCGCTGAAAGATCTCGTAGGCCTCGCGGTTTTGCGGTACGGGTTCGTGGCCCGCGGCGGCCGAAATTGACAGGCCCGCCGCCGGAATTGTGGCCCCGATGCGCAACAACAGCCGCCTGACCAATTCCGATTCCAGTCCCGCAATGGACTCGCGCGGCACCAGAAAGTCCTCAACCCAGATTTGAGTGTTTTCTTCCACCTTGATCATTTCCACCCGGAGTCGGTAGTGGGACGGCGTGGCCAGAAGGGCGCCTGTTAACACTAGGTCGGCGCGGAGAGTGACGCCAATTTGCTGCGCGGCGAATCCCCGGCCGGCAAGCGTGAAAACCGAATCGCGGGCTACCAGCGAAAGCTGCGCGCCGCAATGATTGGTGAGGCGGGCCACGGTCTCCTCGGCTACCGCCGGGCCAAGATGTTCGGGAACGGCATACCCTGTGGAAAAGGGCAGAATGGCAAGCCTCGGCGTGGGCCCGGTTGCCGCAGCGCCGCTTGACCGCACCTCGGCGGTCAGCCGGTATCCTCGCTTGTAAACGGTCTGGATCAAGTCCTCCTGTTCCAAACGCGCCCGAAGCGACGAAATGCATTGAGGGAGGCTGTCTGCGGTGACATGAACATCGCCCCACAGCGCTTGCTTGAGTTGCGAGGGAGAGATGACCTGGCCGGCATGCGCCAGCAGCAGTTTCAAAGCGGCCAATTCCCTGGGAGGCAGATGTACCACTTCTTCGCCGCGAAGCAGGGTGCCGTCGGGCTGCAGCCGGAACCCGGCGAAGGAAATCGAGGACTGGTCATGATCGAAACCCGGCGCTCCGCCCTCTGACGCTGCCGGAGCGGTTTGCTGCATCACTTGGGAATTCGAACCAGGGGAGTTTCCGTTGGCAGATGGTTGCCGTTTCATTCGCTTAACCCGTATCCCTGGAGTACTGTTCGAAAGCTAGACCTGTAACGCGCCAACCGAGATGCGGTTGGTTGCGGATGGCCCTTGCCCTGGGAAAACTGCTATTTGGACGGTCAAGGCACCAGAAGAGCAGTCCCGGGAGCGGTTAGGAATGTTGAAAGTCTTTGCGCGTGTGCTTGTAGATTATCCAACGTTCGTGGCTCAGGAAGCGCTGTGGCATTCGGTAATTCACGCGAAAAGTAATCAAAATAGGTTACCTGATGACTAAATGGTAACTACATGAAAATTGTGTTATGTTACTCATTCATTGATCGTTGGATTAAGAAACAGTCATTTTTGATGACGCAGACCTTCAGAACGGGCAGCGTGACCGACCATCGAGCACCGTTAAGGACGGGGAGGCGCTTAAGAACCCATGGATAATTCAACAATTCATCAGGAATTGCGCCGCAGTCGCGTGCCAAGCTAGGACGAAGCACGCGATTTCTAAGGAGTTTGCGATGGCCAAGACCGTTTCCTACGCCCAGTGGGCTCTTGAACCCTACTGTATCGGGATGAAGCTGCGCGCCTTGCGCACCCAGAAGCGGCTGACACTCTCGCGGCTGGCGACCGAGACCGGGCTTTCAACGGCGCTGCTTTCCAAATTGGAGACGGACCGCATGATTCCCACCTTGCCCACCTTGGCCACCATCAGCCGGGTCTACGGCGTTGGCATGAGCTACTTCTTCGCGGAGCCGGCCAAACACGCGCTCTCAATTACGCGCAAGGCACACTTGCAGGGCAACGGAAGGGGACTGGACGCGGTGAAAATCACTGCGTTGAACGGCGGCGGCGAAACCCCGAGGCTGGTTGCGCAGATGCTCGAGTTTCCGCCGGGCGGAGCCACCACCGACCCTTGCCGCGAAACCAGCGCCCTGGTTTATGTGCTGGAAGGCCGGTTGCAACTGGACGCCGGGGGAATGCAGGAGGTGCTGGAAACCGGAGATTGCGCCTGCATGGAAAGCGAAATGACCCTGGCATGGAGCGCGGCGGGAAAGCACCGCTGTCGCGTGCTGGCGGTCACGCCCGCTCCCCTGCAGAAAATCTGATGTGCAATCCAATTTGGTCGGGATCGAACTCTAGCGAACCGCCAGCATCTCGCTTTCAAGAGCGATAGCCCGCGGAAAGAGCAGATTGTTTTCCAGATGCACGTGGCGGTGCAGGTCCTTCTCAAAGGCATCCACGCCATGCAGCAGTCCGACCAGGGTGGGGCAGGCATCGGAGGGTGGAGTAAAGCCATTGGTTGAGGTGCGCATGTTCTCAAGCAGAGCGCCCGCCGCTTCGTGCTCGTTGACCATCATCTGGATAGGGCTTTCGACCGTGCCGAAACAGGCGTGCGGAGCGCTGCCGGCGTTGTTGCGGCTCGCTTCCATAGCCACGATGTACGGGAAGAGGATGGCTTCCTCCTTTTCGAGGTGCGCGGTAAGCTCGGCGCCAAGCTGCTGCAACTGGCGCTCAACCTGGACGAACTCGGGATGGGCGGGCCCGTGCTTTCTGGCAACTTTCTCAGCCATCGGCAACAGGCGGGGAAGCTCGCTGCGGACGTAGGCATGATGGGTCTCAACGATGTGCCGGATCAGTTCGGTCAAGGTGGCCTTGCTGAAGTCCTTTGTGGCAACGTCGTTGGCACTGGTGGCCTCGGCCAGGGCGGTGAGCACAGTTTCGAGGGCAAGGCCCTTCTCCGCGCAAGCGGCGGCCAGCGGACGGTTGCCGCCGCAGCAGTAGTCCAGGTGAAATCTCTCAAAGACACGAATGGTGGCGGGGTGCTCAAGGGCGATGGAGCGAAGGGTTGAATCGAATAGGGTCATGAAGAAAACCTCCTGATGTTTTGAGGCTACGCAGACGTGGAATCTGTGGCAGCGACTTTAGTCACCGGGAGGACGAGAAAACTGCTCTGAGTTTGCCCAACCGTGGCACGCTGTGTACTATCTCTCTTTGAACCGGGGAGGCAACACATCATGCGACCTAACTCCAATCTGATCAAGGCTACGCTGAGCGGGGCGCTGGGCGGCCTGCTGTTTGGATTCGACATTGCGGCTGTATCGGGCTTTATTGAGCCGGTGGTGCGGGTTTTCGGGCTGAGCGATTTCGGCAAGGGCGCCACCGTGGCCATGGGCACCATCGGCACCGTGATCGGCTGCTTTGTGGCCGGCGTGGTGGGCCAAAGGCTTGGCTCGCGGACAGCCATGCGCTATGCCGCGGCGTTGTACCTGGTAGCTGCGGTGGGCACTGCCCTGGCGATGAATTGGCCCATGATCCTGATGATGCGCTTTTTGGGCGGTTTGGGGTTGGGTTCGGCCACGGTTCTGGGACCGGTCTACATTACCGAGCTTTCGCCGGCCCTGTGGCGCGGGCGGCTGGTAGGCACATTCCAGTTGAACGTAGTGGCGGGCTTCCTGGTTGGCTACACATCGAACTACCTCGTCCGCCTGGCGCATTTTGGATCGCTGGAATGGCGCGTGATGATCGGCGTGGCCGCCATTCCGGGCATCATCTTCTTTGCCGCGCTGTTCGGCATTCCCCGCTCGCCCCGCTGGTCCGCGTCTCGCAATGAAATCGACGAAGCGCTGTTAGTGCTGGGCCAGATGGGCGCGCCTGACCCCAAAGCGGAGTTGGCGGAGATTCAGGCAGGACTGCAAGCGGACCATGCCGTCGAGCACGAGCCTGTCTTCCGCTGGAAGTACCGCTACCCGCTGTTCCTGGCCATCACCATCGGAGCCTTCAACCAGTTGGCGGGCATCAACGCAATCCTTTATTACCAGGGAACCATCTTCAAGGCCGCCGGGTTCAGCCAGCTTTCCGGCGACCTGCAGGCCATCGCTATCGGCCTGACCAACTTCATTTTTTGCATTGTCGGCATGAGCGTGATCGACCGCTTCGGCCGCAAGAGCCTGCTGCTGGTGGGCGCGGTGGGAACATTCCTTTGCCTTTCGGGCGTGGCCTGGATCTTCATCTCGCAAAGCCATCAGGCGGCGCTGCTGGCTCTGCTGGTCACCTATGTGGCCTTCTTCTCCATGTCGCAGGGCGCGGTGATCTGGGTTTATATCAGCGAGGTGTTTCCGACTTCGGTGCGCTCGAAGGGGCAGGGAATTGGCAGCGCGAGCCATTGGATCATGAACACCATCATCGCGTTCGCGTTCCCGGTGCTGGCGACTAGGTTTGGCGCGGGCATTCCGTTTGTCGTGTTCGCTTCGTTCACGCTGCTGCAACTGATTGTGGTGGCGATGTTCTATCCGGAGACCAAGGGGCAGACCCTGGAGGAACTGCAGCGGAGGCTGGTGAAGGCGTAGCAACGCTGGTCGGAGAGATCGGTTGCGTTCACCGTTACGGCCGGTTGTAATAGCCTGCGGTGGTGCGGGCCGTGAGTCCCGGCTTGCCGATTTGCACTTTCAGATCGTGATACTCATTCTCTTTGTCGGCGTGCGGTGGATCAAATGAGAGGGTGTAAAAAACAGTTGCATCAGCAACGCAACTGTTGATCAGGCCTGCCAGATCGTTGTCCGGTCCCAGCGTACGCCCCCCGCTTTGCTCCGCGAGTACCCCAAGCGCCAGGTTGCCAGGTCCGGCATTCCCGGGCGATCTCACCCCTTTGAGAAAAGTCTTGTAGTAATCGACCAACGAGAGACTTGTCCCGCTATACGTGCTGTAGAGGGAGATGCGCGCTTCCCGCAGGCTGGTTGAAAGTCCGACGATGGTGTCAAAGTACTGCCGCAGCCCCTTGGATGTGGAGACATCCGAGTTGTCAAACATCGGCCAGCCGACGCTGGCCCAGATCAGTAATTTCCGGCCAGGCTTCTTCGTTTCGGCTCCTATGATGCTGGTGAGATTCCTGAGCGATTTCTGAAAAAGCTCGGCCCGGCTCCAACTTCCACCCGATTGGCGAAGGGTGCGCACCTTGTACTCGATCTGAGCCAGTCCATCGGCCAGTGCGTTTCCATCGGAAGAGGGATGGGGCTGAGCGAGCACGCCATCGTTGGTCAGCATGAAGACGGACACCGGCTGGGCCAGGCGCCCACCGTTCTGGCGCAGGAACTTCGCCATCTCATCCCGCTCAAAAGCAACGTAGGCGGACCCCACGTTGATTGTGTCGATCAGCAGGATCACCTCGACCGGAGGGTCGGGCTTTTGAACGGTTGTGTCGATGGCGCGAAAAGAGAGGATCGAGCGGGGCTCGCCATTGTCGAGCAGCGTGAAGTCGTTGAGGCCGAGACCGGAGACCGGGTTACCTGACTTGCCGGTGACCACAATGTCGAGACTGATGCGTCTCTTCATCGACTCTGCGATCGGAGCAGGACGCTTGGAGAGCGTGACAGGCGGGTTCACCAGCGGACTCGACGATTCTTGCTGCCCTGTTGGTCCGGTTGGTGCTGGGCTTGGCTGCGCGGGGGACAGGAGGGGAAGTCCGAGAATGAGCAGTAAAGAGAGGCGCGGCAGAGCGATCATTCAACTTTCCTCTTTCAAGTCCGCGCGGAAAGCTTGCTTTCGAATTGGCTCGCGGGCGTTTGTGGGTGAATTATAGCCTTCTTTTCAGGGAGGATCGTTTCGGTAAAGCTCCATCAAAATGCGAATGTGGGCTTGCAAGTTTCAGATCGCGCTCCGGATGAATGAAGCCGCAGTGATTTTTGCATAGCTGCACTCGGCAGAAACCGGGCACTGATGGCACAGGTGCCCCTTGTCCTTGCACAGTTCCTTGCCGTGGGTGCGCAGAAGGAGGCGTGCCTCCTTGAGAGCTTCCGGCTTGGCGGGTAGTTCTGGTTTCAATGCATTCTGCACGGATGCGGTAGGTCTTGCCGTAGTCCTTCGGCAGGCTCTAGGCGGACCAACACGCGCAGGCCGTTCGACTCAAACGGCAGGCCGTTGACGACTCCGCAAAGAGTCTAACTCAGGGCTGTCGTCTGTAGCAGTAGATGCGATCGAAAACCTGTGGTTGCGAGCTGATTTCGATGATGGTCCTGTGCGCCTCCTCCAGATGCGAGGTCGCTTTGTCGTCGAGCAGATCGTTGGTGAGCGCAAAACCGCCCGGAGTGAGCATTGCAGCGAGGTTGACACGAGCCAGCGACTGCTCGAATGCCGCGTAGTAAATAAAGATGTTGGTGCCAACGATCAGGTCGAACTTCTGATCCGGGTCGGTTGCGGAAAGATGCTGAAAGACGATGTTCATGTCGACAGGGGTAACCCGCCTTGCAATCTCGGGCCGAACGCTGACGGCGCGAATCTGAGTGTGCTCCACAACCTGGAGAGGAACGGCAACCGGCTCGGCAGGCGCTCCGATCTGCGAGCCCAGTGCCCGCCAATAGGCTTCAAAACCCGCCAGGTATTCCTTGTTGAATGGCGCCGCGCTGACCCATGGCAACTGGACGACATAGGGCTTGCCGGCAGCCGCATTGCTGTGCGCCCGGGCCAAATGAATATTGACGCTCGGGCTTATATCTAGCGTGTAAAGTTGATACGATTTTGGATCGGTCAATCCGAGCCGGATAAGAGAGTCCAGGACCGCGAAGGGCTGGATGGATTGGGGCGGGTAGAAGTCGTTGCCGTATTCCTTGTTTGCGAAATCCAGTCCGGGGCCAATAATCGCGATCCGGCGGATGCTTCCCGGCTTGAGCAAGCCACCATTGACCAGTTCGGCCAGGGTGCGATCGAGCGCGTAGTCGGGCCACAGATTGCTATCCAGCGAGATGCCACGCTGGGCGTAAACATGGGAAGCTTCAGCCGGACCCGCCGATTGCAGCTCCTCGTGAAATTGAGCAAACTCGTCTCGCATGCGGGCGAGATTATCGAGCAAGAGCTTCTTGACGCGCGCGCGGTCTGACGTGGTCTTGAATGAGTAGCCGCGCTGGATGAGAAAGGCGCGCATCTGCTTTATGCCCTCATTCGCGTTGGAAGAAGCGAGCGCGTGGATGAGGTCGTTGGCGCGGTTTTCAGCGAACGCGTTGACCAGGGTGCTATTTCCATATTTGGCCAGATACTCCCGGTCAATCTGGTACTCCTTGGTATAGGAAACCCCGAAGCGCAAGAGATTGGTAAGAGTGTCTTCTTCGCCGGTTACCAGCCTCTGGCGGATGCTTGCGTCTTGTGCCTGCACCCAGGCTTGCCATTGAACCTCATTGGGCTCGTTGCGCAATTCCGGCGGAAGCGTAGCGGAGAATGTCCGCAGGACCGGCTGTGCCGACTCCAGCGACATGAATTCGGCCTTGGGCGGCTGAGACGAGGCCGGAATGCAGAAAGCGAAGGAGGAGATGGCTAGGAGCAGAGAAACGTGGCGATTCTTGGTCATCGGGACCCACTCAAAGGTTCAATTTTCTATCTTGGTGTGGGTCACTATACCCTGCTGCTGTTGAGACTCGCAATCTTTTTTCGAATTGATCGACAACGTTAATCTCCCAGTGAATGCGGATTCCGCAGGAACGTTTGTGCTGCCGTGGCGGCATAGTTGCAATCGGTGGAAACCGGGCAGAAGCCCGTTCATTGGGCCGCATTTCCGGGGGCCTGAAAACCCTTGTTCCCCGCCGCAGGGACTCTCAAGGCTGCCCCCGCAACCATTCAAAACAATCAAGGCACGATCCGCACTTCCGCGCGAAACAGGTGGTATTGCGTGAAGGAAACCTCGTTCACGAAGGTCTGGGACGGGAAGTTCTCTTCGTTATAGATTTGAAGGTAGCTGGAAAGCAGTGGGTTGTTTCCGGGAATCGTCCGCCAGATTGCCACGCCTTTTTTGGGGCAGATATAGGGGACATTCCCGATGCTTTCAGTGCCGTATGATCTTGCCCGCGCAAAACGTATCCCTTAGCGAGCTGCTCTAATGCGAAGGGGTAGCGAAGATGAGGAATGGGAAGCGGGGCAGGTACACGCTGGAGTTCAAGCAGGAAG
>Ga0118677_10010478_pt1 | contig 14152 bp, 12 predicted proteins | sample AliMusrvi5mmetaG_FD_86154 | JGI IMG/M metagenome (GOLD analysis project Ga0118677, IMG submission 86154) | reverse complement strand
CGGTAGGTCTGGGCCGGCGTGAAGCACAGCGAGCGCGCCGTCTCCAGCTGCGCCGAGGGGATGCTCTCGAGGCCGCCGCGGATGATCTCGGCCATGTAGGCGCCGCTGTTGATGCCGAAGGCGATCACCGCGACGAGGATCTTCGGGACGTCGACGCTCGCGAAGACGACGAAGTAGATGATGAGCAGCTGCACGACCGAAGGGGTGCCGCGGATGACGGTCAGGTAGAGGTCCGCGAGGAATCCCAGGGGCCCGACCTTGCCGCCGTTGTACTGCGTCACCTTGACGAGGGCGAGGCCGAGCCCGAGCACCAGTCCCAGCAGCGTCGCGAAGAGGGTGATCTCGAGCGTGCTTCCGAGACCCCGGACGAGCCAGAGCCAGCGGTCGTCGGTGATGAAGTCCGACTTGAAATGCATCGCGAGATCGTTGAAGAACGCCGTCATGCCGAACCCTCCTTTCGGTCCATCCTGCACCCCGAGGGACGGACGACGGCCCCGGCGGGAAGCCGCAGGCCGTCGTCGCGTCGCGGGGCGGGTCGCGCGGGGCGGATCAGCCGAGCAGCGTGTCCTGGTATTTCTTGACCAGGGCGTCGAGCGAACCGTCGGCCTTCATCTTCGCGATGACCTTGTTGATCGTCGCGAGCAGCGCGGTGTTGCCCTTCTTCACGGCGATGGCGTACTGTTCGGTGTCCAGGGGCTGGGCGAGGATCTGGAGGTCCGTGTACTGTGCGGCGTAGATCTGCGCCGGGAAGGAATCGATGATGACGGCGTCGACCTTGCCCTGCTCGAGCTCGAGGACGGCGTCCGCGAACTTGGTCGGGCGGTCGACGGTCGCGCCGCTGACGGCGGTCGCGAGCGTGTCGCCGGTCGTGCCCTGCTGGACGGCGATCTTCTTGTTCTTGAGGTCGTCCGCCGTCGCGATGGACGAGCCCTTCTTGACCATCACGACCTGCGATGCGTCGAAGTAGGGGTCGGAGAAGTCGACGCTCAGCTTGCGCTCGTCGTTGACCGTCATGCCGGCGGCGGCGAAGTCGATCTTCCCGCCTTCCACGGCGGCGAGCAGGCTGTCGAAGGGCATGTCCTCGATGGAGAGGGTCTTGCCGGCCTCCGTCGCGATGGCGTTCGCGAGGTCGACGTCGATGCCCTTCATCGTGCTGCCGTCCATGTACTCGAACGGCGCGAAGCCGGATTCGGTGCCCATGACGAGCTTGGTGGAGCTGGTGGAACAGCCGGCGAAGGAGAAGACCAGGGCGGCGACGAGAATCGTCGCGACGAGGATGCGGGTAGTCTTCATGGGATTCCCTCCTTGGAAAGCATGGATTCATTCAGAACCGACTGCATATTTATACATCAATGATGGATAGAACGCAATCGATTCCTAGGCCGGGCGGAGCTCCGCGCCGGTGTCCTTCGCGAGGCGGCCGACCACGGAAGCCATGGCCGCGGAGACCTCCTCCTCCTTGAGCGTCCGGTCGGGCGCGCGGAACACCAGGCCGAAGGCGACGGACTTGAGGCCGGCCATCACCTGGGGTCCCTGGTAGACGTCGAAGAGCTCGACGGACTCGAGCAGGTCTCCCGCACCATCGCGGACGACCGCCTCGAGCGTGCCGACCGGCACGTCGACGGAAACGAGCAGGGCGATGTCGCGGGAGACCGCGGGGAAGCGGGGCAGCGCGCGGGCGGTGCGTCGCGCCGTGGAGGCGTCGACCAGCGCGTCCATGCGGACCGACATCAGGACCGTGGACGCGGGCACCTCGTATTCGACCGCGACGTCGGGGTGGACGGTGCCGAGCCAGCCCGCCGCCTTCCCGTCGACCAGAACGGTCGCGCTGCGACCGGGGTGGAGCGAGGGATGGTCCGTCAGGACCTCGAACGCCAGCGTGCGGATCCCGAGGTGCCGTGCGGTCTCCTCGAGCGCGCCCTTCATCTCAAGGAAGGTCGTCGCCGTCGCATTGTCCCTGCCGGCCTCGTAGGCGGCCGCGGAGAGCATCGGAATCTCGTCGGGAAGCACGGCGCCGGCCTTCGGACGGTAGATCCGCGAGACTTCGAAGATGCGCAGCTGCGGAGCCGAACGGTTGGCGTTGAGGGCGACGACCGTCAGGAGGCTGTCCGCCAGGGTCGTGCGCATGACGCCGTAGTCTTCGCCGAGGGGGTTGAGGATGCGGACGCAGTCGCGGTCGGGGTGCCCCTCGGGAATGCGCAGCCGGTCGAACATGCGCGGACTGGAGAACGAATACGTGCAGGTCTCGTAGAAGCCCGCGGCGACCATCGCGTCCTTGACGGCCTCGACGGCCTGCTGGGCATAGGTGCGGCCGCCGACCGTGGCGGATTCGCCGGAGCGGAGCGACGCCGGGATGAGGTTGTACCCGTGGAAGCGGGCGATCTCTTCGGACACGTCGGCTTCTGACTCGAGGTCGGCGCGCCAGGTCGGCGGTAGGACGACGCGCGCACCGGCATCCGCTGCAGGGGCGATCGTGCATCCCAGGGAGACGAGGATCTCCTCCATCTCGGACTCGGGGATCTCCGTGCCGAGGAAGGCGTTGATGCGGGCGGGGCGGAAGCGGACGCGCAGGGGTGCGGGCACGGTCGGGAACTCGTCGATCATGCCCTTGCAGACGGAGCCGCAGCCGAGCGCCTCGATCAGCTCCGCGGCACGGTCGAGCGCACGGGGCGCGTTGTACGCGTCGAGGCCCTTCTCGAAGCGAGAGGAGGATTCGGTCCGGAAGCCGAGGGCCTTGGCCGTCAACCGCGTCCGGATGCCGTGGAAGACGGCGGATTCGAGCAGGATCGTCGTGGTGCCGGGCTCGATTTCGGAGTGCTCCCCGCCCATGACGCCGGCCAGGGCGACCGGGCCGGCCGGATCGGCGATGACGAGCATGGAGGAGTCGAGGACGTGGGAGGCGCCGTCCAGCGTTTTCATGGGCTCTCCCTCGGCGGCGCGGCGGACGATGATGCGTGCGTCGCGGATCCGGTCGAGGTCGAAGGCGTGCATGGGCTGCCCCAGCTCGAGCATCACGTAGTTGGTGATGTCGACGATGTTGGAGATCGGGCGGATGCCGGCGTCGCGCAGGCGGCGGCGCATCCATTCGGGCGACGGTCCGACGCGGACGTCGCGGACGACGCGGGCGCAGTAGCGCATGCAGAGTTCGGGCGCTTCGATGCGGACCGAGGCGAGCGAAGCGGTGGTCGCGGGGTCCTTCTCGAGCACGACCGGGCGGCGGGCCGTGAACGGCTGCCGCAGCGTCGCGGCGGCCTCGCGGGCCAATCCCTCGATGCTGAGGCAGTCCGGCCGGTTCGACGTGATTTCGAAGTCGACCGTCGTCTCCCCGAGGCCGAGCAGCGCCTTGAAATCGGCGCCCACCGGCGTCTCCGCCGGAAGCAGCCAGATGCCGTGCTCGTCGGCGTCGGGGAAGTCCTGGCGCGCGAACCCGAGTTCCTGGAACGAGCACATCATGCCTTCGGAGGCGACTCCGCGGAGCTTTCCGGCGCGGATCCCCTTCCCGTCCGCGAGCGTCGCACCGTCCAGCGCGACGGGCACGATCGAGCCGACCGAGACGTTGGTCGCGCCCGTGACAATCTGCAGCACGCCGTGCAGGCCCGCATCGACCCGACAGACCGACAGGCGGTCCGCGTCCGGGTGCTTTTCGACCGACAGGACCCGTCCCGTCGCGATGCCCGAGACGCCTTCGCCGGAAACGGCAAGCGCCTCGACCTTGGATCCGCTCAGGGTCATCGCCTCGGCGAACGCATGCGCATCCGACGGAACGCTCGTGAAATCCTTCAACCAACCGATGGGAGCCTTCATGGCCGATCCTCCTCCGCCGTCCGGCGTGAATGCGTTCCGTCCTACTTGAACTGGGACAGGAAGCGCACGTCGTTCTCGTACATGGCGCGCAGGTCCTCGATGCCGAACCGGGCCATCGCGGTCCGCTCGACACCGATGCCGAACGCGAACCCGCTGTAGACCTCCGGGTCGATGCCGCACCCGACCAGCACCTTCGGGTGGACCATCCCGGCGCCGAGCATCTCGACCCAGCCCTCGCCCTTGCAGGTCCGGCAGCCCTTGCCGCCGCAGACCCAGCAGCTGACGTCGACCTCGGCGCTCGGCTCGGTGAACGGGAAGTGGTGCGGGCGCAGCCGGATCTTCGTCTCCTCGCCGAACAGCCGGCGGGCGTAGAGCTGCAGGGAGCCGACGAGGTCTCCCATCGTGATCCCCTTGTCCACGGCGAGGCCCTCGATCTGGTGGAACACGGCGGAATGCGTCGCATCGATCGTGTCCGAGCGGTATACGCGTCCGGGGCAGACGATGCGGATCGGCGGACGGGTGCTCTCCATGACGCGCACCTGGACGGGCGAGGTCTGCGTGCGGAGCAGCACGGAGTCGGAGATGTAGAACGTGTCCTGGGTGTCGCGCGCGGGGTGGCCCGCCGGCGTGTTCAGCATCTCGAAGTTGTAGTGGTCCAGTTCGACTTCGGGGCCTTCCGCGATCGAGTACCCGAGTCCGAGGAAGACGTCGCAGATCTCGTCGGCCGCCTTCGACAGCGGATGCCGCGCGCCCATCGGGCGGCGGATGCCCGGCAGCGTGATGTCGATCTTCTCCTCGGAGAGCCGGAGCGTCCGTTCCTGGGCGGCGACGACGGCCACCCGTTCCGCGAGCGCCGCCTCGATCGCCTCGCGCGTCTCGTTGGCGGCCTGTCCGGCGGCCGGGCGCTCCTCGGCGGGCAGCTGGCCCATCAGGCGGAGGACCGACGTCAGTTCGCCCTTCTTGCCCAGGTAGCGCACGCGCAGGTTCTCGAGTTCCTGCGACGAACCGGCGGCTCGCGCCTCGCGGTCGAACTGTCCGCGAATCCTCTCGAGCGACGTTCTCAGGTCATCCATTCCGCACCTCCATAGCAAAAGCCTTCCATCCCTGCTCGGGACGAAAGGCCCTTCAAGAACCCATCGCGGTACCACCCGGATTCCGCCCCTTTCGGAAGCGGCACTCGATCGGCCTGTAACGGGGCCACCCGTCGCCTCCTACGCAGCCGTCCCGCAATCGGGACTCCTTCAGGGCGCCGTTCCGGAGCGAACTTCGGCGGTCTGCATCCCGGGCGGCTTCCAGCCTCTGGCCGTCCCTCTCTGGCGGATGCGGTGAACGCGTACTCTCTCCTTCGACACGTTGTATGCGTCATCGTAGCACCCGCATCCGCCCGTGTAAAGGGCGCGGCATTGCATCGCACGGGGCTCGGCGGCCCTCAGTCGCGCTCGGCGGGGACGTCGATCTGGAGCGTGACGGGCCCGTCGTTCACGAGCTCGACTTCCATATGGGCCGCGAACCGGCCGTTCGCGACCGTCAGGCCGCTCTCCGCGAGACGTCCGACGAGCCGCTCGTAGAGCGCCCGCGCCGTCTCCGGAAGCGCGGCGCGTTCGAAGCCGGGCCGATTGCCCTTGCGGACGTCGCCATAGAGTGTGAACTGGGAGACGACGAGCAGGCCGCCCCGGACGTCCTCGACCGAGCGGTTCATCTTCCCCGCCTCGTCGTGGAAGATCCGGAGCCGCAGGAGCTTTCCGGCCATCGCCTCGACCTCTTCGGGTCCGTCGCCCTTCGACACGGCGACAAGGACCAGCAGGCCCGGCCCGATCTCCCCGACGGTGCCGCCGTCCACGCGGACCGCGGCGCGGGTCACCCGCTGGACGACGGCCCGCACGGAATCAGGCCTCCGAGGAACGGACCAGCTCGTCGATCGACTTCGCAGCGATCTTGCCGGCGCCCATCGCCAGGATCACCGTGGCGGCGCCCGTGACGGCGTCGCCGCCGGCGTAGACGCGCGGCTTGCTGGTCGCGCCGGTGCTCTCGTCGACGATGATGCCGCCCCAGCGCTGGGTCGAAAGTCCCGGCGTGGTCTGGCGGATCAGGGGGTTCGGGGACTGGCCGATCGCGATCACGACGGTCTCGAAGGCCAGGTCGTGTTCGGAGCCGGGAATCGCGTGCGTGGAGCGGCGGCCCTTCGCGTCGACCTCGCCGAGCTCCATGTCGACGACGGTCATGCCGCGGACCCAGCCCTTGCCATCGTCGAGGATCGCGGTCGGGTTGGTCAGCGTGACCAGCCGGATGCCCTCCTCCTTCGCGTGGTGGACTTCCTCGAGCCGGGCGGGCATCTCCTCCTCGGAGCGGCGGTAGACGATCGAGACCTCCTCGGCGCCGAGCCGCTTCGCGGAGCGCGCCGCGTCCATCGCGACGTTTCCGCCGCCGACCACGGCGACGCGCTTGCCGATCCGCACGGGCGTGTCGCATTCGGGCCACTTGTATGCCTTCATGAGGTTGATGCGGGTGAGGAACTCGTTCGCGGTATAGACGCTGTTCAGGTTCTCGCCGGGGACGTTCATGAACGAAGGCAGGCCGGCGCCCGTGCCGACGAAGACGGCGCTGTATCCTTCCTCGTCGAGCAGTTCGTCGATCGTCTCGGCGCGGCCGACCACCCGGTTCGTGAGGATCTCGACGCCGAGCTTGCGCAGGTCGTCGATCTCCTTCTGGACGATCGCCTTCGGAAGACGGAACTCGGGGATGCCGTACATCAGGACGCCGCCGGCGACATGGAACGCTTCGTAGACGGTGACGGCGTACCCCATCGCCGCGAGATCCCCGGCGCAGGTCAGGCCTGCCGGTCCGGAACCGACCACGGCGACCTTCTTCCCGTTCGGGGACGGGCGGAGGGGGGCTTCGCAGACCTTCTCCATGTGGCGGTCGGCGGCGAACCGCTCGAGACGGCCGATGCCGACGGACTGGCCCTTGATCGCCCGGACGCAGCGCTCCTCGCACTGGGTTTCCTGCGGGCAGACGCGGCCGCAGACGGCCGGCAGGGTGTTCGTGCTCTTAAGCACGTCGTAGGCGGCCTCGAAGTCGCCCTGTCCGATCTTCGCGATGAAGCCGGGGATGTCGACCTGGACCGGACAGCCGGCGACGCAGGGCTTGTTCTTGCATTGCAGGCAGCGGGCGGATTCCTTTCGGGCGAGCTCCTCGGTGTACCCGAGGGAGACCTCGGCGAAGTTCTTGTTGCGCTGGTTCGGGTCCTGTTCCGGAATCGGGTATTTCTTCAGACTCATGTCAGCCATTGGAGAGTCCTCCCATGCGGCACTGGTGCATCTCGTCCGATTGCTTCTCTTCGTCGCGGTACATGGAGGAACGGCGGATCGCCTCGTCGAAGTCGACTTCGTGCCCGTCGAAATCGGGGCCATCGACGCATGCGAACTTCGTCTTGCCGCCGACGGTGACGCGGCAGCCGCCGCACATGCCCGTTCCGTCGATCATGACGGGATTGAGGCTGACGATCGTCCGGATTCCGAGGGGCTTGGTCATCTGGCTCACGAACTTCATCATCACGAGGGGGCCGATCGCGATCACGACGTCGTATTCGTTGCCTTCCGCGAGAAGCGCCTTGAGCTGGTCGGTCACGAAGCCCTTGACGCCGTTGGAGCCGTCGTCGGTCGTGATGATCGTCCGGTCGCTGGCCGCGCGCACTTCGTCCTCGAGGATCACCAGGTCCTTGTTGCGGAAGCCGCAGATCATGTGGACTTCGGCGCCCAGATCGTGCAGGGCCTTGGCCTGGGGCCAGGCGATCGCCGTGCCGAGGCCGCCGCCGATCACGCAGGCCTTCCTGATTCCTTCCGTGTGGGAGGGGATGCCGAGGGGGCCGACGAAGTCGAGGATCGAATCCCCTTCCTCCAGCTGCCCGAGCGCACGGGTCGTGCGTCCGACCTCCTGGAACACGATCGTGATCGTGCCGGCCGCCCGGTCGAATCCGGCGATCGTCAGCGGGATCCGTTCGCCCTCGTCGTGGACGCGCAGGATGATGAACTGGCCGGGTCTGGCCTTCTTCGCGATGGCGGGCGCTTCGACCGTCATCAGCTTGACCTGGGGGTTGAGGGTCTTCTTCTGGACGATACGGTACATGGGAACCTCCGTCGGACGCCGCTTCCACGGTCGCAACAGGCATACAAGAGGATTCTAGGGGGAGGGGGAGGATTCGTCAAATGGAAATCCGGGCGCCTCGCGGTGTCCGGATTGTGCACAACGGCGGAAACCGGATGGAAACACCCGGTCGAGTTACAGGAGGATTTTCAGCGGAGCAGCTTTCTCCAGTCGAGGTCGCCCCGGTCGATCGCGAGGACGAGGATCTCGGCGGTCGCGAGGTTGGTCGCGTACGGGATGCTGTTGATGTCGCAGGCGCGGGTCAGCGGGTTCGGGAAATCGTACTCGTCGAGCATCGGGTCGCGCAGGTAGATCACCGCGTCGATCTCGTTGAACATCGCGCGCGAGGCCAGCGGCTCGAGGCCGGCGGAATTGTCGGCGGACAGCCCCAGAACCTCGAGGTTCGAGGCGCTCTTCACCAAGCGGGCGGTGTTGGAGACCGAGACGAGCTCGTGCTTCTCCAGGATCCGCATGAACGCGATGCAGAAATTCACGAGCAGTTCGTTCTTCCGGTGGTCTGCAAGCAATACGATCTTCAAGGAATCCCTCCTTCCCGTTCGTCGTTTCCATGATAACGGCTGGAAGGTTCCAATACAAGAGCGAAGGCCGTTCCGGGCGAAGGAGGCGCGGACGTCACCCGAGCCCGAAATAGGCGGTCAGGAGGTCCCGCGCGATGCCGGCGGTGTTCGAGCCCCAGACGCCCTTCTCCACGATCTGGGCGATGGCGACCTGCGGGTTGTCCGCCGGGGCATAGCAGATGAAGAGGGCGTTCGAGGACGACTTGTCCTCGAGTCCGGTCTCGGCGGTGCCGGTCTTGCAGGCGACCGCGATCGGGAATCCCTTGAACGCGGCGCGTCCCGTGCCCTGGCGATCCGTCACGACCGCCTTCATCGCCGTGCGGATCGCCGCGAGGTTGGCGTCCGAAACGTCGATCTTGGTCTTGGCCAGCGTCTCGGGGACCAGGATCGAGCCGTCGGAGCGGACGATCTCCTTGATGACGTGCGGCGTCACGAGATAACCGCCGTTGGCGAGCGCCGCCGTGTATCGGCAGAGCTGGAGGATCGTGAAGCTGTTGTCGAACTGGCCGATCGCGGTCTGCGCGGTGTCGGCGGGGAACCAGACCTGGTCTTCGGGATTCATGCGGAGTCTCTTCTTCATCTCCTTGCTCGCCCGTATGCCTCGGACCTCGCCAGGAAGGTCGACGCCCGTGTATTCGCCGAGACCGAAGCGTGCGCCCCAGGCATCGATCTGGTCGATGCCGGTCCAGGATCCGATCAGCTGGAAGAAGATGTTGCAGGAGGTCGCCATGCCGCGGGTGAGCACGAGGTCGCCGTGCCCGTGGAGTGGGTATTCGAGGCAATGGAAGGTCCAGCCGCCGATGTCGACCGTGCCGGGGTCGTGGACGACCGTCGTCGGAGTGATCGTGCCGGACTCGAGCGCGGCGATCGCGGTGATCGGCTTGAAGGTCGATCCGGGCGCGTAGTTCTCCATGATCGCCCGGTTCAGCATCGGCTTGTCCTTGGTGTCCGCAAGATAGGCGGCCACGCGCTTGGCGGCGGCCGGGTCGGACCCGGCGTTCGCGAAATCGTTCGGGTCGTAGTAGGGGTAGCTGGCCATTGCGAGGATCTCGCCGGTCCTGACGTCCATCATGACGACGGCGCCGGAATCGGCATCGTTCTTGCTCTTGCTGTCCTGCTTCTGCTTGATGTACTCGATGTTCTTCACGAGCGAATCGATCGCGACCTTCTGGAGGCGCATGTCGAGCGTCAGCCGGACATCATAACCCGAGACGGAGGCTCTCCCGGCCGCTTCCGAGAAGAAGATCCCGGCTGCGCCGGCGGATGTCCAGACATTGTATGGCTCGACGCCGTCCACGCCGTGGAGATACCGCTCCGCATAGGCCTCGATGCCGGTCTGGCCGACGATCTCGTTCGGAGAGTAGCCGACGGCGGAGAGTTCGTCGTACTGCTTGGCGGAGATCGCGCCGACGTATCCGATCACGTGGCTCGCGTACTTCGCGTCCGGGAGGTAGACGCGGCGTGACTCCGTCGAGGAGAGGACTCCGCGGAACCGGAAATTCTGCTCCTCGAGGAAGTGCACCGTCGTCGACTGCACGTCGGTCGAGACCTGGATCGGCGTGCCCGTCCGGAAGGCCCAGGAATTCTTGAAGATCACGTAGCGGAGCCGCATGATCCGGTAGGCGTCGGCGTCGTTGTACTTCGCGTCGATCTGGAAGAGCGTCTCTCGGAGATATCGGTAGAAGACGTAGGGGTCGGTCTTGACGTAGGTCTTGTCGTAGTAGGAGACGACCGTTCCGGTCGGGGCGGCCTTGAGGCCGAACAGCGACTTGTCGGTCTGCCAGACCGCGGTATCCGCATCCGTGCCGACGAATTTCGCGGGTCCGACGGTGAAATGGTCGGCGAGGCCGTCGTCGTAGGTCTCGCCCCGCGCTTCGAGCATCTGGGCGAGGTCGAGCAGCATCGCGTTCAGGGAGGCGCTGTCGAGGCCGGCGTAGGCGACGGACAGGTCGAGGATCGTCGAGCTCACGGCGAGCGGCTGTCCGGTGCGATCGTAGATGTCGCCGCGGGTGGCCTTCACGACCCGCTGCTGCGAGACGCCCGTCGTGCTGCCGATTTCGACGCCGGCCGTCGGCGTCAGCTGTAGGGAGGCGGTCGTCGCGAAGATCAGGACGCCGCACAGCACGAAGAGCAGCGCCAGGAGGCCGTATCGGTCGCGAAGCAGCCTCCGCGCCCTCGCGAAGAAGGAGGAGCCCTCCCCGCCCGTCTCGCGTCCTTCGGGTCTGCGAACGACCTTCCGTTCCGCGTTCCGTCTCCGGCTCGTCATCTCCACGCCTCCGCGGCGGCTTCCTGGGCCGTGACCCGGTTGGTCCTCCGCTTTCTGGGTCCGGCGTAGCGCATCAGGAGGAACAGCGGGACCGCGGAGCCCACGTCCAGGGCCATCTGCAGGGGGAAGACGCGGAAGAGGAATGCGCGCGCCCATTCCTCGGGCGTGAAGGAAACCGCTCCTTCAAAGAGGATTCCGCCTCCCTCGACGAGCAGCGCCGTGACCGCGGCCACGATCAGGACCTGGAGAAGGGCGGCGAAGAACCCCTTCCGGAAGAGGCGCTGGAAGAGCAGGCCGGAAAGGAGTCCTGCATAGAGACCGACGAGCATCCCGACGCCGACCGTTCCGCCGGCGAACGCGTCCCGGAAGAATCCGGTCGCGAGACCGACCACGGCACCTTCCACGGGCCCGTACAGGAATCCGGCCAGGATCGCGAGCACGAGCAGGAAATCGGGTTTCGCGAGATCGCCTGCGGTCCGGTCCGGGATCGTGACCTGGAGGATTCCGAGGACGAGGACCGCGCCGATGTAGAACAGGACCGCACGGGTCGTCTGGCTTGCCTTCATGTCGGCTTCGCCTTCAGGACGAAGACGTACGCAAGGGTATCGAAATCGACGTAGGGCTTCAGGGTCGCGGTGCGGCCGGTCCCGTTCTTGCCCTCGTCGATCGACACGATCGTGCCGATCGGGATTCCGGCCGGATACAGCCCGCCGTCTCCCGAGGTCAGCAGCGAATCGCCGACCTCCAGCGTCGCATCGGCCGGAATCCGATCGACGAGGCACAACCCCTGTTCGCGCAGCAGGAGGTCGCCACGGACGCGGGCGCCGTATTCGCCAGGCCGGTCGATCCTGGCGTCGACGACGCTGCCCTGGTGGAGCAGGGGCAGGATCTTCGAGCTCACGAGATCGGACGAGTACACGCGGCCGACGAGGCGCATCGAGGAGTCGACGACCGGATACGAAGTCGTGTCCGTCACGGAGATGCCGTCCCTCTCGCCGGCATCGACACGGAAGAGGTCGAACCAGGGACCGGCCGAGCGCGTCATCACCTGGCTGCCCACGATCGTGTAGTCGGAGAACGTCTCCTTGATCTGGAAGGCGGCCTTCAGCTCGTCCCAGCGCCTGCCGTTCTCCTCGAGGCGCTGCACGTCGTTCTGGAGGGACGCGATCTGCAGCTTCAGCTGCTCGTTCTCCCGCCGCACGGCTTCGGCGTCGAAGATCGACTTCGCGAGCCCGGAGACCGAATCCCACGAAGTGCGGAAGACCTTCTGAACGGGCTGGAACGCGGCCGAGACCGGCGTCGTCAGTTCATAGAGCGGGCTGCCGGGGAGCGAGGAGAACAGCACCGTCGTGACCAGCACCAGCGTCACCAGCACGAGAAGGAGAACCTTGTTCGAGAAGAAGCCCCGCATCGTCCCTCCGGACCCTGGAGCCGCGACCTGCGGCTCCGTCGGGCACCATCATAACCGATATCACCGAATCGTTCAAACGAGCCCACGCCGCTTCAGGGAGACGCTTCCGCAGGCCGCGACGACGATGTGGTCGACCAGCCGGATGCCCAGCGTCTCGCCCGCCTCGCGAAGCCGCTCGGTCGCGCGGAGGTCGTCCTCGCTGGGTTCCGGGTCGCCGCTGGGGTGGTTGTGCGCGAGGATGACCGCGGAAGCGCCGCTCCTCACCGCATCGCGGAACAGGTCCCTGGGCTGGACGACCGTTCCGGCGATTCCCCCGCCCGCGAAGCGCAGGGTCCGGATCAGCCCTCCGCGCACGTCGAGCAGGACGACCCACAACTCCTCGCGTTCGAGGAACCGCATCTCGTCGAGAAGGCCTTCCGTGAGGCTCTCCGGATCCCGGATCCGTTCCCCGGAGCGGGCCTGGGCGCCTCTTGTGGCGCGTCTGCCGAGTTCGACCGCCGCCTTCAGGGTCACGGCCTTCACGCGGCCGATGCCCGGTACCCGCTGGAGTTCCTCGACCGAGGCGTCCAGCAGGAAGGACGGACCTCTCCCTTCCCCGCCCATCAGGAGCCGCTGGGCGAGCGCGACCGAATTCTCGGTGCGGGAGCCGCTCCGGATCAGGACGGCGGCGAGCTCGGCGTCGGTCAGCGCCGCCGCTCCCAACGAGGCGAGTTTCTCATAGGGACGGTCGTTCTCCGGAAGCTGTCGTGTCGTGACGTGCCGTTCCATCCCCGGTTCCCTTTCGCCGGTCATCCATGCCGCCGGCCGGCGTCGGGGAGGGAGGCGAGACGAGACCAGGGAGCCCCGTGAGGTCCTCGATCTTCAGGAGCATCTCGAAGAGCCGGCGGAGCGGAAGGCCCATGACGTTGTAGTAGCAGCCCTCGATCCGTTCGACCATGGCAGCACGTTTTGGAACCTTTGAGCGGATATCTGATGTTGGCCGAGCGGATGCTTGAATGCGATGATTCGGCCTGGTGTGACGCCTGGAATTTCGGTCCTTTGCCCGGCGAGGAGATCCCCGTCTGCAAACTCGTGGATCTTTTCGTTCAGACCTGGGGGGCGGGTGGATGGATCGACGCGAGCGATGCCCAAGCGCCGCACGTGGCGGGCGTGTTGCGATTAAACATCGACAAGGCCCTGCACCGACTCGGTTGGCGTCCGCGTTGGAACGTCGCCGAGGCCGTGCGACGAACGGCTGCTTGGTATCGGCGTTGCCATGATTCCAGATCGTCCGGCATGCAAAGCGCATGCCTGGAAGACCTGGCCGCGTTTGAGCAGGCGGATCCTGCCTGCCGCGGCGTGTTCCCGGTGTAGTCACACGACAAGAAGCGAAGTCCGAATCATGGCGACCGTGAACGACCTTCTTGCCGAAGACCTTGAATACGTGCTTGACCACACGCGCAGCCTGTGGGATGAGTTGCGCGGCGAGCGTCTGTTCATCACCGGCGGGACCGGCTTCTTCGGTACTTGGTTGTTGGAGAGTTTTGTCTGGGCCAACCGCCGCTTGAATCTCCGGGCCGAAGCCTGGGTTCTCACGCGCGACCCGGCGCAGTTTGCCCCAAAGGCCCCGCACCTGGCCAACCAGCCGTCTCTCCGCTTCCACCGGGGCGATGTGCAAGACTTCGAGTTTCCGGAAGGTGCGTTCCCCTTCGCTATTCATGCGGCCACGCCGGCCAGTGGAGAACTGAATCTTCGCGACCCCCTCCAAATGGTGGATGTAATCGTGCATGGCACCCGGCGCGTGCTGGAGTTTTCGGCAAGCCATGGGGTCAATAAATTCCTACTGACGAGTTCTGGTGCCGTTTACGGACGGCAGCCTCCGGATTTGACGCGCATCCCCGAGGACTATGTCGGTGGACCTGACGCGATGGATGCCGCATCGGCCTACGGCGAAGGGAAACGCCTAGCCGA